>Ga0335075_10000261_pt1 | contig 98248 bp, 89 predicted proteins | sample Lox_Sample_24_FD_206723 | JGI IMG/M metagenome (GOLD analysis project Ga0335075, IMG submission 206723) | Soil microbial communities from Loxahatchee National Wildlife Refuge, Florida, United States - Lox_Sample_2.4 | ecosystem: Environmental > Terrestrial > Soil > Wetlands | place: USA... | reverse complement strand
GCCCGAAATAGATCAGGACGTTCCGGCAACTGATGAGATCCAGCTTGGAGAACGGCGGGTCGTTGCACAAGTTTTGACGCGCGAAGATACACAGATCGCGCAGGCGCTTCGAAATCTGGTAGCCCTTCTCGACGCGAGTGAAAAACCGCCGCAGGCGGTCCGCGGACACGTCCTCAATGATGCTTTCCGGGTAAATGCCCAGGCGTGCTTTCTCGGTGGAAGCGTTGCTCGCATCCGTACCGAAAATCTGGATGGACGGCTCGAGCGGCTGGTCGCTCAGGAACTCGAGAAGGCAGATTGCGAGCGAATAAACCTCTTCCCCGGTCGAACAGCCCGGCACCCAGATTCGTACCTGCTGTTCAAGAGACCGTTCGGAGAAAATGCGTGGTAGGATTTCGCCCTTGAATACCTGGAACACGTCGGGGTCTCGGAAAAAGTGAGTGACATTGATGAGCGCATCCTCGTGCAGTTGCTGAAGTTCTTCGGGGTGCGTCTGCAGGTACTTCAGATACTCCTCGAGAGTGTCGATCTTCCTCAGGACTAATCGGCGCCCGATACGGCGCCGGATCGTCCCGGCCTTATACAAGCGGAAATCAACGTTCGAAACGCCGCGCAGCATAGTCAGGATACGGGCGAATTGCTTTTCGCCCGAGACGGCAGCGCCCTCTCTCAACCGCTTTAGCTGAGGGTTGGCGAACCGTTCGGCCAATTGCCCAAGCTGGACGCCGATATCCGGCGGATCGACGATCAGATCTACATGATCGGCCGAGATGCTGTTCCGCGGCATGTCCGGAAAACGTGCCGATTCAGGCGCCTGGACGATGGCAATGCCCCCTTCGCCCTTGATGAGCTTCAAACCTATCGCGCCATCCGAATCCGTCCCGGATAGGATCACACCGATCGCCCGGCCCTTTTGATGCGCTGCCAGAGACCGGAAGAAATGGTCGATCGCCATCGGCACCCGGTTCTCCACCGGCCGAGGCTGCAGCTCTAGCGCGCCATCAACCAGCCTGACGATCGTTTTCGGAGGCAAAACATAGACCCGATTCGGCTCCGGCCGGATCTGATTGGTGATCTCGGCCACCGGCATGGTCGTCTTTCTGGATAGAATTTCCGCCAAGTGGCTCTTCTGATCCGGGGCGAGATGCGGTACCACGACGAACGCCATTTCTGTGTCCGGCGCCAGGTTGCTAAATAGATCGATCAGCGCTTCCACGCCTCCCGCGGAGGCGCCGATGCCCACTACCGGGAAAGGCAATGCGCTGGACGGCTGGTCATCGGGAGCAATGTCCGCAACCTCAATCTGCGCGTTTCTGGGTTCAGGCTCCGCGTCCTGGCGGCCGGCCGATGTATCGCTCACACGTACCTCAGCTTCTCTGCTTGACTATACGCCACAGCGCGGATGAATGGCCCCCATCGCTTCAGGAGCGGAACGCAAGTTGCGGTGAGAGAAACGTGTGGCCTGCACTTACCTCGCGAATGGCGGGTAATAAATCAGCCACCAGGTTTCGCTTCAGCACGTAGCCCGATGCCCCCACATGCAACGCTTTATCTATGTAGGCCCGTTCTGCGTGCTGGCTCACGAAAATTATTTTGATCGAGGGCCAAATATGATGTATCCGCTCGGCGAGTGAAAAACCGCCCATAGCGGGCATGGATACGTCGAGAAGAACAAGCTCGGGACGCAGTTTGTCCATGCAGCCCAGCACAGATTCGCAATCTTCGAAGTCTGCGAGCACTTCATGCTCGGCAGTAACGAGGTCTCGGATGCGCTCACGAACCCCGAAATGGTCGTCGGCCAAGACTAATCGCACATTGTGTCCCCGCATCGGCAGAGCGAAGCCGCTGAAGGCCCTCGCTGTTGAGTCCGACGCGCTCAGGGCTCAAATGGTCTCAGACCTTACTGTCCGTAGAATTGCGAATATGCGCCGTCATTAGGGCGCTCAGAAAGATTCGCCGAGCGTCTGGAGGCCTTGCTTCAGCTTGGCCATTTTCATATCCAGGGCCTCGGATTCAGCCGCTGTGAGCGAAACGCGGCCGATGAACCGTAGGATGGTGTCATAGGCTTTGCGTGCATTTTCGCGGTTCCGAAGCGTTTTTGCGTCATCGTCTGATTCGGACGCAATCCCGGCAAACATGAGCCCCGTATCAACCTCAATGTTCAGAAACTCGACACTGGTAGCGTTCGCGTCGGAATGTGATTGCCCGAAATCGCGCACTGCAGTTGAGAGTATCACTTTGTAGCATGATTGTCCTGAGCGTTGCGTACCCGTTGTTTCCCGTGAGCGCGGATTCAGCCGGAGGCGCCGAACAGGTACTCTTTCTGTTACAGCGCGGTTTGGTGGAGGCCGGTCATCAATCGATTGTGGTGGCAGCGCAGGGCTCACGAGTAAGTGGCCACTTAGTAGAAACTCCCGTTGCGACTGGTGAAATTACGGATGCCGTTCGTAAACAGGCACAGCAAATTCATTTGAGCGCGATTGAAAGCATCCTGAAAGAAATTCCAGCCGATCTGATCCATTTCCACGGATTCGACTTTCATACCTACATACCCAGCGGACGAATAGCTAAGCTCGCAACTCTGCATTTGCCGCTCGCCTGGTACCCGCAATCTATCTTCCATCAACGCGATGTGAGATTGTGTTGCGTGTCACGTAGCCAGGCGGCGACGGCTCCGGAGGAAGTGAAACTTCCGGTGGTTCCAAACGGCGTAGACGTGGCCCGATACCGCGCCGATGCGGTGCGCCGGGATTATCTGCTATGGCTCGGCCGCATTTGTCCCGAAAAGGGCGCCGATATCGCGTTGCGAATCGCACATCGGTTGAATCTGCCGCTGCTCGTTGCCGGACCCGTTCATCCGTTCGCGTATCATCAGGATTATTTTTCTGACCGGGTCGCCACGATGCTCGATGAGAAGCGCCGCTGGCTAGGCGCCGTCGGGCTCGACCGGAAGATCGAACTCTTAGCGGAAGCGCGTTGCGTGCTGATCCCGAGTCTTGCAGCCGAGACCGGTTCGCTGGTCGCAATGGAAGCGATAAGCTCAGGGACGCCGGTTATTGCATTCCGGTCAGGTGCGTTGCCGGAGATCATTGAAAATGGTGTGACCGGATTTATTGTCGATTCGGAAGAGCAAATGGCCGAGGCAGTGAAACGGGGGGGCGAGATCGCGCCTGGCCGTTGCCGGGAGGAAGCTCTTCGGCGTTTCGACGCCGGGCGCATGGTGGAAGGCTACGTCGATCTCTATCGGGACGTCCTTGCGGCATCGAGCAGCCGCAGCGCTTCGCGGTAGCCGTTCAGCGTCCCCACATCAACATAGGATTCGCCGATTTTCAATCCGCTCACGCGCCCGCCGCGAGCCAGGTATTCATTGATGAGCGTGCCAAGGTATTCGTCTTGCCGCTCGTGCCAGATAGAGTGCAACTCCGCCAACACCCACCCCGGCATTTTCAACGCACCCCAAACCCAGTTTGTTTTTGCGCTCGTACTTTTGACCTGCACCTCCAAAACTTCGTCTTCTTCGCCGGTGATGACGGCATCAAAGTGTTCAGGATGCCGCACGGGAAACAGCAGCAGCGAGAGCATGCCGCCGGGCATTCGGGCCAGCGCATCTTCCGGGAACCAGATGGTGTCGGGAAGTCCGATGCATACTTCTTCGCTGGGCGGAATCAGCGGAAGCGCGCGAAAGATAGCGTCGCATAAACCGGCCGGTTGAGGTTGCACCGCGTAGAAAGCCGTTGCGGAAAGGACATGGCCGCCAAAGTAATTAACGATATCTGACTTACCAGGTGAAATAACAAAACAAATCTTGTCTACTCCCGCCCGGACCATGCGCTCGATCAAGTACTCGCTCACGGCGCGGGGGCGTTCGCTGCCATCGCTTATATAACTGCCCACCGGTAACAGCTCTTTCGAAAAAGCGAGCGGCTGGATACGGGTTCCCATACCGGCGGCTGGAATGATGCCCCACATCGCTACGTAATGTGCGAGACGCAGGCATCTGCCTGCACTTGGCCGGCTTCGTGCACGGGATTCTCGATGAGATCGATGAACCGCCGCGCTCGAATTTCCGCAGTGTGGCAATCAAGCGTGCGCTCTTTAGCGCGCGCGCCGATCCTCAGCAGAGCGCCGCGGTCTGTCGTAATAGCCGCGATTGCTTCGGCCGTTGACGCGGCGATCAGGATCTCTTCGCCCGGCTCAAAGAATGTATCGAGCCCCTCCCACCAATCGCTCAGCACGGCCGTTCCCGTGGCGGCGGCTTCGAAGAATCTTCCCGATGGACAATAGCCCATGGCGGCCATCGACGCACGCGTAACATTCAATGTAAGCGGCGAAGACGAATAGAACGCGCAATGTTCCGGCGGTCCCACGTGATGATAGTGCCGGATGTTATTCGGCCAATTTTCCGGATTCGGATACATCGCCCCGCCAATGACAAATTGACAAGCAGGCAGGTGGCGCGCCGGCCTGAAGAACAGCTCTTCCAAAGCCGCCTGCCGGTCGGCGGAATAAGTACCGAGATAGGAGAGATCGGCCTGGTACCAATGCGAGATCTCTACGCGGTGATGAATGGCCGGATCCACCCAGCCGTAGAGCGTCGCGACAGATCGCGCTCCGAGTTTCTCGCGAAGCAGATCCAGCGTGTGGCCGCCCGTATAGCTCAGCACCAGATCAAAGCCGCCCAAACCCTCCGTGGGAATGTAGGCTACGGGCTCGCCGCGCTCCAATCGGCTGAGTGTCACCGGCGTATCCATGTCGTAGAACACGGTTCGGCTCAGCTTCGAATTCAAAACCAGGTTGCAGGCCGCAACCCCGTCCGGGCAATAGGAAGTCACCACGCCAATATCGGCGCCGGTTAGCGCTCGTCGCGCAGACGGCTGGATTTCGTCCCAGGTCGAGTAGAGATGCAGGTTCGCATAGGGCAGCGACGTCACGTCGCGCCAGCGCGCGTAATATGGCGTGTCGCGTTCAAAAAAATGAATGTCGTGGCCCTGTTCGTTCAAAGCGCGAAGCAGTCCTCGCCACAAGGTGGCATGGCCGTTGCCCCACGAGGAGCTCACCGAAAGGCCAAAGATGACGATTTTCATTCGTTCGGGAACTGCTTCTTGTTATTGGACCTTGAACTTGTAAAAGAATTCAATACTCACATTGCCGTTGAAATCTCGCAAACCTACCGCGGAGAATCTCGGCGTCAGATCCCACTCAACTTTTATAATCTCATCGTTGGTCTCTGTTACGTCAGTAATGTAAGTGAATGTAATGTTATTGGCAATCTTTTGCTGCAGTGTCACGCGCGCACTCGGTTGGCCATTGCTGCCCGCAATCGAAGGGTCGATCTTGAACTGACTGAGGCCGAATACTCTTTGCACCCGGCTGGCCAGCGGGTCCGCGATCGCCTGCCCCAGAATGGCTGATTCGCCCATCTGTGTAAACGATTGCTGCGGAGCCGGTGGTTGTTGAGCGGCGATATTCGGGTCCGCAGGTGTCGTATTGGTCGCCAGCAACTGAACAATCTGCTCGAAGCTAAGCGGCGGATCGGACCGGTAACTGAGCTGTAAGTTGTCCATCGGGCCTCTTACCTCCAGAGTTACATCGACCCCTTGGGCAAGTGTCTCCAGCGAGAAATTCAACACCGGTTGAATGGAGTTTGGGTTATAAAAATTAATCGTGCCCGTGTTTACCGTATAAGTGTTGCCAAAAAATACCAGCTCACCATCCGTTACCACTACCCTCCCGAGCACGCCTGGATTAGCCGCCGTCCCGCGCACCGTCAGATTCGTGAGAATATCCAGCCGGTTCGCGTAAGTAGTGACCACCTGGAGATTGGGGGCCGTCGTGATGTGTATATCGAGCCGCATGCCCGTCATGAGAGGCGATGCCGCCGTGGTGGTCGAAGGAGGAGTGGACGCGAAGCTCGATAATAGCGAGCCCGCGTCGCTGGTAGGCGCATACGCGATGCGTTGAATGCTGACATTCCCTTCGAGCAGCGAGCGATTCAGGTTGCCAGTCAAGGCGATCGTCGCGTTCGAAGTAAGGCTGATGCCCGAATAGCGGGTGCGCACCCGATCCGCGGTAGCGTGTAGATTGAACGCGAATGTCTTCCCGCTGTAACCGGCAAATCCGGTCATGGAAATCTTCCCGCCGCCGCTTTGGCCGGTTAGCGTTTGAATGACAGCGCTCGTGCCGTTCAGCAGGATCACGCCATTCCCGTTCTCCAGCCCGTTAGGCGAATCCGTGTAATTGACATCCGCATTTTTGAGCTCGATGCGTCCATTTACCAGCGGCTGCGAGAATGTTCCATGAATCGTAGCAGCCATCGCGACTGTGCCGGAAGACGCGAAGTCGCGATTCACATCCTGCAGAATGCCGAGATCCGCATTTGCGTCTACGTTCAACCGGTATGGCGCCGCGGTGTTCTTAATATCGACCGTGCCCGATGCATTCACGGCCGTGCCCGATGGGCCTTGTAAGCGGAATTGCTCAACGTGCACGACATCGTGCCTGAGAGCGATTTGGATCGGCCCCTCATTGTGGATGTTGATGCTCCTGCCCGGGGGAGCGCCGGTCGGAGACGCCTGGGGCGAGGTCTGCGCTTCCAGGTGAGTCAATTCGAGCCGCCCGGCCAGGTCGTCGGGCTTCAGCACCGGGCCATTCACGGATAACCGCCCTTCCACCAAGGCGTCGAAACTGGGCTTCACGCCCTGCTCCGTAGAAATGAACGGAGCAATGTTCGCGTAGCGAATGTTTGCAAACGTCAAGTTCGCGTTTACCGGATAATCGCCCGTGAGCTGCGATTGGCCGGATCCATGAATCTGACTCTGTGCAATATCGGAATCGAACCGGAAATTCAGATTTGAGCCGGTCGTACGTGCCGTAAAGTTAGCCTCGCCGAGATTGCGGCTGTTCATGCGCAATGCGTTCGCTGAAGCGTCCGCAGTCAGGTTTGAGATCAGCACGGTCCGGTTGCCATTCCGCTCTCGCACAGTCGCGGAAAGATCGGCGGCCAGCCGCAGTGTCCCGGCAAGATCCGGCCGTTCCTGCTCCACGTGCTCAATCTTCGAAACTTGGATCGGCGTCGTGTTCACGTTGAGCTTCAACGCTCCGGAGTTGAAATCGTTCGCGGCATGAGTGAACGACCCGCTCAGTGTCAAGCTGCCCGCCGGAACATCGAGCACGATGGAAGGAATATTCACCACAGTGTTTGAATAATGCACCGAGCCTTGCAGTCGATTAATCGGCTCCTGATAAACATTCGCTCGAGCGAGTGTAAACGAAAGATCGGCGTTGGGTGCCTGCAACGTGCCCGCCACATGCGCGTTTGCGGACAAATTGCCGCGCGCGGGCAACGCGCCCTCACCTGCGATGCTCAGACTCTTCTCTACCGAAAGATTCTGAATAGAAGCATCGGCGGTAGTCGGGTAATGTTTCGTGAGAGCGGTGTGCCCGGTGACATTGATATTGGATCCGGCAAAATTGGACGTCACGTTATAGTTCACCGTGCCGCTCACAGTGCGCGCAGTTGCGGTCAGGTCGCCGGCATCCTGGTTCTGAACGCGAAGGCTGCGCGCGGAGAGATCGGCGGCGATGTTGGAAACAGTGACTTCATCCTGTTTGTTCACTTGCCGCAAGTCGGCGGCGGCGCTCGCCGATAGATTGATTACTCCGCCAACGCCCGCGTTCTGTTTCTGCAGCATCTTGATATCAGCGAGCTGAATATTTGTCGTCGCGACCCGGAATTGCGCGTGCCCGGTGGTGAAACTATCGCGAGGGTGCTGGAACGTTCCGTTCACGTCGATTCGCCCGGCGGGCGAAACGAGCGAAAGCGGAGCCAGCGTAATCAGTCGGTCGGCTAAATTTACGTTTGCATACAAACGATTGAACGCTTGCTCATACGCGCTGCCGTTTACGACCTGCAGCGTCGCGCTCCCCAACGGATCGCCGTAGGTTCCGTTCACGTGCACGTCCGCGCTCACTGTTCCGCTCGCCGGAATCGAGGATTCACCCGCCAGGCTCAACAGATCCGCCACGTCTCCGTTGCGCATCGTGAGATTCGCGGCCAGGGGCGAACTGGGAACGGGACTCCATTTACGCAGGCCAATCGAGGCGTCGAACCTGGCCTCGAGCGCTCGGCGAGTCAACAGTCCATTTTGGATGGTGGCGCCGGAGGGAGAAGCCGCAACATCCAATGCGAATCGATCGAAGCTGCGCTGCTCCACGGCGAACCGGTTTACCGCTACGTGGCTTGTGATGTGCGGCGCAGAGAGATCGCCGGTAATCTCTGCCGAGAGAGTGGCTGTCCCGCCCTGCAGGGTAACGGGCAAGCTCGATTGCGGCTTCGCTGCGCCGAAATTTGCAGCCGGGAGGAAATCATTCAAGTTATGCGAGACCAGATTCACGTCGATGCGGCGATTCAGCGCGCCGGACAGGTCCACGCGTGAGTTAGGAAGCGCGATGTAAGAGTGATCCAATTCCACGGTGTTACTCGCGCCCGCGTAATTCACATCCAGCCGGCCGCTCACCGGAACGCCACGCCTGCCTGGCTCGATTGCCAATCTCGCTTGGGCCGCATAGCCGGTCGTGCCCTTGGCCTTCAGGTCGCCTTGCGCTTTTAGCGAGCCATCGAGCGTTCCGTCATAGCCGAGGTGCTTACCCGTGAATGCAGCAGCGAGTACGGGCAGCGCGAAGTTGTGCAACCCGGCTTCGACACTGAGCTGCTGCATCTTCTCGACAAAAATTTTCGCGGCCAGCGTTCCGCCGAACGCGTTCAGCTTCAGTCCATCCATGCTGATCAGATAAGGATCGGCGTGAAACGGCGAGTACAGGCTCACATCCGTAATCCGCGTGGTTCCGCTGCGAACAGAAAGGCCGCGCGAATTCAACGTGCCATCCACCGCATAATTTTTCTGCGCGTCCATCTTCGCGGACCCGTTCGCCTGCAAATCGCCGCTCGCCGCCACCGTCGATACATTCATCAGCTTCGTTAACTCGCCCAATGCGAGATTTGCATTGAACCGCACCGCGCTGTCTCTAGCCGGATCTATGGCGCCGGCGGCCTGGAACGTGGTCTGCCCTAATGCGATGTGTGCCGTCTGAACCTGAACTGTGCTGTTCTTTTCGTCCATGCTCACGTTCACTTGGGCCGTGAGTGTTTTCGGCGCGCCGTTAGCGTTGGCGTCGATCGGCAACTCTATGCTTCGCTGAATCTCCGGCAGCGATAGGCTCGCATTGAGTTGCGCGGAGATCTGCGGCGCATTCATGTTCTGCATTGACGCACTCAACGAAATCTGCGACTGATCTGTCGTCAGCTTCGCGCCCGCAAGCCTGATCGCATCCTTCTCTATGACGACCGGCAAATTCACATGCACGTTCATCGGCGGCTTATTTCCGGTCGCCAGCAGCAGCGGATCAATCCACAAGTTGCCCTGATAGCTGGGATTCAGCGCGTTGTAATTCAGCAGCACGCGCAAATTCTCGCCGCGCGCGCTAAACGGCGTCTTCTGTTCGGAGAACTCGAGCAACCCGTTTTGTATGTTGAACTGGCCCACCGCTAGATCCACCACGGTCTGGAGGCCCGATGTGTCGCTGGGTTTCTTCTGTACTTTGGGCTCCGGAATATTAGTCTTGCCGTCCGGAAAAACAATGACATCCACTTCCGGCTTTTGAATGCCCAGATACTGCAGGTCGACCGCTTTCTTCAGCCCTGCAAATAGTTTCAGACGCAACTCGAGCAGCGGGACACGCACCAGCGGGTCCGCGGTCTTCGGCTCTGTCCCATGCAGAACGAAGTTCCGGATGCGAACTGTCAAATGCGTCCACTCGAATTGGAATGATCCGATCTCCACCACCCCGCCTGTCGATTCCTCCGTAACTGCGATGATCTTCTCGCGCACGTAATTGGCAAACCAGGCGCTGCGCAAAACGAGAATAGATGCGATCACAAGCACCAGGACAAAGCCGAGCACGGAAGCGGCAATCGTGAGTAGGATTTTCTTTTTCCTCTTGGTCATTGCAGGCTCGGCTCCAGGTATTGAATTTTCGCGTCCTTCCGCTGCTCATCCAGCCACCCAAAGAATTGTTGATTCTCCTTTCCACCAGCGATAATATTGCGAATCTCTTCGCGCAGATCGTCGAGCGTCGATTTGCCGGGATGTTCACGCCGCAGCGCTACCGCGTGCTCTTTGTAGTATTTTTCAATCTCTTCGTCCGTCACCTGCACCGCCGGCTTAAACCGGATATCGATGAAAGTCAAAATCGTAAGCTGCCACTGAAGCTGGGTCCGCAGGTCTATTTCGCTGATGCCGTAGTGGCGAAGAGCTTGCTCAAACGCAGCTTGAGTCTTGAACTTCTGCCGCTTCAATTTGTCCAACTGCTCATCGGTCTGCTTCAGGGTTGCGTTGGGGTAATCTCCCACTTCGATCTCACGGCGAATGAAGACCTGATCGATAAGGCGGCTGGCGGCTTTCTTGCGCGCGGCGTTGCTCAGATCCAGCGGATCGCCGTTGAGAAACTCCGTGACGCGCAGGTCGCGGTCGATATCGCTGTCCTTGATGATCGAGTTGCCGATCACGATTGCGATTCGGTCTATGATCACTGGCGACGCGATGCAAGCAGAAACTAACATAAGCATGATCAGGCGGCGCATCAGAACGCCTGCCCGATAGAGAAAAAGAACTCGAAATGGCTCAGCCCCTGGCCGGTTGGAGTGCAATAGCCCGGGTTATTGGTTGCGCCCGGATGGCAGTCGATCAACTGCTGCGTTGTAAGGCTGGTGCTGAAACCCTCATAAGAGGGCGGATTCAACGCATAGGCTAAATCCACGCGCACTGGTCCCAGCGGCGTCTTATAACGGATGCCGAATCCCGGAGCCTGCACGGCGTAATTAAAGTTCTGATAGGAGGGGTTAGTGCTCGGCTGATGATAGGCGAGAGAAAGATTGCCGAAATTCGTGTAGATGTTTCCCATGTCATGGAAAACGACGCCGCTGATGTTCGGCCCCAGAAGTGGAAACCGAAGCTCAAAGGTGTTAAAGAACAGCGCGTTTCCTCCAATAGGAAACCCAGTCGGCGTGCTGGTGAGCGGTCCGGGCAGTTCGTTCGCGGTCCCGATGTCGCGCGGGCCGGCTTGGTTGTCACCAAATCCGCGCATGGAGACGCCACCTCCGCCGAAGAAGCGCTCGGGCAGCGGAATCACATCATTCGCATTCGTGCCGGGCGCAATGTTGAAGGGAAGGATCTCGCCAATTTGCGTCTGCCGCGCAAACACCAGGTTCCGGCCAATCGAGGTGTAGGTCGCGTTACGCGCCAAAACCCGGAAGAAGTTGCGCTGCGATCCGAAGAAATTGCCGGCCACTCCGGCGTCAACCGTGTTCCAAAAACCGCGGTGTGCATCCGCCGGATTATCGCGATGGTCCTGAATGTAGCTGGCAGAGAGCATGCCAATGCGAACTGGCTGCAGAAATATTGGAATGATGAGCGCCGGAATGTTCACATTGCCCGTGCTGACTCGCGCATAGGAAAACCGCATCAGCAATGTGGACGCGCGGTTGAATCGCTGTGAGGTTTGAACGGATGCTTCCGCCCGCCTGGATGAGAACGTCTGCACGTCCTGCGTGGTGTCATACAAAATCGTGAATGTGACCGTGCGTTTCTGCGAGCCTAGGAAGCGCGGCACTGTGTAGTTTAGCGATTCACGCTGCTCCAGTGTGGAATAGCGCGTTTGAAGTGATACCGTCTGCCCTCGACCCAAAAAATTCAGGCGGCTGACATCGAAGGAGACGATGGGCGCAATCCCTTTGGCGCCGCCCGCCTCCGACAGATTATTGGTGGTCGAGCCGAATTGCCCAACCTCTAATCCAAACCCGACATTGAACGTGTAGCGGGCGGCTTCATCGAAATCGTAAAGAACGTATTTGTAAAGATTGCTTCCATCCGGATCCTGCAATCCTGTGTTCACGTTCGAGAAGATGCCCAAATCGTTCAGCCGACGGGCATCGTCATTGATCTTCGTCATCGAAATAGGCTCGCCCTCGCGAACCTTGATTTTGCGCGTCACCAAGGATGGCTCGGTGCGATTCAGGCCGGAGATGATCACTTTGCGCACAAACTCCTGCGGGCCCTCTTTGATGTGATAGGTCAAATTGATCGTTGCCGGATCCGGGCCGGGTGTTGCACTGTAAGAAAACGCGGCTTGTGCGAAGCCGTGATCGTAATAGTATTCAAGTATCCGGTTGCGATCGGAAGAAACATTTACGTCGGCGTAGGGTTGTCCCTCTGCGGAATAAAGTTGGTCCTGGATGCTGCTTAAATCCAGCCGCGCGGCGCCGTCTATTGACAAGTTCGCTACGCGCCACTGTTTGCCTTCGCTAATATGGAACGTAACTGCAATATCATCCGGCTTGCCCTTGTAATTCGTCTCCACTGAAGAAGTAACTTTCGCATCGCGGAAGCCATTGGCTCGATATAGATTCTCAATCGCTTCTTCGTCTTTTTCCCGGAACGTCTCACTGTAGCGCCCGTAGCGAAGAACAATCGATTTAGTTTGCAAGAACATGCGCTCGCGAATGGTTTCGAGCGTGAAGTAATCGTTGCCCAAAATTTCTATGTGCACCAGTCTGCGGCGTGGCCCCAGTGCGATGTAATAAGTAATGGTTTCCTGGTCGTTCTTCACCGGCTCGGAGCGGAAAGTAACATCCACATCCGGATAACCTCTGGATTCGAAGTAATCCTGAAGATTCTTCTTGCCCTCTGTCAGCAAATCATTATCAACTGACCCCTCCACATAAACCGGAACTAAGCCTCGCAATTTTCCCTTTGAGACTTTTGCTTCGAGGGCCTTGATGGTGATCTTCGGTCCTGCATTTATGTCGAAACTCGCTTTAGCGCGCCCGGTATGGCTGTTGTATTCGAGCGAGGTCAAGTCAACCGTGGCGGTCAGCCGGTCTTTCTTAGCGTACTTTTTCCGGATTCCATCCTCGCCCTTATCCGTCATAGCGGCTGTAACCTCCCGCCATCTATGAATCAACGGAATGCGCCAGCCCGTTGCCCGGATGATCGTCTCATTCGGAAGTTTGGTGTCGCCGGAGACAGCAGGCTTCTCATACCGCGCGCGCTTCCCTGCGTTCACCAGGAACCGGATTGTAACTTGGTGAGTACTGGGATCTTCAATGGTCGCTACCCCTACCTGCGCCTGGTAGAGGCCATTTTGGTGCATCTCTTCTTCAATGTCTTTGCGCGCCGTCTCCAGGCTCTCTTCGTCGAATGGCGTGCCGAGATTCAATTGCGCATCACTGAGAATGACGCCGCGGCTCGGCGGATCGCTGATCTTACCTCGCGCGCCCACGTGTCCAATGAAGCGCCGCGCTCGCGTAATAAATCGCAGCGCCACGCCGTTGCCTGCCGGCTCCGCGTCCACTTGAATGTCGTCGTATAAGCCGCTCGCATACAGGCGATCGATCGTACCGGCAACCGCGTGCGCGTCCAGGGGCTCTCCGATCTGCACTAGCTGCGTACTCCGCAGGTCGCGTGCGTCGATGGGCTGCCCCGCCGGTTCGTAAGTGATCGACGAGACGGTTTTTCCCTGAAAGTCTTGTGCGCGCAATGGTTCGTATGCCGCAAGTAAAGAGATCGCAAGGACGGCTAAATGGCTAACGGCGGAAAAAGAAATGCTCATTTGCGCCGATGTTGCAACTCAAAAATGCCGGAAATGTACAATAGAAATCCCTTCCACCAAGCCGCATTTCAAACCACGCGGTTGCAATGCACTTCCTGGACGCCCGCTCACTGTGGCTCGTTTCATGCGCTCGGCCATCTAAGGCGCGGTCTGTGCAACTATTCTGTGCAACTATAAGGGCGGCAACCAGAGGTGCGAACCAGGGCGCGATCATGACGGCGAAGGCGGCGCTTGATTTATTCAAAGCAGCGGGCTCTAAATGGAGCGATTACAATGCGCCGCGTTTGGGAGCTGCGCTCGCTTATTACACGCTTTTGTCACTTGCGCCGCTGTTAATTCTGCTAGTCACCGGTTCCGCGCTAGTGTTCAACCAGACCACTGCCGAGAGAGATTTGCTTATCGAGGTGCGAAACTTGGTGGGCTTCTCAGAAGCGCAGACTATCAAAGCGTTTCTCGATAGCGCTCACCACGTGGCGAGTGGAGCAGTCGCCACCTCGGTCGCGCTGCTGACATTATTGTTCGGAGCCTCCGGTGTATTCGTAGAACTACGAGACTCCTTGAACCTCATCTGGGATGCGCCAAAACCAAAATCCTCCGCCTGGCGAGCCATGATTGCTCAGAGGTTGATCGCGTTTCTGATGATCCTCGGTTTCAGCATTTTGCTGGTTGCGTCGCTCATTTTAACGACCGCCGTCATGCTCATCAAGAAGTCTTTTGGAGGCCTTGCGGGGTTTCACACTGCCCTTTTGAGCGACATCGGAAGCTATGCCGTGTCGCTGCTTGCGCTGGTGGTTCTATTTGCCTTGATTTTCAAATTCGTCCCCGCGGTTCGCATCCGGTGGCGCGATGTGATCGCCGGCGCAGTGCTGACCGCTATCCTGTTCGAGATCGGTAAAGCGCTGTTGGCGTTTTATATCGGCACGGCTGCGGTCGGATCGGCGTACGGAGCTGCCGGATCTCTTATTGTCCTGGTGGTCTGGGTTTATTATTCGGCGCAAATCTTCTTCTTCGGCGCAAGTTTCACACGCGTATACGCCGACACTTACGGATCTCATGCCGGAGCGCGCGCACGAAAAGCTAAGTTGCGATAAACTGGAATTTCCCCTCCTGTTTTATCCCATGATTTCAGTCAGCAACGTCAGCATGCGTTATGGCGGCAAGATCCTGTTTGAGGATGTCACCACCACATTTCTACCGGGACGCCGCTACGGCTTAACGGGCCCCAACGGCTCCGGGAAGTCTACCTTCATGAACTTGCTCTCGGGCGAGCTAGACGCGCAAAAGGGTATCGTGGTGCGTCCGAAAAAGATCGGAATTCTGCGCCAGGACCAGTTCGCGTTCGATCAATTCCGGGTAGTCGATACGGTGATCATGGGCAACCCCGGACTTTGGAAAGCCCTTGAAGAACGCGAAACGCTCTATTCGAAGGCGGAGCTCACCGACGAAGACGGCATGCGCCTGGGAGAGTTGGAAGGGGTGGTCGCGGAAGAAGACGGTTACTCAGCCGAGAGCGACGCCGCTGTGTTACTGGACGGCCTGGACATTCCCGAGCCTTTGCACCACCGCAGAATGGGTGAGCTGCAAGGTGGTCAGAAGGTCCGCGTGTTGTTGGCTCAGGCCCTGTTTGGCCGCCCTGAGGCGCTGCTGCTGGATGAGCCGACAAACTATCTCGATCTTGAATCCATTCACTGGCTGCAGAATTTTCTCACGCATTATGGCGGCACGCTGATCGTCATCTCGCACGACCGGCATTTTCTAAACAGCGTCTGCACTCACATTGCTGACATCGACTATCAAACCATCATCACGTATCCCGGCGGTTACGACGATATGGTGTTGCAGAAGACGCAGATTCGTTCGCGCATCGAATCCGAAAACGCGCAGCGCGAAAAAAAAATCGCTCAATTGAACGAATTCATCGCTCGGTTTTCGGCCGGCACGCGCGCGAGCCAGGTGACTTCGCGCAAAAAGGAAGTGGAGCGATTGCAGACGACGGAGTTGGCGCGCTCAAATATCCAGCGGCCATACATCCGGTTCGAGATGAAGCGGCCCTCAGGCCGGCATGCGCTCGAGTTCAAAGGAGTGAACAAGAGCTATGGCGATCTCGATGTAATCAAGAACTTTACGGCTGCGGTGCAGCGCGGCGAAAAAGTTGCGCTCATGGGGCGCAATGGCGCCGGAAAGACAACGCTGTTGAAAGCGCTGCTTGCGAATGCCCCGGGCGTGGACGATCGGGATGTCGGGTTGGATTCGGGCGTAGTCAATTGGGGCCACGAAGTGCAAGTGGGATATTTCGCGCAGGACCATCGCGGCAGCATCCGCAATGGGACAACGGTTGCCGATTGGCTGCACGATTGGGACCCGCAGGCATCGAAAGAAGAGATCCGCGGCTTGCTGGGGCAAATGCTGTTCAGCGGCGAGGAAGGTCTGAAGCCCACCGATGCCTTGTCGGGCGGCGAAGCGGCGCGGCTCATCTTCTGCAAGTTGATGCTCCAGAAGCCGAACGTGCTGGTCTTCGACGAGCCGACCAATCACCTCGATCTGGAATCCATCAACGCGCTGAACATTGCGTTGCAGAAGTTCGAAGGAACCGTTCTATTGGTCACCCACGATGAGGATCTGGTAGACGAAGTCGCGACACGCGTCTGGCGCTTTGAAGACGGCCAGATTGAGGATTTTCTCGGCTCCTACGAAGAGTATTCGACGGCCGCAGCGAAGTGAGGTGATGCGCACGGGTTGATGCAGGCTCAGGGCACGTGCGCCAAATACTTCAAAGCCGCGTAAAAGATCACAACCAGGCACAAGAACAGGGCCAGCTCGGTGGCGTGACGGCGGAATTTTCCGCGCTTCTCCTGTTCAGGGCTTGGTGTCCGGCGTTCGCGCCTGCGCATAGAGCGCGCCATGCTGCTCGGCTGCTCTCCTGGCGCTAACTGGCTATAGAAAGTCCGGCGGCATTCGCGGCAGCGATACCGCCGCAGTCCGCGCCAGCGCTGTACAACCCCCAGAATGGATCGTCTTCGAGAGCGCCGCACGCTCTCGCTTTCACAACTTGGGCAGGTTAACACGGCGGTCGACCTACCGTGCGGCGAAAGGGTCCGCTATGCATTTGTCACGGGGACTGCGATTAGCGATTAGCATACAAGATCGAGCGTCAGGACACTAATGCGCCGGTATGTTGAACCGCAGCGATGTTCTCCAGGAACCAGTCATAGGTGGCTTGAATGCCGGCTTCGAGCGATATAGAATGCCGCCACCCAAGCCCATGCAATCGGCTGACGTCGAGCAGCTTGCGCGGCGTTCCATCGGGCTTTGAGGTGTCGAAAACGAACCGGCCTTTGTAGCCGGCGATTCGCGCGATCAGTTGGGCCAATTCGGCGATCGTAACATCCTCGCCGGTGCCCACGTTTACAATTTCCGGTTCTTCGTACTGCTGCATCAGGAATACGGCAGCCGCTGCCAGGTCATCCACGTGCAGAAACTCGCGCCGGGCTTTGCCGGTGCCCCAAATGACCACTTCCGGGCGGCCTTCCTCTCGCGCCTCGTGAATTTTTCGAATCAAAGCCGGGAGCACATGCGAGGTCTCCAGATTGTAGTTATCGCCAGGGCCATAGAGATTGGTGGGCATAAGCGAAATGGCGCGCAACCCATGTTGAGCCCAATAAGCCTGGCACAACTTGATGCCGGCGATCTTGGCAATTGCATACCACTCATTGGTGGGCTCCAGCGGGCCGGCCAACAGATACTCTTCTTTAATTGGCTGGAGCGCGTATTTCGGATAGATACAGGAAGAGCCGAGAAATAGCAGCTTGCGCACGCCGAAGCGCCACGCAGCGTCTATTAGGTTGAGCTGAACCATCAGGTTGTTGTGGATAAAATCGGCCGGATACCTGGAATTGGCGAGGATGCCCCCCACTTTCGCCGCCGCCAGAAACACATACTGCGGGCGCGCACCGGCAAAGAAAGCGTCGACCTCTTGCTTGGAGATGAGATCGAGTTCCCGGCGCGATCGCAGAACCAGATTTTCGAAACCCTGTGCGCGAAGGCAGCGGACCAGCGCGGAGCCCACCAGCCCGCGATGGCCAGCCACGTAAATGCAACTCGTCTTGTCCATCTCAAGCCACGGTGAGCACGGGTCCGAACTTCTTTTCATGCACGAGCCGCTCATCTCCTGCGAGGCGAACATCGGCATCGACCATCATGTGAACCAATTGGCGGAATGTCGCCCGTGGCTTCCATCCCAGCGCGCTGTAAGCTTTGCCCGCGTCGCCGAGTAAGTAATCGACCTCGGTGGGGCGGAAATAAGCAGGATCGATTTCAACATGCCGCTCCCATCGCAGGCCGGCATACGAGAAGGCTTCCTCTAAAAACTCGCGCACCGAATGCGCCTCGCCGGTCGCGATTACGAAATCGGAGGGCTCGGATTGCTGCAGCATCAGCCACATCGCATGCACATAATCGCCCGCAAAACCCCAATCGCGCCGGGCGTCGAGGTTGCCGAGGTATAGCTTGTCCTGCAAGCCAGCTCGAATCCGGCCGACCGCGCGGGTTATCTTTCGCGTGACAAACGTCTCTCCCCGGCGGGGCGACTCGTGATTGAAGAGAATGCCGTTCGTGACAAACAGGCCGTAGGCTTCACGGTAGTTCACCGCATACCAGTGCGCTGCAACCTTCGAGACCGCATACGGACTCCGGGGATAGAAGGGCGTGCTCTCGTTCTGTGGCGGCTTCGCCGCGCCAAACATCTCCGACGATCCAGCTTGATAGAAACGCACGTGGCGTCCGGTGTGCTGCACGTGATCGCGCATGCAATCGAGCAGGCGAATGGCGCCCATTGCGTCGGCGTCGGCCGTGTATTCCGGGTTCTCAAACGATACCTTCACGTGCGACTGGGCGCCCAGGTTGTAGATTTCGTCGGGCAGCGAGGCTTCAATCACGCGGCGCAGGCCGGTGGAATCTGTGAGGTCGGCGTAATGGAGGATCAGACGGCGGCCGCTCTCGTGCGGGTCCTCATAGATGTGGTTGATCCGGGAGGTGTTGAAACTGGAGCTTCTGCGGACGATACCGTGCACTGTATAGCCCATGGACAGCAAGAGCTCACTCAGATAAGATCCATCCTGACCCGTGATCCCGGTGATCAAGGCTGTTTTCGGCAAATTCCCTCCGCAGTAGTAGTGGGAAGCGGCGGGATATCCTCGCTCTCAGTTAAGAGTCGCTAAGCCGCGGCTTTTTCTGTGGCCATGTGGCGGCCGACGTCTTCGAGAGCGAGCGTCAGGACCGTTTTCAGGCGATCGAAGGGGATCTCAATATGACCTGGGAGACGCGCTTCGATGGTGGAACGGATAGACGTATCGAGTTCGAGGTCTGCAGCTTTGGCGTTCGCGAGGCGGACGCGGGCTTCGTGAGCTTCCTGCTTGCGAGTCTCAGCGGCTTGGTGGGCCTTTTGCGATTCGAAGCCAATTTCCTGCTTTCTACCTTCGGCGCGAAGTTTCATGAACTGGTCAAGATATTTGTGAAATGCGCGCTCGTGCGTGGTCTGGTAGCGGAGATATAGCGCGAGTTTGCGGTCGTCGTCGCATGACGGAACATCTCGCTGGAAGCACATATCCTGAAGAACCAGAGCACGTTGCGAGAGCCACTGGTGCTGGGCCATTTTTTCAACCAGGAGTTGTTCGAAGGGACCGGAAGGATGCAGGCTGGCGCGCATTGAGGCGAGCAACGTGTCGTAGTCTTCCTCGTTTTCCCAAGGCAGGACAGAGAATGAGCCGCCCGCAAGGCCGTTTTTGAAATTGTTCAGGCAGGATGCGGCCTTTCCGGCCTCGGTTGTGGGTCCAGTGCTGAGTTGGGAATTCGCTTGATTGGCCGCGATTTGGGCTTGGGTCGACATGGTTGCTCCTTATTGGGGAAATGAAAAAAGCCGGATGAGCCACAGCGGGCATCCGGCGTTATCAATTAGCAGTATAGCATGGGCGTTGCAAGCGTTCCGGGATTATCCCTTTGACAAACCCTAGCCTTCTGGGTTAGAATTGAGGCATGGAAGCCGATATTCTCGCCCCGCACTTTCAGGATGAAGATAAAGCCCGCGAGTTCCTAGAAGCAAAACGCTGGCCCGATGGCACGATCTGTCCGCATTGTGGTGTTATCGGCGAGTCGTTCCGGTTACAGGCAAAGGACGAAGGCAAAACCCACGTTCGTAAGGGCGTGTGGAAGTGCAACGGATGCCGAGAGCAGTTCTCGGTTACGGTCGGAACGGTCATGGAAGATTCGCACATTCCGCTGAACAAGTGGCTACTGGCCTTCCATCTGTTGTGCGCCAGTAAGAAGGGCATGAGCGCGCATCAGCTTCACAGAATGTTAGGAGTGACTTATAAGAGCGCTTGGTTCATGGCGCATCGGATTCGGCACGCTATGACGCAGGAGCCTTTATCATCAAAACTCGATGGTGTGGTTGAGATCGATGAAGCTTACATCGGCGGCAAGCGTAGACGCCTAAACAATCCGGGCGGCGGTCGGCAGTTTGGAGAGCAAGAAACGCAAATTGGAAAGCGGGTCTTCCGGCAGAAACGGGAGCCCGGAGCGGCCACGAGAGGCATTCATCCCCACGCCGACAAAGAGGTTGTTCTTTCGCTGGTGCAGCGCGGCGGGAAAGTTCGCTCCTTGCACATGGAGCGCGTAACGCAGGATAACTTACGGCCCGTTCTGAACGAATACCTTGCTGAAGGTGCGCATGTAATGACGGATAGCGCGTGTGTCTTAAGCGTCGATGATCCCACCGTCAAACATGATCGGGTGAATCACACGGCCAAAGAGTACGTCCGCTACGAAAACGGCGTGTGCATCTCGACGAATACGGTTGAGGGGTACTTCGCCACTCTCAAGAGAGGCATCGATGGCGTTTACCACCACGTTGGTAGGCAACACCTGAATCGCTATTTGAACGAATTTGATTTTCGATACAATTCTCGGGATGTCTCGGATGTGGAACGGGCAACGCTCGCTCTTAAGGGTGTCGATGGGAAACGGCTCACCTACCGGGACTCATGCGGGAAAGGAAACGAGGCATTTTAAAGAACCGAAAGCCGTGACTGCGAATCACGGCTTTCCTGAAATCTCGGGCCGAACCATTGCAGCTTCACGCGGTGCCGCGAACACTACAGAGAAGCAGATCGTTACAAGTGTGCCATCCATCAAAATTGTCCCACAAGGAAGGGCGTGATGGCGAGCACAAAAACTACGGACCCGCTTCTCGTGATAAGACTCACGGAAGGTCTAGCGGCCAGAAATAGGCTGCCGCTCTCCTACGTAATCAAAACATTACGTGAAATCGAATCTATGATCAACGATGTAGGATTCAGGCTGCTTAAAGAACGCGGCGTTGACGATCCCAAGCCGGATTTTGGAATCGAACTGGTGGCAGAGGGCGGCATTGCATTTAAGAAGGGCAGTGTGAAGGCGACAATCGCGATTACACGCTATCTGGATGTGGGATTGCTAGCCGCTGGCGAAGTAATTAAGACCGTCGAGACGCTCTCTATGCAAAGGCGGGGTCCGGCGGTCGCAAATACCATCCCTGAGCCGCTAAGTGCCAGAGTTGTTCAGGGATTGGATCGTATTGCATTCATCAATCAGATTGCGCGTACTAAAACTCAGCTAGAAGTAAAAGCACCTAAGAAAATGATTACGGCGGCCAATATGAACGGCCCGATGTCCCGGCGTGCCACTTTCGGCGATATCGCAGAAGAGAATCTACGTACGCTGCGCAGCCCCAGCTTTGAAGAGAACAACGTCCGATTATACGGAAAACTCTTCAGGTTAAAGGATAGTCCTTCCGATGATGAACAAGAGGCCATGTTTTGGGGAGAACTGCATAGGGACAACGGCGAACGCTGGCGGATTAGATTCAAAATTCATGACCTCCCGACCGTAACTCCTCTCTTCACTCAGCAAGTGTTAGTAACCGGAAAGGCTGTATACTATCCAAACGCCAGCCCCAAGCTTGAGGCTGATTACATAGAGCGCGATCCTGAGCGCGATCTTGAGGCTGCGTATGCGGAGTTATATGGGAGCGATCGCGACATTGCGCCAGAAGCAAGGGAACCGTGAGCCGTAAGGTTTATTTTGAATCCAGTGTCTTTCTCGACATCTTTGAAGGGCGGGATGAGAACGGCTTGATATTGCAACTGCTCCAGGAATGTAAGCGAAATAAGGACCGGATATATACCTCCATAATCACGGTTGAGGAAGTATCGGTAGAGCATTTCAGAAAGGGTAAACTTGCGACCGAAAACTACTCCAAAGTTCACAAGTTTGCCCACGTCGAAAGCATCACACAGCAAATCGCGTTGACGGCTGCGAAACTTGAGGCGACATTGCTTGATAGCATGCACACTCTTGAGGACCAGGAGAGAGCGAAGGAGAACAAGCGACGACGCTGGGATCTATTTCATGTCGCGACCGCATTGGCGTTTGGCTGCACGGCCTTCTATTGCTCGGACAAAGGATATCAGGACCGACAGAAGCGGTTAGGTATCACTTCGATGAAGTTTCTTGAACCGAAGCCAGACAGCCCACCACTTGATCTACAGGAACAGAAAAATGACCAACGACCATACAAGGCCGATCAGTCGGTAAACGACAGTTACCAATGAAAGTCAAGAAGAAAGCGCCAGCGAGACAACAACCCCACCCATTAAAGCGTCTTTCCCTTCACCCACTCAGCTTCGATGAGGCGGTGACGGATATTCTGAAAGCGAAACCGGAGAAGGCCCGTAAACCGACGCGAACGACTTCGAAGCCGTGACTAATTTTTAACAGTGCGGGAAGTGTCGAGATCGCAATGGCGAACCTACGTGTGCGGAACGCGATGCTGCCGCTCCCAGTCTAAGGCTTCGTCCATCCCTCTACTTAAGCCCTCACATGGATATGTACCCTCGAAGTTGCCGCTTCCGGTAATGTGACCATCCGGCAGCTTTTGAGTCCAGAGCGGAAGCCGTTTGAAATATCCAAAACATCCAGCGTCAGCAATCGGCATATTGCGAAAGCCATTGTTGAAAGAGTAAAAAAGGGCAGCGGTCACCGCCATTGTCCCCGCTTGTAACCCAGCTTTATTGTTCACGCTGAGCGGATAAGATGCTGGCCACTCGAACATATTGCCGCGATTCACTGCCAACGGGTCGGCATCCCACCCTACTGGCGGTCCGATCCTAGGCACCGTTTTGTGCATCTCTGGAAAAACCACAATGAGCCTGTTAGACGGAAATTCCCGGAGGGAAACGGTTAAAGTTAGCTGTATGTTAGTGGCGGCATAGTGGCCTAAATTGTAGATGGTGACGCTGACATTCCCCAAAGACACGAGATGCAGCGGCCGTATATAGATCGAAGCGCTGTTGGCCTCCTCCAATTGCCGCTCAAGTAGGGCGGTGTTTTGCTTGTTGAGATCAGTCTGGCGTTCAAGAACGATGTCGGAAGCAACGCTTGTTATAAACAATAGGCCAGTAAAAATGACCATCCATCGGTTCGTATTGCGCTGACTGCGTTCGTGCTTTCGCTGTTCCGCTTTGTCCTCTCGTTGCTGCCTTTCTATTTCGCTAAGGCGACTATTGATGACGAGGGACTCATCAACGTAAGGCCGGTTGTGTTTTTCTAGTTCGCTCACTTGGGTCGCTTAATTAAGCATCCCATTATGGTTACCAAAGACATTCCTGCGGAAAACTCAATGCCCGTCGTCGGCCTGCTGCGTGGGTTTGTCAAAGGGATAATCCCGAAGCGTTCATACGTAAGTTGCTGAAGGGATTGAAGATGTGCAGTGTGACTGACAATTTAGGCGGAAATGTTTGGGAGGGTCCTGGGACGTTTCGGAGGTCGATGTACCTTTTTGAGCGTCGGTGAGATAATCATCACCTGCACTGACTCTTTCTAGCACGTTGCCAATAGCTTCCCATAATGCTACGAATCCCCTGGTTCTCAACCGGGAGATGTTGAGATGACAAGTTCGGGCTGACTGCTGCTTACGGGCGCGACTAAAATCGGGCGAGGACAATCGACAGAAGCAGCATCTTTACTGGCTTAGGCATTCGATCCCTCCAAAGGCAGAAGAGTATCAATACCTGAGCGTGAATGCATTGTCATCGAGTTGGCATCAATAATGTTCTTATGACGATGCAACCCGACCTATCTGCTCTCGATGACAAGCTCTTGGATGGGCTTGAGTTTTGCTTGAAAGCTTATGATCTTTTCGATTTAGTTATGGCCCAACCGGATGCGCTGGAGCGAATCCGAATTAGAAAAGACGTGGTTGAAAAGAAATTGGTCGAGGAGCTTCTTCCAATTGCTCATTACGTTCAGCACCAATATAGAGCGGGAAATCGCTTTCAAATTCAATGGTCCAACGGCTCGCAGCCATATGATGCAATACTTTTCTCGCCGCAATCGATGGTCGAAAAGGCTGGTAAGCCTGAGAGGATAATGATCGAGGCTACATCAGCGCTTCATCCGAATGATCATGTATCCCGAAGAGTGGGGCACGAAGACGGATTGTCGTGGGGGCCGCGAAGTGTCGAGAAAGACCCCAAAACAGGTAAGGCAACAACGAAGGCGGTTGCGCTCGGCTACCTCGAAAACAGCTCTGAACTCGCTGGTTTCATCATTAGAATGTTGGAGAAAAAGAGCGCCAAAAACTATCCTCTCGAAACCGTGCTAGTTATCAATTGCACAACATTCGGCATCATGTGTGACGAGGAGTGGAAGGCAACGGTCGAGATGGTTGAAAAGAAGAACTTGCATAAAAACTTCCGCGAAGTCTATCTAGTTGAACAGTTACGAAATTGCTCGGTGACTTTGTGGGGCGGATCGAAAAATAGACGCACGGAGGAGCCGACCGCATAAAAATCTATTGACACCTTTAACAACGGCAGATTGATGCTGGGAACGCGCTGGCATCCGCTCACCCAAGTTGACGGGAAGTCGGCTATGGTTCCCGGTGACTTCTCCGCCCGCCGCAAGGCCATCAAAGTGACGGGATGCGCGTTGTACGAGCAGCCGCGTGGTCACCTGACACGCTCTTGGGGAGTGCCGACTAGCACTGCACTGCGCCGGCAAGGGACGTCAGGGGGTGGAAAAATCGCCCGAAGCGTAGTCATAATCTCGCTGGAACGCACTGTAGCGCCGACGGTGGCCTCGTATTCCGGGTGATCTTCGCGAACTACCGGTAATAAGCCAAGCCTTCGACCCGGTGACGTGCATGCCTCAATTGTCGCTGGTGGCCCGGGCCACCGGAGTGTTGAAGCTTCGGCTACGGCAGAAATCAGAGTAGGCCGCAATTGCGCGGGCCCCGATCAGGGAGCTTGTCTCATAGGACTCGCGAACGATGAGTGCAAAGCGTCCTTTCCATCTGGGAACGAGTCGGCGGGATGTTTCTGTTCTCGAATGAACGCCAGCCAGTCTGATGCGAGCCGGCGAGTGGGCAGCCACGCGCCAGCGACTTGGCCTTTCGGCGCTGGCAGGTGGCTTGGTCGAATTGAGGCATCGCACACGTTCCAGTCAGGGCCGCCCCAAGTGTCCCGCTTGCCGTTTTCACAGGGTCGGATAAAGCCATTCCAACCTCCAGAAACATCGATTGCACGCAGCGGATTTTGCGAAGCAGGTTGGCGGAGCTTTACTATGTCATCCAGCCACTCGAGCAGGAGTGCTTTTACGTTAATCACGCAGCAGTGGGGGATGCCGTTTTGGACGAGAAACACCCAAGGCGCGCCGCGCGAACGATGGCGGCTGAAGTAGTCGTAGGGCCGTTGGGTTCCTCCACGGTCATCAATTCCTCCAGTAATAATGAATTGCGGAACTGCCAGCGCGGCCGGCTCGAAGTTCATCTCCTTCAGGCCGTAAGGTTCGGTTTGTCCGGGATTCGCGAGAATCGCCGCAATGACGCGGTCTGGCGCATATTGAACAAAGTGCCCGAACATCGCGCCAGTTCCCGAGAATCCCATTAAGATGAGCTTCGCGTTGGAAATCTCGTCATGACCGCTCTGCCGCGCAAAATCATGGAGCGCCGCGAATATCGACCGCGCAACCCCGCGCGACACGTCCATGTCCATCTCGCCTCGTTCGCCAGTCGGCGGTATTTTTGCGGGACACTGACGCGCCAACATCAGCGCAATCGCCTGCCTTTGCGCGAAGGCGCGAACCTCAGCGTCCGCACCACCGTGCAAACCTCCTGATCATGCGCCCCGACATTCACGGAGCGGGCAGCGGCGCGCTTACCGCAAGCCAAAGCCTGAATACAAAGTACGTGATTTTGATCTCAGCCGCAGCCGCGCTAGGCGGACTGCTGTTCGGCTACGATTGGGTGGTCATCGGAGGCGCAAAGCCGTTTTATGAAGCATTTTTCCGGCTTCACTCCGCGCAGCAGATTGGATGGGCAAATAGCTGCGCGCTGATCGGCGCGCTTTTGGGCTCCGTGCTTTCAGGGGCTATCAGCGATCGCTTCGGACGAAAAAGATTGTTGATTGCGTCCGCCTTGCTGTTTGCGATATCGTCCGTGTTTACTGGAACAGCGTCGTCGTTTTCAAGTTTCATCACGTGGCGCATGATCGGCGGAGTCGCTATCGGCATCGCCTCGAACGTGTCGCCGACCTATATCGCCGAGATCAGCCCTGCCGTTTGGCGGGGGCGCTTGGTGGCGCTCAATCAATTGACCATCGTGATCGGCATCTTAATGGCTCAGATAACCAACTGGGCCATTGCGCAGCCGGTACCCGCCGGCCAAACAGCCGACCAGGTCCGAATCTCGTGGAACGGACAATTTGGCTGGAGATGGATGTTTATTGCGGTCGCGGTCCCCTCGCTCATTTTTCTCCTCAGTTCGCTTGCTGTACCTGAAAGCCCGCGTTGGCTTATGAAGGATGGCAGTCAATCCCGAGCACGGGCGATATTGACCAGGATTGGAGGCCGGCAGTATGCAGAAAGCGCTCTCGTTGAAATAGAGGCGGCGATGGCGGCTGAGTCCGACCACAACCTCCAGCGAACGGAATTATTTTCTGCGCCCGTGCTGCGGATTCTGACGATTGGCATACTTCTCGCCGTGCTTCAGCAGTGGAGCGGTATCAATATTATCTTCAACTACGCCGAAGAGGTGTACCGCAACGCAGGCTATGGAATCAGCGACGTATTGTTCAATATCGTCTTCACGGGCGCCGTCAATCTCGTTTTCACGTTTGTCGCTTTGGGATTTGTCGACCGTGTTGGGCGGCGTCCGCTCATGCTGTTTGGCTGCGCTGGAATCGGACTCTCTCATTTGCTGATCGGCTTTGTTTATCGCGCAAAAATTGGCGGGTGGCCCGTCTTGGTGCTCACTTTGTGCGCAATCGGGTGCTACTCGATGTCGCTCGCGCCCATCACCTGGGTGCTCATCTCCGAAATTTTTCCGAATCGAATACGTGGCGCAGCAGTATCTATTGCCGTTTCGGCGCTTTGGATTGCGTCTTTCGTTCTCACGTTCAGCTTCCCGGTGATACTTGGTGCAATCGGTTCCGCGGGCGCATTCTGGCTTTACGCAAGCGTCTGTTTTTGCGGCTTCGCCTTCGTCTGGCGGCGGGTTCCGGAGACCAAAGGGCGCACACTCGAACAGATCGAACAGGACCTGGGAACTTAGCTCCAGCCCCAAGTGTCTACGGATTCGCTCCGCTCAAATGGCCGTTCAGAAACGGTGTTCAAGAAGTAAGAAGCCACACGCCGGTCGTAGGTCCCAGAAAGCCGCTTCCCGTCATGTGGCGCACAAACATTCCGTCTAGCTGCCCAATCTATTCGTCGCTGAAGTATACTTCGGTAAAGTACAATGTTCAATCGCGATCTCAGCAAGGGCAGCTCCGAGCTCCTCGTTCTCACCCTTCTCGAAGCGCGTCCGCGCCATGGATACGACCTTGGCAAGCTGATTGAAGAGCGTACCAAGGGGCAGATCCGCTTTCGCATCGGTTCGCTCTACCCTATCCTGTTTCGGCTTGAGGATCGCGGCCTGATTGCCGGCCGCTGGTTGGAAAAGCCGGGCGAGCGGCGGCGGCGCCTGTACCGGCTGACGCCCGCGGGACGCAAATTCTTGAAGGACCAGCGCAGCGCCTGGGACGAGTTTGTGGCCACCATCAACCAGATCGTGCGGCCGAGCCATGCCTGATTGGCCCGAGTACGTGCGCCAGCACCTGCGCCTCAGCGGCTTCCGTCCAGAGCGCGAAGCCGAAATCATCGAAGAATTGGCGCGCCAGATGGAGGATGCCCACTGCGAAGCGCTGCGCATGGGCGCGAATGACGCGCAGGCGGGCGAGATTGCCCAGCGGCACATCAGCGATTGGCAGGCATTGGCAAATGCACTGGCGGACGCGCATCACGGAAAGGAACCGATTATGGCAGCGTGGCAGCAGCAGACCGAAGATCGCGAATTTCATACTCGCGGAAAACTATCGTGGTTCACCGGCTGGCGGCGGGATGTTCTCTACGGCTTGCGCCTGCTGGCGAAGAATCGCGGATTCGCCGCCGTCGCCGTGCTCACGCTGGCGCTATGTATCGGCGCCAATACCGCGATTTTCAGCGTCATCAACACCGTTATCTTCAAGGCGCTGCCCGTGCGCGAGCCGAACCATCTGATGTTGCTCGAGTGGACGATGCGGTCAGACCCGAAACTCCATAGCAGTAGCTCCTACGGCGATTGCGACAACCAGAGACACGGCGCCGTCGAACACGGCTGCTCGTTATCGAAGCCGTTTCTCGATGAAGTGCGCGAGCACGGCCCGTTCGCCAGTCTAGCGGAGTTCGCGGGTGGCGGATCGATGACGGTGAGTGGCATCGGCGGGGTTCATAGCGCCAACCCGCAGTACGTTTCAGGCGACTATTTTCGGGCGCTAGGCGTGGGCGCGGCGCTAGGGCGCGTGCTCATCCCCGCGGATGATAAGCCAGGCGCGCCGGCCGTGGTGGTCCTAACATATGGCTACTGGCAGCGGCAGTTCGGCGCCGACCCTTCAGTCGTTGGAAAGACACTGGATCTGAACGGAGTACCGTTCACCGTGGTAGGCGTTGCCGACGCGGGGTTTTCTTATCTCTCGCCCGGCAATGTGCACGATTTTTCGGTGGCGCTGTGGCAGCGGCGCAATCTGCAGGTTGGCTGGAAGTGGACGCCCAGCCAGGAGGATGCCGGTTCGTGGTGGATTGTGAGCGTGGGGAGGTTGAAGCCGGGAATCTCCGTGGCTGCCGCGGAAAGCCAGCTCACCAGCATGTTCGCGCATAACCTGCTGCATGCGGAAAGGCCCATCGCCAAGACCGAGGATCAACCGGCCATCAAACTGCTGCCAGCACAGACCGGTTTGACGGGGATCCGCAGCGGCGTCTCTACGATGCTGTACGTGCTCATGATCGCGGTGGCAATCGTGCTGCTGATCGGCTGCGCCAACATCGCGGGACTGCTGCTGGCGCGAGCGGCAGCCCGGCAGAAGGAGATGGCGGTACGGCTGGCTGTGGGCGCAGCACGTGGACGGCTGGCACGGCAGTTGCTCACGGAAAGTATTACGCTCTCGCTGATGGGGGGAGCGCTGGGAATTGTGCTGGCTTATTGGGGCGCGCGCGCGCTAGTCGATTTCGCCCTCAATCATGGAGATTCGTGGTTTCGATTTTCCGCTGACATCGATCTGCGCGTGCTGGGCTTCACATTGGCGGCTACTCTTCTCACCGGCCTGCTGTTCGGAATTGCGCCTACGCTGCGGTCGATGCGCATCGACCTGACGCCAGCTTTAAAAGATACCGCGGGCGGGCTAGGCGGCCGCCAGGGTCGATTCCGCCTCGGAAATTTTTTGGTGGTTATGCAAGTGGCGCTGACCGTTGTTGTGATGGTGGGCGCAGGGCTGGTGGTACATACACTGCAAAACTTGAGGAGTCTCGATCCCGGGTTCGCCACCAATAATCTGCTGACATTCGATGTGGACGCCACGCTCACGGGATACAAGGACGAGCGCATGGCCGCTTTCTATCGCGATCTGCGGGACCGGTTCGCCGCTATTCCGGGCGTGACCGCGGTGAGCTACTCCAGCTCGATTCTGCTGAGCGGCAGCCTGTGGAGCACTGACTTTCACTTACCAGGAACGCCGCCGAGAGCGATGAAGACTGCCGACTATATGCCGGTGGGTCCGCAGTTTTTCGAAACGATGGAAATTCCTGTGCTGCGAGGCCGCAGATTCAAACCGGAGGAATACGCGCTGACAGCTCGGTTGGAGGCCGATAAGAAGGCGCGAGCGAGCGTAACAGAGCCGGTGATAGTGAACGAAGCTTTTGTACAGGCCTATTTCCCGAATGTGAACCCGATCGGGCAGCCGTTCGGCGCTTATGTGCCGGGCGTGAATGGCGATCCATCGCCGGATGAGACGGCGAGCGCCGGGTGGCAGATTGTAGGCGTGGTGCGCGACGTCAAATACGAGAGCCTGCGGACTTCGATCGTGCCGACGATGTATGTGCCGGCCTCGCAGGGCGGGTCGTTCGAGTTGCGAACCTCGCGGGATCCGATGGCGGTGGCGCCGGATGTGCGCGATATCGTGCGGAAGGCGGGCAGCGAGATACCGGTGCTGAATTTACGGACGCAGACGGAAACGATCGAACAGCAGCTTTTCCAGGAGCGGCTGGTTGCGCGCCTCGCGAGCCTGTTTGGGCTCTTGGCGCTATTGCTGGCGGCCATCGGGCTGTACGGCTTGCTTGCGCACGAAGTGACGCGCAGCACGCGCGAAATCGGCATTCGCGTGGCGCTAGGCGCGGCCACCGGGCAGGTGCTCGGACGGGTAGTGCGCCAGGGCTTCGTGCTGGCCGCAGTCGGGCTGGCGATCGGCGCGGCGGGATCGCTGGCGGTGACGCACCTGCTGGGCAGCATGCTTTTCGAGGTGAAGCCGGGCGATCCGGTTACGTTGATCGGGGTGAGTCTGCTGCTGATGTTGGTGGCGCTGGCGGCTTGCTACGTCCCAGCTCGCCGTGCCAGCCGTGTGGATCCGCTGGCGGCACTACGCCACGAATAACGGTGGAATTCCTGCATCGGCAGCGAAGCGCCGCCAGGATCTCGCACGCACATAAACGGGCTGCCTGCACGATTGCCTGTTCGAATGAACGCCAGGACTAACGGGATAAACGCGCCAGCAATATGACAGCTTGCGCCTCGCAAGACCGCCCTTCGCCCACTGGGCCCACTTTTTCGGCGGTCTTGAACTTGACGCTCACGGAGCTAGCCGGGAGGCCAGCCACGCGCGCCAGGCTTTCGCGGATCTGATCGCGGAAATCCTTCAGCTTGGGGCGTTCCAAGATGATGGTGGAATCGATATTGACGAGCCGGTAACCCTCTTTAGCAGCCAATGCAAGCGCATGCTCCAGGAACGAAGCGCTTGCAGCTCCTTTCCATTCCGGTGCGCTGTCAGGGAAATGCATGCCGATGTCGCCGAGCGACAGCGCGCCTAATACGGCATCGGTCACGGCGTGAAAAAGCACGTCGGCATCGGAATGTCCCGCCAGGCCGAATTCACACGGTATGCGAATGCCGCCGAGGATCAAGGCGCGGCCGGGCTCAATGCGATGCGTATCCCAGCCCTGCCCGATTCGAAGAGGCGGCGGAACCAGCTCAGGCATGCTCTCGAAGATTGAGGCCCGAGGTTTCAAGCGTGAGGTACAACTGAGCCAGTTGCATGTCGCTTGGCTTGGTGATCTTGATGTTGCGATCGGTACCCAGCACCACGGAGACTTCTACTTGTTCCAGGCGTTCGACCAGCGAGGATTCGTCGGTGCCGATGAATAGATCCTCGCGCGCTTTCTGAAAGGCTTGGCGCAACAGGTCGAGACGAAACACTTGCGGTGTTTGGGTGAGGATCAGCCGTTCCCGCGGTAGGGTCGCCCGCACCTTGTTGCGGTGCACTTGCTTGACGGTATCGATGGGCACGATGCCGATAATCGCGGCGCCCGTTTCGGCAGCTTCCTGGATCACTTTCTCGATCATTTCTTTTTCGACGAACGGGCGAACAGCGTCATGAACGGCCACCAGAGTGGTGTCATCAGCGATCGAAGCCAAGGCATTTTCAACCGACTGCTGGCGGCTTTCGCCGCCGGACACGGTTCGCACGGTTTTGCCGAATTGCTGGCTCGAAAAAAGCTCCTGGGCCCAGTCGAGATCTTCGGCGCGGAGGGCCACCACGATTTCGCTGACCAGCTCCGAGCTGACGAATTTCCGGATGGTATGGACGAGGATGGGCGAGCCGTTCAGCAGCATGAACTGCTTTCGGCTGGTGCCTTCCTTTTCGGGCGCGCTACGACCCATGCGCGTACCCAACCCGGCCGCGGGAATGATGACGGAAACTTTCATGTTTGGCGGGAGTTCGAACCTACATCATACCGGCATAGGGTTTTATGAGGAACCCGCGCAAAACGGGCGCGGCACCAAGCGCCCCGCCGCAAGGCTTAGCGAGTTCCTTTTGCCATCTAGCGGCGCGCATCCGCGCCCTTTGCGCCTCTGCGTTATGATCGAACGCGAATGTCCAAGATAGGAGAGCAGATAGAAATCGCGAGCGATGAGGAATTGGGCTCGCTCGGAGTGGCGCATTTGAAGCGCTTGTGGTCGCGCTATATGGCGAACCGCTTCGCGGCGGCGCCGCCGGACGGCAACAATGAATGGGCCGCGGACAACACCGTGATCTGCGGACTCGGGCTCAATTTGCATGAGACAATGCACTACCTGTACGGCGCAGCGCCATCGTTCGAGGGGTTCGAGCGGTGGATTCTGGAACGAAACGGCGGGTCAATCGATCCCGAAAGAATCAAACGGATCAATGCGGCGCTTGGCGGCAGAGCCGGGGAGGCGAGCACCGGCGAGGCTGCGCCGGCGGATGCATTGAGTCCGGAAGACCTCGCATTTTGGCAGGCGAACGGTTATGTGGTGCTGCACGATGCGGCATCGGCGGCGGGCTGTGCGGCGGCAGTCGAGGCCATCTGCGAATTCCTGCGAATGGACTTGAATGATCCCAACACTTGGTACAACGGGCCGCAAGGGCACAGCATCTGGGTGCCGCTGTTGAGGCATCCGGCGATTGAGGCGAATCGCAATTCGCCCCGCATCCGGCGGGCCTTCGAGCAGATTTGGGGCCGCGCGGATCTCTGGATGACGGTAGACCAGTGCGGCATGAACCCACCCGAGAGGCCCGGCTGGCAGTTTCCAGGACCGCATATGCACTGGGACACGAGCCTGGAATTGCCGATTCCTTTCGGCGTGCAGGGACTGCTCTATCTGACCGATACGGTTGCAGAGCAGGGCGCCTTCACCTGCGTGCCAGGGTTCCAGCTGCGAATCGAGAACTGGTTGAAGAGCTTGCCCGAAGGGGCGAACCCGCGCGCGCAGAATTTAGCGGCGCTGGGAGAAGTTCCCATCGCGGGTAAAGCTGGTGACCTGATCATCTGGCACCAGGCGCTGCCGCATGGCAGCCGGCCGAATCGCACCGCGCGGCCACGCTTCGTTCAATACATGGCCATGCGGCCCAGTGATTTCGAAACGAACCCAAATTGGCGCTGAGTTAGGTCGTCGAGGAAGACGAGCCCGCGGAAGCTGTGGCGGACAAATGACCGGCCGGCGGGCGGTGTTCGGCTTGTGTCCGTTCGTCATACTTGCCGAAGATCATTTTGCCGGCTGTAGTCTGGAGCACGCTAGTCACTGTGATATCGATGGTTTTCGAGATGAGCCGCTTGGCATTGTCGACCACGACCATGGTGCCGTCGTCGAGGTAAGCGACGCCCTGGTTGTACTCCTTGCCCTCTTTCAGGATAAAGACGCGCATGGCTTCGCCGGGCAGCACCACGGGCTTGAGGGCGTTTGCGAGCTCATTGATGTTGAGAACTTCCACGCCTTGCACCTGGGCCAGCTTGTTGAGATTGAAATCGTTGGTGACGATTTTGGCACCGCGCGATTTCGCCAGCTCAATCAATTTGAGATCTACTTCGCGAACCGCCGGGAAATCCTGACCTGAAATTTCCAAACGAACCCGGGGAGTCTTTTGCAGGCGCTGGACGACGTCCAGCCCTCGGCGCCCACGGTTGCGTTTCGCGGAATCGGAAGAATCGGCCACCTGTTGCAGTTCGTGAAGAACGAATTGGGGGACCAGGACCTCGCCTTCGAGGAAGCCGGATTCGGCGATTTCGCAGATGCGCCCGTCGATGATTACGCTGGTATCCAGGATTTTGGCAGGCGGCGTGAACGCCACATCGGCCTTGAGGAAGCCGATGTTCTGCAGATTAATCAGGTGGGCCTTGGCGGCGCCGGCCAAGAGTCCCACGAAGGCGCAGAGCAAGGGTACCGTCAGACGGAAGAATTGCACGGCCGTGCTACTTACAAAAACACCAGGACTTAGTACTGAAACCAGTAGTACTCCGATAAGTGTTCCGATAAGGGCACCGGCGCACCCGCTGACCAGGGATGAGAGACTGGCGCGCCGTACGCGCAACTCCAGTAGATTGATTCCGAGCCCCACGGCCAAGCCCACTAGGGCAGAGGCCGCAATACCCAGGCCGAATGGCCGATAGGCAGCCGCAAGTACGCCCATTAGGGCTGTAAACGCGATACGGAAGATAGTAATTTCGAAACCCGAACGAGGCAATGACAAGTCTCCCGGATGGAGGACTGCCGGTCAGGCAGCTAGTTTGCACACACCCTCGCAAACAATGCTGCGGAGTATAGCATCTATAGGAAGCGTTTTGGGAATTGGGTCGTACTAAGGCAGGAGCTTCTACGAGAACGGGCACCAATGCGCTAAAGCGCCGACGCCCTGGAATGGGCTGGGCAGGTTAAAGTGCCTTGGCGAGTTCTTCGGCAAAGGCGCTTTGCTTGGTGGGTGAGTTGGAAGAGCGCCGGCTATTGTTCGGTCCCCTTCTCGCTTGCTGAGTAGGAGCGCCAGAAGCGGGGCGGCGGTTGCGGTCGGGAGGCGGCGCAGCGCTCCTGCCGATCGTTTTGCCGGATTTTGGCGGTTGAGCGGGATTGGCTCGCAGAAGCCGGTCTTCGAGAGGCGCGCGATCAAACCGTCGGATAATGGCGTTCATCTCCTCCTGGTTTGGTGATTCAATGAAGGCGAAGCCCTTTGACTCTTGAGTCTCGGGGTTGCGGATAACCTTGACCGCGTCGGCGACCAAGTTTTCTGAGGCAAGCCACGATTTGATATCGTCGGCCGTCACCCAGACAGGGAGATTTCCGAGAAAAACGGTAAAGCTCATTAGTTAGTTTTGTATGCTCCGTGGGGAAGTACGAGGCGCACCTCGCGGGAATTGATCCCCGCAGGCTATTAGCATCCTATCACAGGGTCGCAATCGGGTAAATACCAAAACCGGGTTCAATTCGTTGGTACGCAAAGGGTAGAACAATTTTTAGATGCAAGTGACCGGAGTTTTGATGGGCAAAATTTCACCAGCGAGGACGGTCGCGTTCGAGGTGCTGCGAGACGTTGCCGCAGGGGCGTATGCATCGGACGCGTTGCGAGATCGAAGCCGGACTCTGGATGCGCGGGATGCCGGGTTGGCTTCGCAAATTGTTTTCGGATGCCTGCGGTTCCAAGCTCAACTGGATTACCTGATCCATGTGTATTCCCGCCGCAAAATCGACGATCTGGATGCGCCGGTGGTACTCGCGCTTCGGATGGCAATTTATCAATTGCGCTATCTGGAACGGATTCCGGCGCACGCCGCGGTGCATGAATCGGTCGAGTTGGTGAAACAACACAAGCGGGCCGCGACGGGATTTGTGAATGCTGTGCTCCGGAAAGTTAACCGGAAGGCCGTGAGCTGGCCGGATGAGGCGACAGAGCTGTCCTGTCCGGAGTGGCTGCTGGCGCGGTGGCGGGCCCATTTCGGAGCGGATGCGGCGCGTGGGATCGCGAAAGCCGCCCTGGTGGAACCAGCGGCTTACATCCGAGTGCGGTCGGGAGACGATCCCCCGGAGGGCGTTTTTGCCGAACGAACTAGCGATTTAGCCGAACGCAGCGGAGATTTTGCCGAACGAACCCAAGTTATTGCGGAACGAACCCAAATTGAGGGCGCCTGGCGGCTGCTGGCACCCCTGCCCGCGGGCATGCGGCTGCACGATATCGGTTCGCAGGCGATTCTGCCATTGCTCGACCTGCGCGCCGGCCAGACGTACCTGGATCTCTGCTCGGCGCCCGGAAATAAGACGTTGCAGGCGCTGGAGACGCCGCTCTCCTTGGCAGTCGCGTGCGACGTGAGCGAAAGGCGGCTTCGCGATGTGCCGCCGGTTTGCCCGCGCGTGGTGCTGGATGCGACGCGGGAGCTTCCCTTTTCGCGCCCGTTCGACCGGATCTTCATCGATGCGCCCTGTTCGGGGACAGGAACGCTCGCGAGGAACCCGGAGATCAAATGGCGCGTTCGCGAGCAGGACTTTGCCAGGTTTCGCGAGAAGCAATTGCAGATTATTGCGCAAGGATTGAAGCTGCTAGCGCCCGGCGGCAAGCTGCTTTATGCGACGTGTTCGCTAGAAGAGGAAGAGAACGAAGAGGTGATTCGGGGAACATTGGCGAGGGAGCCGGGATTGCGGGTAGAACGCGAGATGTGGCGCTTGCCCGGCCGGGAAGAAGGCGACGGCTTCTACGCCGCCGTGTTGACGCGCTAGACCTCAACTGCCATCAGTTCGGAAAGCGAGAGACGCTGCTTGCCATTGGCATAGAAATTCGACGGATCAAGCCAGCGCTCGAAATTAGCCTTGCGCGCCGGCCATTCGCGATCGAGCATGGAGAACCAGGCGGTGTCGCGGTTGCGGCCTTTCACAATCATGTGCTGGCGGGAAATTCCTTCAAAGTGGAAGCCGAGCCGCAGTGCAGCCCGGCGCGACGGCTCGTTCAGTGCATTGCACTTCCATTCGTAGCGGCGGTAGCCGAGATCTTCGAATGCATGGCGCGCCATCAGGTACATCGCTTCGGTCGCGGCAATGGTCTGCTGAAGGGCTGGCGTATAAAGAATGTTGCCGATTTCAATGCAGCGGTGCTCGGGCGCGATTCGCATGTAGGCCGCATGGCCGAGAGCACGGCCCGAATGGGCGTCTAAGAGGGCAAAGAATAGAGGATCTTCGCTTGCAGCCTTGGTACGCAGGTGAGCGTCGAAGGTTTCGCGATCTTGAAACGGACCGTCAGAGAGGTAGGTCCAGAGATGAGCATTGGTCACGCCGCTCGCGCCTTGCCAGAGCGGCAGCGCGTCACGAGCCGCGTCGAGAGGAGCAACGGTGATGTGGCGGCCGCGCAGGGTCGTGCGTTCCGGCCGGGGCGCCGGCGTAGAGTCTATCGACGGGTCGAGAAGTTCGGCGGCCATCAAAGCTTTACTGCCAGCGTGATGCCATCGGCGAGTGGCAACAGGACCGAAAGAATTCTGGGGTCGTTGTGCAGCTTTTCGTTGAGTGCGCGTATGGCGATGACATCAGCATCTTGCACGTGGTGATCCAGCACGTCGCCATGGCGCAGCATGTTATCGAACGCTATCAAGCCGTGATGCCGGACCAGCTCTAAGGCGAGCTCGTAGTACACGTCGTAGCCGGTCTTATCCGCATCGATGAAGGCGAAATCGAATGTTCCGGCGGCGCCTTCGTTCAGCAGCGCGCGCAAGCTGTCCGCCGCGGGTCCACGCCGCAATTCAATTTTTTCGTCGAGGCCCGCTTCCTTCCAATAACGCCGCGCCACTCGCGTATACTCTTCGCTCGCGTCGCAGGCGACCAGTTTGCCGTCCGGAGGTAAGGCCAGTGCCGTGGCGGTGGAGCTGTAACCGGTAAAGACGCCGATCTCCAATGCCTTACGCGCGCCAATCGCCGCGACCAGCACGCGGAAAAATTGGCCCTGGTCGGGCGAGATCTGCATTTGGGCGTTTGGATAGCTGGCGGTTTCCTCCCTGAGCCGCCGGAGGACATCGGGCTCATTCACGCCCAGGGCACGGATATAGGCGGTGATCGCCTCACCAGAGAAGAATGTTTTGGTTGAAGACACTTCTATGACTTTCTCACGATTAGTGGAGACTGCCATGCCAGCCACTTGTGCCGGTTCTTCAATCCGACCAGGAATCGCGGTACGCAGGTAAGGCCGGCAAAACGATTCGGCAGGATTAGGCAACGATTCGGGAGGATCGGGATACCGGTTCCGACGCGTTTCTCCTTAGCCTGAAAAAGAGGATATGCGAGAAGTCATGCAAAAACGCACGCTCCGGAATGCTGGTTTGGAAGTGTCGGCGCTAGGCTTCGGCTGCATGGGCCTGAGCGCGAATTACGGTCCGCCGATGGAACGACCGGAGGGCATCAAGATCATCCGTGCAGCGGCCCGGCGTAGTTCGTGTTTACGGATGTCACCTGTATTTGTGATCCCGGGATAGAACCACCGATCGACATCAATTGACCGTCGGCCTGTGGCGAACTGCTTGGAACGCCTTGGTCGTTGATCAACTGCACGGTAAATTGCTCTCCAGCCGACTGTGCCGGAATACGAAGAACGACTAGGGAGGCACTGTCAGCCGCTACTCCCTCGATGGGGGTGCCATACTCTGACAGCGTTTCTGTATCGGTTACGACGCCGGTACCTGCCGCGTTCACCAAGTCGGGAACGGGATCTACCGCCGTGATGAAGGAGGGATCATCTGTAGCTACGACGTTAAGGAAAAACTCCGCCAAAGGCAGATCCTCGGTAATGATGCCGGCGTGCATCGTGGCGAAGAAATCTCCAGCGGCGGTAAAGCTACTCACGTTCAATGAGAACTGCTTCAAATACTGGATCGTCATGCCCGACTGCGTCATACTGCTAAGGTTTGCTGTCCAATTCGGCAACGGAAATGCGTTCGCGTCCAGTTCGACGCCGTTCATCACCATGTAAGAAGGTTGTTCAAACCAGATGTAGACATCAGCGGAATCGCTGCCGTAAAACTTGAAAGTTTCGTACCAGTCGCCCGTAATGGTAACGTTTAGCCAGTGAGTGCCACGGTGGATCGTAAAGCCGACGTCACAACTCTCAACAATTCCCGGCTGCGGTTCGAGGCCGCGATTTTGCCCGAGCTGCAGACTGAGTAAAACGTTCGAATTCGGCGGATTCACAACGGGTTGGGGTAATGATCCGTCCGCCTCGTCCCATATGCACTGGCCCCAAACAGGAGCGCACAGCACGAGAATCAAGAGGATTCCGCGTAAAGAGCAAACGCCACGAGCGCATATTGTGCGCTTGCTAAGAGCAGTAAGGTAGTCGGCCATAAGTTGTGGGGCCTTATGAGTAAATCACGCTACCGTGGCCGATGATATTCAGATATTTCAGGTTTCGAGTTAGGAATTTTCTGGGCCTTGGCAGGCGCGCCGAGGCCGACGGGTATCGAAACGAGGAAATGTTATCTGCTATCGCGAGGCTTAACGGTCACTGGCACCAGGAACTTGGTCCTGATCCGTATGCGCGTCGAACCGGCCGCAATAGCCGTGACAAGACCATCGTGCGTTACTGTAGCGATATTCGGGGACTCTGACACAAACGACGTCTGCGTAGAGTTGCTGAGATTTATCATAGAGCCATCGGCGTAGACGCCGTCGACGGTCAGTGCGCTTTGGTCTCCTACTTGCATATTGATCGTCTCGGGTGTTATCGACAGACTGAGCAGTCGGTCGAATCGCTCGATATCGATTGTCACCGGCATTGTGAACACCGGACGAGCGCCGGGCACGTTCTTCTGGGCCATGACGGTCAGTGTGTGCTTCCCCGGCGATATGTTATTCGGAATCTTCAGGGAGGATCGATATCCATCCGATGTGGACACGACCCGGTGAAAGCCGAGCGGGTCTTGTCCGATAAGCAGCGCCGGTACGAAGTCCGCCGGGGCCGCAATTTCTACCGCAACCGTATCGCCAGGTTTGAACACCGTATTGTCTTTTGGAAGGGTGATGCGGAGTGAGGCGGGTCCAGGTTCTTGTGACTTCAACGTAGCAGCCCCGGACAGAACAGCAATGGCTGCTACGACTAGGCTAAGAACGTTTCTCATCCGGGATATCCATTTGGGCAGACACGCTTCTTATCGACTGGAAAAGTTTTTTCGTGTGCGGGAAACGCTCGAAATATCAGTCGGTTTTATGCCAATCCAATACATCGACGTAGGCGCTCACCTCTTCAAAACTTTCTCCAGGTAGTCACGAAAGGCAAAAAGCCGAGCCACTACGGCCGAACGGCGAACTGTTGTTATCTGCTATCGCGCGGCTTAACGGTCACTGGCACCACGAACTTGCCCCTGATCCGTATGCGCGTCGAACCTACCGCGATAGCCTTGACAAAACCGTCACGCGTTACTGTGGCGATGCTAGGGGACTCTGACACAAACGACGTCTGCGTGGAGTGGCTGAGGTCCACCTGAGAGCCACCCGCGTAGATGCCGTCGACGATTAGTGCGACTTCGTCTCCTACCTCCACGTTGATCGTCGTGGGTGTTATCGACAAACTGAGCAGCCGATCGAATCGCTCGATATCGATTGTCACCGGCATTGTGAACACCGGACGAGCGCCGGGCACGTTCTTCTGGGCCATGACGGTCAGTGTGTGCTTCCCCGGCGATATGTTATTCGGAATCTTCAGGGAGGATCGATATCCATCCGATGTGGACACGACCCGGTGAAAGCCGAGCGGGTCTTGTCCGATAAGCAGCGCCGGTACGAAATTTCCCTCGGCCGCGATTTCTATCCGAACCGTGTCGCCAGGTTTGAACACCGTGTTGTCTTTTGGAAGGGTGATGCGGACTGATGCTAATTCAGGTTCTTGTGACTTCAACATAGCAGCCCCGGACAGAACAGCAATGGCTGCTACGACCAGTTTAAAAATGTTTCTCATCCGGGATGTCCATTGACGGACACGGTTCTTATCGACTGGAAAGGTTTTTTGTGTGCGGGAGACGCTGGGCGGCGGAATGGACATGAGCGAAATTATAATGCCAGAAATGGACCGGCACGGCCAGGCGAACGGAATATTATGCAGTTTCGAGAGGCTCGACAGGACGAGACCGGAAAGGACGGACGCCTTTTCATGACTCAGGTTCGTTATGGAGCGCTCCTCCCGCTGATCGCACTTTCGCCGATGATTCGCGCGGCTACCCTCCAACCGGAAACGGCGGCTGGGACGCCTACTCGAAGACAATCCGCATCAAGGAACTCGCTCACTTCGGCACGCCGGAACAGGCTACCCTTCCCAAAGACATGGGTACCGGTCTCATCTGGCGTTTGTCCAGCATTACCCGACTTGAGGAGCGCGATGGAGGAGTCTACGCGGAACTCGAAGCGCTAGGGCTGAGCCGCGACATCCCAAGCGCGCTCCGCCTCTTCGTGACCCCGATCGTTCGGCGTGTCTCCCGAGATTCGCTCGCGACTTCTCTCCACCAGAGAAGGCAGGCAATCGAAGATCAATTAGCTCATCCCGAGCAGGTCCACCCTAGCAATAATCCAAGGCGAAACACTTCCCGAGACAACCGAGTCCAGGCCAACGCGCGGATATAGGCGGTGATCGCCTCACCAGAGAAGAATGTTTTGGTTGAAGACACGTTCTTGGCCGACAATGAAATAAGGCTCTGAAAGGAGTATATACATGCCAACTGTCCTGGTTAATGGCAGCAACCGCGAAATTCAAGCACCGGCCGATACGCCCCTGCTCTACGTCCTTCGCAACGATCTCGAACTCACCGGCCCGCAGTTTGGTTGTGGTCTTGCGCAGTGCGGATCCTGCTCAGTGTTACTGAATGGTAAAGAAGTCCGCTCCTGCATCACGCCGTTATCGGCGGCTGCCGGCAAAGAGGTGACTACTCTCGAAGGGCTGCCGGCCCGTTGGGCGAAGCAAAAGAAGTTAAGCGGACCCGAAGCTGCTCATGTTCTTCACCCGGTGCAGCAAGCCTGGATTGACGAGCAAACACCGCTCTGTGGCTATTGCCAGAACGGCATGATGATCAAGGCCACAGAACTGCTTGAAAGCAACCCCTCTCCGACAATCGACCAAATCAAGGAGGCCTTTACTAAATCGGGCCCGTCGCCTCATCTCTGCCGCTGCGGTACTTACACCGCCATTATTGAATCCGTTCAACGCGCCGCCGGCATTATGGCAAGGAGCAGCTTATGACCGGCACTCTCGAGAGCCTCGCCCAAGAAAGGCAAGGCAAGAAAGTGGACATCTTCGGCGCTTCGTTGTCCCGTCGCGGATTCGTTGCCACCGGCGGCGCGCTACTGGCCAGTTTCGCCCTAGTGCGCTCCAGCAGCGCGCAAGAGGAAACACCCGGCATGCGCGGCGTTCCTACGAGCAAGGTGCCCTCCGATTCGTTTATAGAAATTCACGCCGACAACACCATCCTGATTCGTACCGGCAAATCCGACTTCGGCCAAAGTACTGTCTTTACGGCCTACCGCCAAATCGTGGCTGATGAACTCTACGTCCCGTTCGAAGCCATCACCACGGTAATATCCGGCGACACCGATCGCACACCGGACGGCGGTGGCACTTTCGACCTGCTCGGTCATGGCATGCCCAACATCCGCAAGGCCGGCGCTTATGTCTATCAGGCGCTCCTGGATGTCGCTTCCAAGCAACTCAACGTGCCGAAGGATCAACTGTCCGTCAAGGACGGCATTGTTTCCGGCGGCGGCAAATCCATTTCTTACGGCGACCTCGTCAAAGGCCAGCAACTCAATCTCACGATTCCTGTGCAGGGCGATATACATAGCATGTTCGGGCTCGTGGTTGCCGGCAATCCGCCGCTCAAGCCGGCCAGCCAATACACCGTCGTCGGTAAGTCCTTTCCCAACTCCGCAGTGGTTCCGAAGGTTTCGGCCAAAGAAACATGGGTCACCGATGTCCGTCTGCCCGGCATGCTTCACGGCCGCGTTATCCATCCCAAAACACTCGGATCGAAGCTGGTCTCCGCGGGCACTCTCGACAAGTCGCGCTACCCGAATGCGCGAATCGTTGTGAAAGGCAATCTCGTCGGTGTCGTCGCTCCTACCGAATGGGAAGCCATAAAAGCCTCTCAGCAAGTCGCTTCTGATACAAAGTGGTCCGATTGGCGAGGACTTCCCACCGATAATCGCCTATTCAATTTCCTCAAAGAAGATGTCGACTGGAAATCCGTACCCGCCGCCACGAGCAGAGAATCGAAAGGCGACGTTGCTGCCGCTCTCGCCAGTTCGCCCAAGAAACTGAAAGCCACTTACGAGCGCCCCTATCTCAAACATGCGCCCATCGGACCAACCATGGCCGTCGGCGATGTCCGCTCGGATGGCAGCGTCCATGTTCACGCACACACGCAAAACGCACAAGCACTCCGCACCGAAATTGCTATGATGCTCGGCGTCTCGCCCGAAAAGGTTACCGTTCACACGTATGCCGGAGCCGGTCACTATGGCCGCTCGAACGGCGGCAACGCTGGCGCCGAAGACGAAGCCGTTATTCTGTCCCAAGTGGTTGGCAAGCCCGTCCGCGTTCAGTGGATGCGCAATGACGACCTCCAGTGGTCCACCCAATCCTCTTGCGCCTTTTCCGACGTCGAACTCGCGGTCGGGCCTGACGGCAAACTAACCGGCTATCAGATCGATCACTTCATGCCCGCCATGCAAGACGATCGCCCCATTGGAGCCATCCTCGCCGGCCTGCCCACCATGCCTGCGCCAAACGAAAAGGGCTCGTTATTCGGCATGAGGAATGAACCCAGTGACCCCTGGCTTTACGGTGCGACCCCAGCCGTCCTCGAACGTGCACATGGCGGCCCACAAGTCGGCCAGACATCTTCACCAATCAACGTCGGCCTGCGCGATCACAGCCTCCGCACGCCAGGCCAGTATCAGCAGAACTTCCCGCGCGAACTAGCCATCACCGAAGCCGCTTATCTGGCCGGTGTCGACCCACTGCAATTTCGCATCAATCACACAACCGAAAAGCGCGCCATCGCCGTTCTTGAATCTGCGCGCGAAAGCTCCGGCTGGCAAACGCGGTCCGGTTTTGCAAATGGAAGCGGGCCGATCAAGCACGGGCAGGGCGTATCGCTGATGATGCGCGGCGGGGCCTACTGGGCCTGCGTGGCACAAGTCGCTGTCGATACGAACACAGGCGCTGTCAAAGTCGATAAGGTCACGATGGTCGTTGATCCCGGCATCGTCATCAACCCGCTCCAATTGAAACGTCAAGTCGAAGGCGGCACGGTAATGGGCATCAGCATGACGCTCCACGAAGAACTCCGCTTCAACGACTCCACGATCACATCGTCCGATTGGATGAGCTATCCGATCGCCACCATGGCCGAACTCCCCGAAATCAAGGTAGTCCTCCACCACCACCCCGAAGTCGGCTCTTATAGCCAAGGCTCCGAGGCGGCCAACGCCCTGGCCGCTCCAGCCATTGCCGCCGCCTTCTTCGACGCCACCGGCAAAATTGCGCGCCGCCTCCCATTGAAGCCTGCTTACGTGAATGAGCTTCTGAAGGCCTAAAACCAAGAAAGCGCCAACGCGTTTCCCAAACCCGTTGGCGCTTTCTCAAAAGCTGGATTTCGTGCTGCTGGAGCCGATAGACTCGGTCAGCGGTTGTCAGCGCATGCGTCTTTTCGGGGCGTTCATCCGTATAACCAGTAGAATGTGCGCGATAACTTGCTTCTTCTCGGCCATGGCGGCCGATGATACGAAAGCTCTAGCACGCGCATTGCGAAGACGCGATCCCGAGGTGCTCGATCGCTTGATCGAGCAATACCAGTATCGCCTGTTTCGATATTTGCTCTACATCTCCGGCGACCGCGAGACTGCCGAGGACCTTTTTCAGGAGACCTGGATACGCGTGCTCGATCGCGGCCGCCAATATGACAGTAAATCCAGATTTGAAACTTGGCTTTTCGCCATAGCGCGGCATCTCGTGATCGATCTACAGCGCCGCAAGAAGCCCCAGAGCCTTGACGCGCTCATTTATCCCGGTCAGGAGAGCGCAATAGATCTCACTGCCAAGAATTCTCCTTCTGCTTTGGATCTCATCACTAACCGCGAGCTGGAAATGAGCATTCAGGAGTCGCTTGGCCGGCTACCGGCTATTCATCGCGAAGTGTTGGTTCTGCGTTTTCAGGAGGATATGGCCCTGGAAGAAATAGCAACGCTACTCGGAGCCCCGGTCTCCACTGTGAAATCGCGTCTATACCGCGGACTGGAAGGGTTGCGCGATTTGCTCGAACGAGGGAAAGCATGAATGAAGATATCCACGCACGCGCCGAACGCCTCATCCTAAAGAATCACGTAGAAGGCATCCGTCCGCAGGAGCGCGAATGGCTCGACCGGCACTTGGAAGCTTGTTCCGATTGTGACCGGCTGGCCAGTGCAACGGAAAGGACATTGCGATCGTTCTGCACAGTATCGGTGCCGGTTCCTCCTTCACTCGCTAGCCGTGCACAGTTGCGTATGTATTTGCGCATGGAAGAACTCCAGACGCGAGAGCGCGGCGGTTGGATTTTCTGGATTTCGTGCGCGCTGTCGTGGGTATTGGGCATTGCAAGCGCTCCATACGTCTGGCGCGGCTTCGAATGGGCGGGGCGCCACATCGGCGTTCCAGACGTGGTTTGGGAGATGGGCTTTGGACTTTGGTGGGCATTGCCTGCTCTGGTTGCAACCGGGATTTTGCTCATCGAGAAATTGGGCAACGGACCGCAGGAGACGCGATGAGCGATCAAGAGAAAAACGCGAATAGGATCGAGGTGACAAACGTGCCGGATTATCAGCAACCCGTGAGCGAACGTTTTACAGAAAAACTGCGCTTGATTCGCTTCCGAATGAACCGGGAACCGTTTCGTTTCACGGATCAGGTTCGGCTTATCCCGCGCTGGCTCGTCATTTCAGTCAGCATCCTTTTTGTCCTGGCCCAGGCGATCGCGATCACCGTCAACTGGACTGGCGCGGCAAACAATGGTGAATCTTGGCCTAGCGGATATACGCAAATCCAGGGTGCCCTAGTCATGGCTGGCATAGTGACCGGGATCGCAATCCCTATAGCATGCCTTCTGTTCTTAATCGGTTACGTAAACGCCGATGCCAAGCGCCGAGGCATGCATTCGACGCTTTGGACTTTGCTGGTAATCATCCTCTTGCCGGCTTATCTCGCAGTCGGGTTCATCATTTATTTCCTGGTCCGCGAACCCTTGCCGTACAACTGCCCACAGTGTGGATCGCTGGTGAGTGCGCGCTTCAATTACTGCCCCGACTGCAAGCACAATCTACGCCCGAGCTGTCCGCAGTGCAGACGCGAAGTTGGCGACCACGATCATTATTGCGCGCATTGTGGATACGAGCTTGCTGCGGCGCCCGTTTAGCGAAGAGCGCAATCTTCCGCACTGTCTCGAGCGACGATTCGCCGCTCGATTTCTAGCCGCGGAATATCAGCAGCGCGCAGGATGGGCGCCGAAATAGCACTACATCGAGTGACCGGCGGGATTGCCTTGACTGGGCAGCAGGAGCTCGCGCAGACCGTTTTTCAGATCGGTAGCGACTTCGAAGTAGCCGATCATCATCTCATCCGAGCTTTGCGGGCCAAAGCGAACAGCCCTGGTGGGGTCGGGATTGAGCGGATTGGCGGCGGAATTGTCGAAGTGAGCAGTGCATTCGATGGTCGTGCCCGGCGGAAGCGGCAGCGGCTTGGCGAGGTAATAGGAGAGCTGCCAGTTGTAACTATAGTGGGGTACCCGAAGCAGCGTTTCGGTGCGACCATCGGGAAATACGACGCGGAACTCGAACGACTTGCCTCGCAGGTGCATGTGCGGGAGCAGGGAGACGAGAGTCGCCTTCGCATGTAGGGTAACGCGGGCATCCAGCCGGTAATCAGGGTCGCCGGGCGGGATGACGAACCGAATGTTGGCGGCGGCGAGCATGAGCACGCGCTGGCGGGGTGGCTGGTGCGAAAGAATCAGGCCGATGCGGCTGCGATCGCAACCAGGCTGGCCGTTGGGTGTGTAGTGGAGCTGGAAGACGAGATCACTGCCAGCTTTGACGAGTTTGGCCTGGCCGGGAGCAAGAAGCTCCGGCATGGCGCCCGGACCGTAGCCAGCCAAGAACTCCCCAGGAACACCGCCGCCGGCAGAGTGCGGATTTAAAGCGAACGGGACGCCAACAGGTTCGCCCGCGAGCCAGTTCGAACGGGGCTCGCGCACGCTGACGACTATGTGGTGAGTGTGGGCGCGATCACCGGCCCGCACTTCGGCCATGCGGATCCAGGTGTCTTTCGTGAAGTGAGTCGGGATGATGACGTATTGATACGGTACGACACCGGAAGCCGGAACGTTGAAGGCGGCCGGCATTTCGAAGACGATTTCCGGATGCCCGATGGTCCAGCCTTCAATCCAATGCACAGGCTTCGGCGCGTCTTTGGGATCGCCCGCCGGTGCGCCCGCGTCGGACCATGCCGTGATGGTTCGAATGTCCTCGGTTGAAAGGCTGCGATCGTTAGAGAAATGGCCGATGGAGGGATCGGCAAACCAGGGCGGCATTATGCGCGAGCTGACCGCGCGGCGGATGGCGCTGGCCCACGGTTTGGTTCCGGCATAGTCGAGCAGAGACATGGGGCCGGGCTCACCGGGCCGGTGGCAGGATTGACAATGCTGCTGGAGGATGGGAAGCACATCCTTATAGAAAGTCGGAGGCTGGATCTGAGAGCCCTGGCTGGCGCGGGCCGCGGAGGTGAACAGCAGCCCAAGCGCAATCAGACAGGAAACTTCACGTTTCGGCATCGTAATCTCCCCTTGCGCCGATGGCGATCAGCGAAGTTGAGGGCCAGGGCAAGAAGGTGTCAATGCGCCGCCAGAGCGGCACGAGCAGATCGAACAACCACAATTGCACGCGGCTGACGCTGCGCCGCCGGAGGATTCGCCCATTGAAGAACCAACCGGGATACGTGACGCGGTTGAATTCTATAACTCGCTCGACGGCAAATCCCGCTTCCTTCATACGGCGTTCGAGTGTTTCCTTTGAATATCTACGGTAGTGGCCGAGCGTTTCGTCCATGGTGCCGTAGACGTTCTCGCCTTGCGGAACCAGTACAATGGCGCGGCCTCCGGGCGCTAGAGCCGAATGCAAGTTACGCAAGCCTCTCAAGTCGTCCTGAATGTGCTCCAGCACGTTGATGCAGATGGCGGCGTCCATGGTTCCATGGAAACGGTCGAAATCCTCGCTGTTCTCCAGGTCGCAGGCGGCGACCGACACATTTGCCCGAAATCGCATTTCGCTTCTTAGCTGCGCCACGTGGCGCTTGTCTACATCGCTTACTACGTAGCAACCCTGGTTGGCGCACAACAGGCGCGTCAAATTGCCGATACCCGCGCCGATCTCCAAAACACGGTCGCCCAGAAATGGATTCAGCGTGTCGGCCATCCAGCGATTAAAGCGCGGCGCATGCTCCATCGCGCCGAGCATCGCAGCCGCCTTGTCCGCGTATAGATCATTGCGCACCCAGGATCTGCAAATTGCCCAGATGATGCCAAGCGCATCTTTCGCTCGAATCTTTTTCCCTTCGATGTGCGTTCTCGGGCGGTATTTAATCGGCACCTCGCAAAAGCGGGCGCGCCGCTTCGCAAACTTGATGGTGAGTTCGGCTTCAATGCCGAATCTCTCGCTGCGAAGAGGCATGCTCTGCGCGATGATTGTGCGGAACGCTTTGAAACAAGTGAGCGCATCGGTCAAATCCAAATCAGCCGCCATGCCGCACAATTTTGTCAGCGCACGATTTCCCGTCGAATGCCAGAACCGCAAGACGGGCCGCTCTCCGGTTGCCGCAAATCGGGATCCGAAGACAACATCCGCCTCATCGGCGAGCAACGGCCGCAAAAGCTTGGCATATTCGGCGGGATCGTATTCGAAGTCCGCGTCCTGAATGATAGAGAACTCACCAGTCGCATGCGCCAAGGCGGTACGGATGGCAGCGCCCTTGCCTCGATTTCGCGCATGCCGCAGCAGGTGAATGGATATATCCGGGTTAGCATGAGCCGTGATGTAACGCTCGATTGCCTCGCAGGAGTTGTCGCGGGACCCGTCGTCGACGAGAATCACCTCCGGGAGTATATTCATTTCGGCGAAATAAGAAGCCGGGGCCGTTACAATCCGGTCGAGAACGCCGGCAATCAAGTTCGCCTCGTTGAATACGGGCACTAATATGGAAAGCGTTATCGGCGGCATTCAGCGATATCAGCGCACAATCTCAAACGGCCCGCTGCCGGATCCATATCTGCGGAGGCGCGGCGGTATGGCATCCGGCTCCAAGAGCCATGCTTTGCGGCCGCGATAGTACTCAAGCAGCTTCTGATCGTCTTCTTCGCCCAGGTCGCGCGCCCATACAACCTTAGAGGCGTCAATATCGGCGCTGTTATGAATCCATTCGCCTGAAGTGTGCCAAGGGCCACGGCGCACGAACACGAGTTGCTTTCCAGGCTCACGATTCAGTTCTTGCATCAAGGCCCGGCGAGCTTGCGCCTCGCCGGAGTTCAGGAAATCTCGTCCTTCATAGAGAGTCAAGGCGCTCAACTCCGGCGCGTCGGCAAACGCGTGCAGGCCGTACCAGAAGAGAAAATGAACTCCATACATAAGGAGCACGATGAACAGCAGTGCGGGACGAAATTGTTGCAAACCGTTCAGACCTAGAACGGCGGCTAATACGAAGATGGGGAGGAACAGACAGAACGCAGCGGGATTGGCCAGCAGCTCTATCGTCAGCGCTGCTGTTAAGAAGAGCGCATTACGCCAGAATGCGGCATTGCGCAGGCGATAGTTCTGCCGCAGGCGCGGCAAAACTCCAAGAATGATGCAGCCGGCTACGGCCGAGATGAATCCGCCCCAGTAGCTGTTCGTCCAACGACCGAGCGGGCCGAAAGCGCAGGCCACCAGCACTCCTCCACAGAGAGCCCAGCCCGGAGTGACCCAGGCCCGCAACATCCAATACGACAGCGCCGACAATGCTCCGGTGCCTAGCAAGATACCGGCCCAATCGCTCCGAAATAGGAGCCGTCCCGCCGCTGGCAGCAGCCCGTCGGCAAGCGGCAATGTTGAACGGTAGGCCGGCTTCTGCACCACGAGAGGCGCCTCAAAAAATTCGGGGAATGGATGCGAAGGGTTCGCGAGACGGCCATGCAGGAGCGTATCGGCCAAGGTCAGCGAACTGAACTCGTCGGAAGTAGCAGGAACCGGGGGCGGAACTCGCGGCAGTAGCGCCAGACGCAACGCGATCGGCAGAACGAAGAGCGCGATCATACACCACGCAGTGCGTCTAGCGGCGCTTGCGAACCAATCTCCGGCCCACGCGTGCCCGAAGATCGCAATCAGCGCTAGAAGCGCCACTCCAAGCGCGAGGAGGTCGCTGACGCCAAACCCAAGCGGATTACGCAAAGGCACAAACGAACGGAAAATGTGGAACAAATACACGGCTAGTTCGGGTTCTGAACGTCCTCGAAGGGCGATTGCTGATGCGGAAGCTTCCGCGAGCCATAAGGGCTCAACCTGGGAGGCTGCGCGTCAGGCTCCAGCAGCCACACGCTACGATTCGGATAATAACGCACCAGCTTCTCATCCTCGGCCGGTCCCAGGTCTCGGGCCCAGATTACTTCTGACGTATCGATATCGGCCGCGTTGTACACCCATTCATGCTGAAAGAGGTGGTTCGGCCAATAAGAGACAAACACCAATTTTCTGCCAGGCGATTTCTTGAGCGCGCGTTCGACACTCTCTCGTTCTCCGGAATCGCGATGATTGATAGCATCCCAGCTTTCGTACTGCTTCAAAGCGATGGATACATCCTGGTCGTCGAAGACGTGCAACGCGTACCAGAAAAGAAATTGCGCCGCACATAAAGCGAGAATGAGGATGGCTGCACGGCGGCCGGCCGGCTGACCACGAACGGCCACGGCGCTCAGTGTTTGCAGCCCCGAGACGCTCATGAGTATGAACAGGCACGCCACGCCTGCCACGTAGCGCGGATAGAGGTAAGGAAAGAAATTCGTTCCGAGAGCGAAGACCGCGCAAGCCATGAGGACGTAGATGCGGCGGTATTTGCGAGCAGAGACCAGGAACACGGCCAGCGCAATGTAAAGCGGAGCGAAGAAATAGAAGCGGTAAAAACGCACGCGGTATTCGAGCCGCAGGAGGAACTTTTCCAGCGTGTCCGGTTCTTCGCCATGATAGGCGCGCTGCGATTTGTACTCGAGCTCCTGTTGCGGGGTTAGTTGGCGATGCGGAACAGGGTTCGGCGCAAACGTCAAAGCCGCGGGGACGCCATATTGATACTGGCTGAGAACGTAGGGAAGGGTGGTGAAGCTTCCGGTAACAGCTTTGTTCTGCAGTACGGTCAAGATCAGGGCAGGGATGGCGGCGAGCACGGCCACACCGGTCAGCGGGACAAGCTTCCGCAATTCAGCCGGCCTGCGCAGCACGGGCAGAAAATACAGCGCCGCCGCGATGACTAGCAGAACGCATTCATACGGGCGAGTGATCATTTGCACAGCGACGCCGAGACCGAGCAGCACGGCATCGCGTTTTCGAAAATTGATGCACAGACGCGGAAGGCTGCCAAAGACTAAGCATCCAGCAATCGCCGATAAGGCGCCGCCGGAATACGTGTTCATCCATTCGTTCAGCGGACCCAGCGTGCACACCACGAGTAATCCGCCGACCAGTGCCCAAAGTGGCGACGTCCAAGCACGCAACATCCAATAGCAAAGGGCGGCGAGTGCGCCGCTTGCGATGAGAACGCCAGCCCACGGTGTATGAAACAGCAAGCGCCCGCAAGCGAGCAGCAGACCTTGGCCTGGCGGGTAGATGGAACTGTAGGCCGGCTGCTGCAGCACGAAAGTTGTTTCGAAGAACGCGTGCCACGGATGCGTTGGATTGGCCAAGCGCCCGTGCAGCAGTGTATCGGCGACGAGCAAGTGGCCGAAGTCGTCGCGGATGTTTGGCTGCGGCACGGGATGATGCGGAAGCAGCAACAAGCGGAGCACGATCGGCAAAGCGGCAAGTACGGCCATGCTGGTCCGTGGCCTGACGGCAAGCGCGCGCGCCGAGCGTTCCACCCATGGCGCCGCAAGCGCAAGAGCCGCGAGCAAAGCGCCAATTACGAGCTCCAGCACGTCGCCCGGGCCAAAGCTAAACGGAATATCAGAGAAGCGGAAAGTGCCGAACAACTGCAAACAACATAGTCGCAAGAAGGGGGCGATCGAGACGCCGGCGATGACGTCTTGGTCGCGTCCCCAATCGAGATGAAGGCCGCAGTGTTGACTTAGTAGGCCGCGACTTTGTCGGCGTTGGCCGCGGGGATTTCCGGGACAAAAGCAGGGAACGTCATTGGGGGCATCGTGACGGGATCATGCAGCTCGGCGGACCGTGAATAAGAAAGTTGAGTCAAGGCGCAAGATAGACGATGAACTGTCCTGCGGCAGCTACTTGGTAGTGAGCGACAGTTGTACTGTGATTCCAGGTTTGTAGATGTTTATCACGATGTAATACGGTGAATCCGCAGGAGCATCGAATTCAATTTGGGATAGTGAGCCGGTGATGGGTATATGTGTCTGGCCCGAAATGCAGCCCGCCTCTAGCGTCGAGTCAACGCTGGCGACTGTACCTTTGCCTACAGCCCCAGATCTTACCAAACATGCATCACGGTCGGGGTTGGTCAGGCTTGAAAAAAGCGACAGGTCAAACTGATCGACGGCATTCTCACCCCCTGTGACAGTTATGCTTGCGTGCTGGCCACGCTTCAGCATAACGGCCCCGATCTCTGGCTTCGAGCTTTAGAGTTTTATAGGACAACTTAGCAACATGGACAATTTTACATTTGGTCATCCGGATTCGCCATTATTTCGGCTTGACTGCGAGGTAGTAATTACTAAACTGGGCGTCCATGCGCCGCAACGGTTTCAAGTGCTTAATAGCAACGATCTTTCTTTCTTATTCGGCCATTTGCGGCTATGGCCAAAAGCCGTGTATGGCGGCCTCAACGCTGGCGACCGCGCCGAACGATCAATCGAAGGCTGAGACGACAACGGAACTAAGTATTGGATGAATGCCGTTGTATGTTGAAGGAACCCGCTCCGCGGTGTTGGTCGCGGAGTTGGTTGTGAGCCCGTTTACAGGGTCGGAAGGGCTGGCGAGGAGAGGCTGATTGTTGTCCCGACCTACGGCCAAGTGGGTCCCCCTTCGCGGCGGCATACCCGATGGAGAGAAGGTAGCTTTGCGTTGATACTGCAGGTCCCGGTCATATTGCTGGACGGTAGACTCCTTAAAATCAGGATCGGTGATAAACGGGGTTCGAAGGAAGCACCGGTATAGTGGATGCCACGCAACTGGGAGCCGGGAGCCAGGAGATCCGCGCCAACGGGGCGCGTAGTGGCCTGGTCATAAGTCGGTGATCAATTCTGATCGATGCCGGGTATGAGAGTTGGCAACTTCATTGCAGGATCGCGGGCAAAGGAGCAACGGGAGTTCTGATGCGCGTACTCTTTTCGACAATCGGATCGCGTGGTGATGTCCAACCCGTTGTGGCGCTCGCGTCGCACTTGAGGGCGCTCGGTCATGAAGTTATTGTCTGTGTGCCGCCCGACTTTCGCCAGTGGATTGAGGGTCTCGGCATCCCGGTGACGCCCATCGGTCCGGAGGTGCGCAGGTTCGCTGCGTCCCGCCCGACGGCCACAGAGCCGCAAAAGCCGCTGACGGCCGAGCAGCGGCGTCAGATGGCGGAATCGAGCGTCTCGACGCAGTTCGAGACGTTGACTTCCGCAGCGCAAGAGTGTGACGTGATCGTCGCGACTACCGCGCTGCAGGTCGCGGCGCGATCGGTGACGGAGAAATTGGGGATTCATTACGTGTTCGCGGCGTATGCGCCTGTGGTGCTGCCATCGCCGCATCATGCTCCACCGCCCTTGCCGGGACAGGCTCCGCCCGGAACGAACGACAATAGTGAGCTTTGGATGCAGGACGCAGCACGGTTTAATGATTTGTTCGGCGCCGCAGTGAACGCGCGAAGGGCATCGTTGGGACTGGCCGAAATCAGCGACGTACGAAATCACATGATGACGGAGCAGCCATGGCTAGCCGCGGATGCGACGCTTGGCCCGTGGCCCGATCCCACAGATAGCCACGTATTTCAGACCGGTGCATGGATCCTGCCGGATGAGCGTCCGCTGTCCTGTGACTTGAATAAGTTTCTCGAGAGGGGTGATCCGCCAATTTACTTCGGCTTCGGCAGTACGCGCGCGTTTGAAGAGGCGGGTCCGGTGATGCTTCATGCGGCTCGTACGCTCGGCCGCAGGGCGATCGTATCGCAAGGCTGGTTCGACGACTCACTGGTTGAGAACGAACCCGACTGCCTCTCGATCGGCGAGGTCAACGTGCATGCGCTGTTCCCGCAGGTTGCTGCCGTCGTGCACCACGGCGGCGCGGGAACGACAACCGCAGCCGCGCTCGCTGGCGCGCCGCAGGTCGTGATCCCAAATCACTACGATCAGCACTATTGGGCGCAGCGAGTCGATAAGCTGGGCATCGGTGTAGCGCACGCAGCCGGGCCACCCACGAGAGATTCTCTCGCCAGCGCTCTCGCGCGGAGTCTGCACCCTGAGGTGATTGCGCGCGCTCGCGCTGTCGCGGCAGCAGTGCGGCGGGACGGCACGAGGGTTGCGGCGGAGAGGTTGCTTGCGTTTGCGTGAGTGGGCGTGCGGCGGGTGTTGCACAGTAGGGCGAAGAGCTCGTCCTTACTTCACCACTGTCACGCAATACACAGGTGCCCACCCAATCCTGGAGTCGCAAGTCGATTTGGTGGCATTCGGAAAGAATAATTCAGGTGGTAGACCCTTGCTGACCAGGATTCCTCAACCCTTGGCGACCAGGCCGGGTCTATCGGCTGCAAGCTGAATTTCTGTCCGGTGGCGACCATTCGCCACGCAAAGCAAAACGTGCTCAATGAGTGTAATCGCGATTTATGGCCAATGAGATCTACAATACTCAGCATGAAACGGATACTCGCGGTGACGCTCGCATTCCTGGTAGCGCTTGGCTCATCCGGTTCAGAAGTCCAGAAACAGTCGCTGGACGGGGTATGGAAAAGCGAAGGATACGGCATGGTGTTCGGCATTCAGGGAACCACACTAAAGTCTTTCGAGGTGACCGCCACGACTTGCGTGCTTGGCGATGCGGCCCAGCGTGACAACACTAGCATTGCCCGGCCGCGAGGCCACATTCAAGGCCACAGCGATGGCCAGGGCGCTAGAGATACTCAGCCAGTAAATGGACCCCTCGATGGAATCCTGCGAGTTGTTATGAACAAGCGATTTACAAACATTGTGCGGACCACGTATGTTTTGGGCATCACCCGCTAAACGGAACTGAGCACACTTCGGTCCGCATAGACCGCAAAATATGGCCATGTGTTTGCTAACCCGTCACGACGCGAACAATACTATTCCTCTACGCTGGGCGACAAGGGTAGTTTCAGAGTTTTAAGATTGACATCTTAACGGCGTCCCCGCAAATCAACCGACTTTGAGCCACAGGTCCGTGATGGGCCGTTATTTGCCGGGTTGGACGCTCAGGAATCTGCCGTTTGCGGTCTGGAGCGCCACTCGACCGTCGTTCTGCGGCCTGATAACGAACCGCTCGGAACTGTTGATGGATTTTTGATTCACCAAGCAATAGCTGCCGTCCCCGCCTCCGTTCGTTGCGGTAAGGAAATGCTGGGCGTCGGAGGCTTGGAAGCTGAGAGTGCCGTCGTGGTTGTCTACGAGAGTCCACGTTTCCCAAGAATCGAGAGCCACTCGATTTGCATATACATCTCCTCCTCCGCCACCCTGGGCGGAAAAGAGGCCGAGCCATGACAACAGCGCAACACGATTTCCGGGACCAACTTGTGAAAGGATGAACTTCTCCCAGTCGCCTTGAACGGCGGGCCGATCGGCATGTACGCCGCCATGCTCGTTTGGGTCCGGCGCGCTTTCGAGAAGCTTTGCAAGTCCGCCCAAGGCTGCGACGATGGCCCATCCGAGCGGTATTCCCGACGCCACTTTCACATATTCCGCTGCAGCGGTCGTGAGACCAAGACCGGTTGCGAAGGGGGCCTGCACACTGGCGGCCTTCAGTAAGAAGTCGGCGATTGTCTTGATACCTTCAAGGGCGTAAACGCCGCCGACGAGCCGCTGATACATGCCCGAGCCGCGCGGGGTTACGATCACGCCAGACACTCCGACCACTCCGGTGACATCGACACCTTGATCGCCGCCAATCGCATCCATCATCTGAATTACGCCAGCTGCGGACCCAAGCGGGCCAAGGGTTGTGAGCAGGCCCTCGGCTACCTCGCATTGCTGATGAGTCAGGGTTATTGTCCACAGCGGACCCGATTGAGTCACCTGCAAAGGCGGAGGTGGTGCGGGTGTTGGTCCCTGATACGGAAGGACAAAGTCGAACCCGGAAGACTGATGGCCGTCGTAATGAAAGCGGCGCGGCGCACCACGCTCAATCCCGGTTGCGACGAGAGTGGCTCTGCCGGGGCAGAGCCCCTTGCTTGGAATCCCATCGAAGAACAAGGAATTGCAGAACTGGCAGAACCGCCACGCCGCCTGAGTGTTCGCGGCGGGCGCAACGTCATGCGGCAGCGTGAAATTGTAGCCGCTAGCACCGTCAGCCTCATGGGCGCCCCCGACGACGCAGTGTCCCTTATTTGTTCCTCCGTCGAAAAACAGTGAGCCGCACTTATTGCAATCTCTCCAGCCGCTTTGAGCAGTTGTTGAATCGGGTACCTCAAAGGAAAGGCTGAAGTTGGGACCGCCGGAAGAATGAGTTCCGATTGTGGAGAGGTTTAGATGTGATCCCGGCGAGCCCGGACCCGGACACGCTCCCTTTTCGGGGTTGCCATCGTAAAACATCACATTGCATTTTTGGCAGCATCGCCAATTCGTCTGTTCTCCCATGCTGTTCCTTTCGGTGTCTCGATGTTGCGTGTCTCGCGGAGCGCCAAGGTCGTATCGGTTCCGCCTACAACGGTCCCGGTTCCGGTTAAGCTGTACGTTATCGCGACAGACTCGGCATTTGCCAATGGAACCGTTGTGAGGGCAAATGCGATAAGAGCATGAAGGATGCGGAGCAGCCTGTAATTCATGGCAGGAGTGTACTGCTGACTCGCCCAAAGCGCCTAGTAAAAAGCCGACATTAAAACTCACAAAAGTTCGGCATGGCGGGTGGACGTGCATCACCGATGTGGGCTAAAAGCTCAGCCGGCGCGGCGCCAGCTAGCTGGCGGAAGTCATGAATCATGTGCATCTGGTCGTGGTACTCAAGGGCGTGGGCAATCGACATCCAGGAGCGATTGGGTGCCAGCAGCTTCGCATCTAGCGCGGTTTGAAAGCGAGCTATGCGCGCGAACATCTTCGGCGCGATCCCGACAGCGCTCCTGATACGGCGTTCTAATTGTCGAAGGCTGATCCCGTAGCCGGCGGCCAAGTCGGTCATGCGCACTGCGCCGTTTGCCTCAAATATACGTGCAGCCGCGTTGCGCCCGATTTCCCTGTCGGGACTAGTTATCCAACGAGCAAAATGGCGAAGGAACGTTTCTACCATTTCGACCCGGAGGCCGAAGGAGTCGCACTCAGCCAACTGCTCGTATAACGTCCGGATCACCGGAGGCAAAACGTCGCACCCGTCGAAGGACCGGTTTGTGAATTCTGACGGCGCTATGCGAAACAAACGGGAAAGGCCAAGCGGCTGAAAGAAGATTCCGAAGGAGACCACGTGCTGTTTAAGGAAAAGTGTCGCCGCTTCCGTGCACGAGCCCACTACCGTGATGGATCGCGCGAATTCGCGGCGCCCACTTGCGGTGAGTACGTCAAAGCGGTCTGCGAATTGGAACTCGAGTGTCTGTTCCAGCCTGGCTGGACAGGGTGCGCTAAACGCGCCGGATAAGTTAGTCATGTCACGCTGCGCATACGTTCGCACAAACTCTCGCAAATCGGGGCTTGGCGACTGGCAGCGCAGCTCGTGGTTCCGGTTAATTCCTGGATTCTAGCGTAAATTTCATCCTGGCAACTCACTAAGAAACGCCCCGGGCTCCCTCGCGGACAGATGGGGAGATTTTCTCCGGGCTGCTTCGTTCGCCATTCCTTGTGACGGGCTAACCCGGAACTGAGACCCGTAAACCAGTTAGCTCGCGCAAAATGCTAGAACTCAAGGTCGAAAATGCAAGGTCGAAAATGCACGCATCGCAATCAAGCGGTGCCCATTTGAACACCCAGTGGCTGTACTTCATAGCCGAAGCTACGAAGCTCCCTAATCGTTCTTGACGTGCGGCGCCGCTTCGATTTCTGGCTTACGGCCGGGCCTCGTTCCTCGTAACTGACCCCCCGGTGCAGAATAATCCAAATCAATCGACAGAGCCGATGCGTACTTGCTCCGATGGTTTGCCCATGTCCCAGGCGCGGTACCAGCCGGCGATACACAACCTCGAAGATGCTTCCTTTTTGCTTGACCGCGGCATTAGCCGCCTGGTTGAGGATCCGTCGCATGTGACGGTTACCCCTGGGGCAGCGGGTACTGTTGTTCATCCCCGCGCTCTCTTCGTCTCCAGGACACGCGCCCACCCACGAGGAGAGATTCTTGGGCGAAGCAAAAGTCGCCGCCGTGGCACCGACTTCAGCGATGATCTGCTGTGCAGAATCCGGTCCCAGGCCGGGCACCTCCGCTAGCCGCTGGACTGCGTCCTGATCCTGCTTGAGAAGACTCGCCATCTCCTGATCCATTTGCCCGATCTGCTCGTCGATGAGTTGCAGTTCCTCTAATGCCATCTTCAGCAGCCGGCGGTAGACGGGATTCAACTCGCTGCACGCGCCGAGCCCGTCACGCAACTGTGCTGGCGTAGCACGCAAGCGTGTATCGGGCCAACGCAGCCAGAGCCGCGGGGTCGGTTTCCCCGTCCGCCAATGCCTGCAACATGCGCCGGGCGCTGGTTCCCAGCAGATCTGAGACTAGGCTGGACAACTTGATTGCGCTTCTTCCAACAGAGCCTCTAATTGATTTTGCAATCGTACATGATTGCGCCTCAACTGGTACTTTCCACGCATCACCGTGCGCCAAAGGCGCTGCTCGACATCCGGCACGAAGCTGAGCACCAGTTCGTGGGCCACCAGCCGTTTCACCAGTCGTTCGGCGTCCGGGAAATCTCTCTTTCGTCCGCGCCGCCCGCGATTAGATTGCGCCTGAGCCAGGTGCAAGGTTCCCGAAAGAGGTCCGCCACCTTCCCGCTTATGGCATCTCGGCTTCCAGTACCGATCCAGTGCTCCCCAAACCGGTTTCCAATATTGAGCCGTGGATTCCATCACCGCTTCTTCCACCATCTGCTCCAGCAGCCATTCCGCCAATAATTGCAGTTGCTCGGGGGGTGCTGCCAAAATGGCGCCGTTCAAACTGGTACTCGCCTTGGACGTGCACATCGGCCACAACTACGGCCAACATCTTTTTATAAACATCAATTCCAGCGATTCTGTAGGACATAACCTTTCCTTCCGAGGGGAGCGGAGAGCGCGCCGCAAGTACGTTAACCAAGGCCGCGGGCTATCACCACTCCGGGGGAATGCAACGCCCATTTATTCGCTCAACACGCACGCTCCGGATCAGACAATCTGACGGCTTCAACTTCTCCATTGAGTCCTCGATCTCGCCGCTCTGGCCAGCTGCAATATTAGCTCTAAGCGTGGACCACGCCTTAGGCGGCGAAGTTCAGAGATGGCAGCACGAGCAATGATTTTTGTGCCATCCGCCAAGTAACCGACTCGTTTGCCCGGCAGAAATTCGCCCCGCACACCCTCTCTTCCCAGTAGAATCTCCGCTCCGAAGCGGCAGGCTTGGTCGCGGGCTCTTTCCGCCAACTCCGTGCCATTGACACCTTGCGGAAATCCAAGATAGTTTTCGATGCGCGAACTGCTTCCCGCCTGACCTCGCACTGCGAAACGCTCCACCACCACCGTTCTCAATCCTTCTGAAGCGCCATAAACTGCCGAGCTAAGTCGGGCCGGACCCGCTCCATAGATCGTCATGTCGTATTCCGAGCAAGAAGGATCGCGAAACCAGCCGAGCTTCTCAATGATCCGCCGGAGGGTCGGGTTTTCCATCCGGGTGCCATCCGCGAAAACGCAAACTGGAAGCCCTGGGTCGTTGAGGTTGCGCACTGCCGCCTCGCGCCGCGCTTGTTCGTCGCTCCTCAGTTCCGGGTACTCGAAAGGAATATCGCTGCGATGCAGAAAATCACGAATCGTGTACGCAGGCAAAGATCCACGAGGCGCAAACAGCTTCAGCTTACTCGACACAGGCTTTAGGTCTCTCATACCAGGTAATGGTCGCATTGGACTCGGTAATCGTGTCGCACGCCAGGAAAACTTTTGTCAGAGCCTACTTGATCTGCAGTTCATCGCCCAAGTGACCCCGCTGTGAAGCCATAGCAAATCTGGATCCGAAGTCTAAGGCTAGACGGACTCGTTCCAATATTCGACGGCGATCCCGAGCCGGGCAGTAGTTGGGCCGGGCCTGATCGTTCGTACAAAAAGACAGAGCGCTTATCTTCACGAACTGCTCGAATGGCAATCCAGCTGCACAAAAAAAGCGAGGTGCTCACGCGTGAAAAGACATCTTGGGAAATATCTCTTCTTCCTGGCCTGCGCCGGTATCTATTAGCAAGCGTCAGGACGGATTACAGCCACTCGGTCGATTTCGCACAGTACAAGACGTACTCCTGGATCAAAGTCTCGGTGGAAGACCCTCTGTGGGAGGATCGCATCACTACTGCTGTTGATTCGCAATTCGCTGTAAAAGGATGGACGAAAGCCCCGGAGGGCGGGGATGCTGGTGTGGCCGCATACGGCTCTACCAAAACCCAAAAAACTCTTGAAACCTGGTACACAGGTTTCGGGGGAGATTGGCGGTGGCGCGGTTTCGGTGACGGCTTGGCTACAACGACAGTGGAGAATACACCTGTCGGGACTCTAACGGTCGATATATTCGACAGTTCGACCTATAAATTGATCTGGCGCGGAGTTGCGAGCGATACATTGTCGGGTAAGCCGGAAGAAGACGAGAAGAAGATGGACAAGGCGGTCGCCGAGATGTTCAAGAACTTCCCCCTCCGAAAGGCTAGAAGCTCAGTCGCGATTTCGGATGTGACGCCTCAGCCGTCAGGCGCGGCCGCTCAGATCCGAGTGGCGCACAACTTGCAATAAAAAATGCGATTGGATGTGAAAGGAGCATCGTAATATGTCGTTGACGAGATTCTCAAACCGCCTTACCTTCAGCAGGGTCCCGATGGCAGCGATCACACTATTCATCATGGGCTTCACCGGCTTGGCCCTGAAAGCCACGGCGAGTCCATCGGACAAGAAAACAATCGTGACCTTCGATGCCCCGGTGGAGCTCCCCGGTAAGGCTTTGCCTGCGGGAACATACGTGTTCAAGCTGCTGGATAACGCGGCTGCCCGCGATATCGTGCAGGTATTTGACAAGGATGAAAAACAACTTCTCGCCACGATTCTGGCGGTTCCAGACTATCGCGACCCCCCTCCGAACAAGCCGATTGTCAATTTCGAAGAACGTGCCTCCGACGCTCCGCCAGCAGTGAAGGCTTTGTACTTTCCCGGAGATACATATGGCTTGGAGTTTGTGTATCCGCACAGCCGGGCTGTTCAACTTGCGAAACGCACCAATCAGAATGTGCTTTCGATGTCGAACGAGATGACGAAGAACATGGCGGATCAGGATAAGTCAGCTAACTCCGCCAGTAATCAGGGACTGGAAAATACGCAGATCACAGGCGTGGATCCATCCGGCAGTCCGGTTGAAATCGTCGTGATCGTCGGGTCTGAACCGAAGTAGTAATAGGGGTATGAACCTCTTTGAGGTCTCTTATCGTAAGTTCGATTTCGCCGCCTTTCGAGGACACTCTGCTTCTTTGCGGCGGAGTTTAATGAATGCTTAGAGGTTAAGCTATTGATTTTAGCGTCGGCGGAAAGCGCAAGACTCGCGATCAGTGCACAATAAACGAGCGGCGAAGCAAACTTCATCATTTCTGCATTGTGCGCGAAAATTCATAAACCTCCCATCACAGTGTCCGGAGACGCTCGGACTGAAGAGTTCGCTCACGTGTAGCAGCACCGCCGCCGCGCTCACAACGTAGCCCGCAATGGTAATCAGGGATTGTCGCCCTCGTAACGCGACCTGGAGGAGTACGGCTGGAAGTAAGCTTAAGACCGGACAGCTGATCGTCATTACAATGCCGATCAGAATAGATCGCGGGTTGAAAAACGCTAGTGCAATCAAGGATCCGACGTTCCATATAAATGCGAGGCGGCAGCCAAAATTGACAGCCTGACTGGACGGACTCCACGCGCCTGGCGATCTCGGATCAGCAGTCCGAGAATCAGGCCGAAAAGCAACGCGGCGGCTGTATGTCCGATCGCGCTGATGAGGACGGGATCACGCAGGCTCGTTCCACTGAACATTCTTTCGCCGCTTCTTACCTAACATACTTCAGAACTCGTTTCAAGGAGCGGGCAGGACAACGAGATGGCGGCGACCTCCAGTTCTAGACTAGAGACCTGGAAGACGTAAGCAAACCAGACATCGATAGACGTCCGCGCTTTCGCAACGAGCGGGCGTGTTACCCGATCAGCGACCCACCGATTTCATCTATGGTCGTGCATTTTCCCCGTCGCTTGGCCGGGAAATGCGGATGCCGCAGAGTTTGAGCGTTCTTGATAGATCACGTGTCACGGCCTGGGGCCTAGGAATCGCGCCCGCACGGTCTTCCGCTCTTGCGATGGGGAAAATGCGATCTCATCACTGAAGCGGCAAGGGATCTTCGAACACGCCCCGGCTCCGGACCTCGTCGTTCTAGATTTGAACTTGCCGAAGAAACATGGTCACGATGTTTTGGCAGACATTCGAAAGGAATCAGCTCTTCAAAACCTTCCGGTCATCATCCTAACGTCCTCGCGCCTAGCGGCGGACCGGGAGAGATCCTTATCGCTCAGTGCGAATGAACACTTGGTAAAACCGAGTACCGTGGAAGAGTTTAGCATCATTGTCGAACAAATTCTCAGATATCTTCCGCAGATGCATGTTTAGTTTTGCGCTACGGCGGATGGGTTCATCAGAACTCGCGCTCAGGTTTCGGGCAATTCGCGAATACGCCACATCCGCCTTTGGAAACTCGAGCGATAGCATGCCTTTCGCTTTCATTCGTCGTCCTCGCGCATGCCGTCGTGAATTCGACGGTTACGTCTATAGGTAGACCGTTTTTCTTTCCACAAATCAGATATGGGAAGAAACATTTTGAAGATAGATTGGCCGGTGCCGTGCATTGGAGAGCCCGGGTTATCTAACTATGAAAACTATCCGATCGCTTGTTATTGTCAGCCTTCTGCTGGCGCCGTGCTTCATCTTTGCCGCACATGTCGACTTCGGGATTGCCGTCGGCAGTGTCCCACCCCCGCCCCCAGCTGGTGTTGTTGTAACTCCCGCGGCTCCCCCGCCCGGCCCAGGATACACATGGGTGCCGGGATACTGGGATTGGGTGGGTGGCCGATGGGTTTGGGTCGACGGCCGCTGGGTGCTGCCGCCGAGGCCACACGCTGTCTGGGTTGCGCCCGCAATCGATATTCGTTTGCGTCGCGGGCATTGGCGCTAGCAGCTCATTCCCTGTTGAGCGCAATAGCCGAGTCCGATCGCTGCAGATCGGACCACGATATCGAGACAAGGAAACACCGGCACAAACAGCAGAGTGCGACGATTGAACTTGCGGCAAGCATGCAAGCGCGGCTGCGATCAATGCGTTCGGCGGGCCGGAATGATAAGGCTTCGTCTGCCCCTGCCGGCCGTCGATAAAAGAGGAGGTGCTGATCGCGCTCAATACTGCGGGCACGGGCAGCTGGGAGGCAGACAGCGGCACCGAACTGGATATAAATACGTTTTTGGAAGCGTGACCGCGGCGTAACTTCAGCTCGAGAATTTGAAGTTCTTCAGCGACTGCTCAAGCTGGGCAAATAAGCCTTTTCCTGGTTGCCCACTTTCGGTCTTTTTCTGAAGATCATCAAGTTGCGCGTACAGAGGTCTGTAATTGTCCTTGCTCCCATAACCCAGGGTCTCGGCCAACTGGATTTGAGTCCGCGTAGCATTGATATAGCTGCGCAGCTTCTGGTTATCATCCTGTGTTCGATTACGCTTGGCGGCGAGCTGCTCGGCTTGCTCGAGCAGCGCTTGCGCACGAATCTGCGGAAGCGGGACGACATAGGTAACCACCACAAGCGTGTTAAGCGCCGCTTCGAGCGCACCTTTCGCTTCGTCCATCTTGCCGCCGTCGATCAAAGGGGCAACCGCTTTAATTGCGGCCGGATAGGTTGCCAGGGGTATCTCGGTTACTTGTGTGTCGGCTTCACTTGCTAAGTCATTCAGCAAGTGCCGAGCCTGTTGAATTTGATTACTCGACAGGTCGTCTTTGGCATCCTTAATAGCGGCCTTTACGGTGTCGGGGGTTGCGTACAGATCGAGAATCATCGTGCTAACCTCCACTGGAGCAAAAGCAAGCCTCGGATCACGAGAGACGACGAGGTCTATCTTTCCGCTCGCTCGCTCGAGTGCTGCCAGGGCGGTGCTCTTGTCCCCTTTATCGAGCGCGTTCAATGCAGTCCGCGTCGCGTCGAGCGCCAACACTGCATCCGCTAACAAGCTCACTCGTTTATCGGCTTCCATTCTCTCGATTTCCGATTCAACCTGAGGATCAACCGACTCAGCTTCAGCGCTCTTAGGCTCTCGTTTTGCATCCCGCGGGTTCTGCCTCTGAGTAGTGTCGGTAATCCGCGCCGTGCTCGAAACCTCAGCGGTGGACATATCCGGCGCCGATCGCGAACAGGCAAGATCGTAACTTAGGCATAATCCGACGATGATGAACGGCCACGGCTTAATATCTCCATTTGCCATGTGCGTATCCTTTCGCTGGCGGAATGCCGCCACTGTTGTCAAGGCAGGCTAGTGCACTTGCCGTGCCACAGGCGGGTACTGTCTTCGCGCCATTCTGCGTAGCTATGCGAATTTGTTGGGCGCTCCGTCGTGAGCGACTCCGGACTGTTCCCTAAATCGCCATAAAGCAACGAGAAAGAAAACAGTCCGGCGCCTTCTCCCCCGAAGGCGGACCAAAGTCCGCTGTTTTGACTGGTTAGCGAAAGCCGGCAGCTGTTTCTGATGGCGTGAATCCTTGGCCTTGAGACCACGTTCTAAGCCGTAGTCCGAGTCCGACGAGCATTCCTCCGAATATCAGTGCGTACACGCCCAGCCAGATCGCCAGCACTAACGCTCCAAGCAGGGGGGACAGCATGAGCAAAATCCCAAATATGACTGACGCGACACCGCCGAGGATGAGCAGCCATTCACCTCTGATGTACTTGCGCAGCCGCGCTGCTGCGACAATCTCAAACACTCCGGTTACAATGGCCCATGCCGCGACTATGAAAACGAGTGCCAGAGCCGTAATTGCGGGCCACGCGAACGTGACTACCGCGGCGATGATTCCCGCGATACCCTCCAACACCAGAACACCCCAGCGCTCATGAGCCTTAGAAGCGCGCCATGCACCGACGATGTTGAAAATGCCGTCTAGCAGCGCATACGCGCCGAATAACAGCACGAGACCGCCTAATGTAATTGCCGGCCAAGCTAACGTGATGATTCCTAGCAGAATCGCGACCAAGCCACGTACAACCAGTGACCACCAGTTGTTTGCAAGTGCGATTGTCATAGATCCCCTTCGTTTCCGTTCCTGCACGCACGCAATTACGCGGCGCTTGCCGAAGCACTCGAGCCGCTTTGAATAGGGATTTGCTTGCGCTGAGCTTTTTCCTCAGGCACAGGCACGGTTACTTCGAGAACACCATTCTCGAACCTGGCGCGGGCCTGCTCAACATCGGCGCCCTCAGGTAACGGAATGCTGCGGTAGAAACGGCCATACCGGATCTCTGTCCGATGCACGCCCCCTCTATCTTCCTCGCGCTCAATCTTTCGCTCGCCCTGTAGGACCAAAGCGTCGTTTTCGATCTCCAGTTTCACGTCCTCGGGCTTCAACCCCGGCAGTTCGGCACGAACCACATAGTTGCCTTCACGTTGCGAGACCTCGACCGCCGGCGCCCAGAAAGCATCGCCACCACGTTCGCGTTCTTGTCCATCGCCGAAAACGCGATCCATTTCTTCCGTCATTCTCCTCATCAAAGAAAACGGGTTCAAACGAAACAAGTCGATGGGTGCAATAAAGCCGATTGGCGCCGGCGAACTCCGCGCCAGAGTGCCTTGTCCCGAACTTCCTTGCTGCGAACCGCGTGTTCCCTCTTTCCCTTGTGACTGCTCATTTTGCTTCTCTTGTGTTGCTGTTGCCATATGGATCCTTTCTAATCAGGCGTCTTCACTTTCCATGGAATTTCGTGCACCCTAGGTGCCACGTGACAAACTCGTGTACAACGTCGGTCCGTCTTTTCTTATGAACGACCAAGGATGACTGCGTCTTTTCCGGTTCAGCGCCTCCGTCTATTAGCGGAAGACCGCTGTCTACCTATCGACTTGCCGGCCAGATGCAAATGGCGATGTCTAGAGCACCAGTATTTTCGGCAGTGCGCTCGGGGTTGCTGGCTTCAGATCCACTCCTCGACCGTGCCCGACAAATACATCTCCGCGGTCGCCGAAACCCTCCTTAATCCTCGAACAGAAGGTTTCCGCCTCGCGCAGCTCATACTCAGGAAAACTCACGCTGCCCTCTCGTCACAAGCCGTTTTGCCGCGGGCCCGGCCTGATTCCTGAATAGCGAAGTACAATGCTGAGTGTTAGCATAAACGCACATACGACAAGTAACTGTTGCCACGGCACGTGCAGAGCTCCTCGCAGTATGACCTCGCGCAAAGTGCTGACGACGCCCACTTCGACCATTGTTTCTACGGAAACGCGATGCTCCTCTAGATAGATGAGCAGCAGGCGGAAGAGTTCGAGAAGGACGAGGATAGATAGAATGTCGCCCACCACCAAGGAAAAATCTACGCCCTCGAGCATGAGCCGGCACAAATGAAAGAGCTTCATTACCATTGCCGCAAAAAGTACGATACTTAGGGCGAATATAATGACATCCTGTGTTAACTCGAGATACTTACGCGGTACCGGGTGCGTGAGCTGGACGTTCGTTATCATTCTATAGGTTCAAGGGCTGCTCCACCTAAAGCCTGTTTCTCAGATTCTCATTCTCCCGTTGAAGAGCGCGTACCTTATCGACCAGATCCAAAATGACCGAAATGCCGTCGAGGTTTATGCCTAGCGTTCGGCGTAACCGACCAATGGTTCGCAGCCGCGAAACAGCCGAAGGATCAAATAAGTTTGCGCCCTCTTGCCGCATCGGTGTCACCAGTCCGAACTCTACAAGCCGCGCAACCATAGCGGGATGCATTGCCGCATGCAGCGCCAATTCCTCCAGCGTTAATCGCTCGTCATCGGTGCCGCGTAAAACGATTTGATATTGCTGCACAGTCACGCGTTATCTCCTCGGCAACAAATCGCGCGCGTCAAAGTGAGACTCGGCAGCAAGCTTTTCGAACAAGTTTTTCTCTTTGCCAGTTAGCTTAGGCGGGATGACGATTCGCAATTTCACGTACTCGTCTCCGCGGCCGCCCTCTCTTTTGTTCAATCCCTGCCCGCGCAATCTGAGCCTTTTGCCGCCCTGTGTACCAGCGGGAATCTTCATTTCCGCATTTCCCTCCAGCGTCGGAACGCCAATTGTTGCACCGAGCGCTGCTTCCCAAGGCGAGATGGGCAGCTCGATTTGAATGTCGTCGTCGCCGATAATTTCGAACAGCGGATGCGATTCAATCCGGACATGCAGGAAGAGATCGCCTGCGGGCGCCCCATTAGCTCCCGGTTCCCCTTGTCCCGCCAACCGGATCACGGATCCGGTGCGGACACCTGCCGGAATCGTCACATCAAAGGACTTTTCGCGGGGGATGGTTCCATGGCCGCGACAGGTGGGACAAGTCTTTCCATCTTTTATGCCGCTACCCTCGCAGTTTGGGCACGGTTCATTTACCTGTAGCGAGATCCTGCGCGTGATTCCGCGATGCGCTTCCTCGAGAGTGAGCGTGATTTCTGCATCGACATCCTCCCCGCGCATGCGGAATCCCGCTCCCGCTCTCGCTCCGCGCCGGCCACCAAAAAGATTTTCGAAGAAATCGCTAAAGCCGGCGGAACCGCGACCCGTGCCAACACCGTCGCCAAACCCATCAAATCCCGAGCTGGCGTTCTGCCAGCCAGGAGGAGGGGTAAAATCCGAACCTGCCTTCCAGTTCGGTCCAAGCTGGTCGTACCGTTTGCGCTTATCGGGATCGGACAGAACTTCATACGCCTCATTTATCTCTTTGAATCTTTCCTCGGCCGACTTATCGCCCGGATTTACGTCCGGATGATACTTACGCGCCAGGGACCGATACGCTTTGCGGATGTCGTCCTCTGTTGCTGTTTTGGAAGTACCGAGGACATCGTAGTAATCCTTGAACTTCACAGCCATGGCAACTCACAGAAGGCAGCGAGAAGGCTCAGCAGAGGCGTATGTCAAAAGGCGACACGCACGCGAGAGGCCCTCAGTAGCTCGTCACCCCAGCGGTACCCCCTTTGAACTTCGTCGACCACCGTACCGGGCTCGTATTCGTCGCTGCGCACGGAATCAATCGCTTCGTGAATTCGAGGGTCGAACTTCTGCCCCACGCTTTGAATAGGTGTGACACCCTCCCGCTCAAACAAATTCTGCAGCCTCCTGTAAATTGCTTTCAATCCTTCTGCTAATGAGGACGGTGCTTCGCCGAGATGCTGCAGTGCAAGTTCAAAGCTATCGGCCAGCTCGAGGAGCGAAAGTATGATCTCACGCTTTCCTCGCTTAGCAACGCTCGTGCGTTCACTTTCTACACGCTTGCGATAATTCTCGAAATCCGCCAAAGCACGCAGATACATCTCGTGCTCCTGACGCAACTGCTCTTTGAGTTGTTCGATCGCGGGGCTCTCAGCACTCGTTGCGGCTCCGCCGTCATATTTCGTTGCTTCCATATCGGGAGGCCGTAGCTGTCGCGCAAGCCGACTTACCTGGTCTCCTTGAATTCGGCGTCTATGACGTCCTCCGCGCCCGTAGGACGCCCACCATTCGTTCCACCGGCACCGGCGCCCGCTGCTGTTGTTTGGGTATAAGCGGCGGAAGCGAGCGAATGTGCAATCTGCTGGAGATCGCTCGTGAGTTGCCGGAGGTTCGCAAGATCCGGCGAAGCGCCTTTCAGTTGTGTTCGGATTTCACCAATTAACTGCTCAGCACGTGCCTTCTCGTTCGCCGGAACGCGATCACCAAGATCGCGGATCTGCCTTTCCACCTGATAAGCGGTGGAATCGGCGGTGTTTCGCACCTGAACTTCTTCACTTCGCCGCTTATCTTCATCTGCATGCGCCTGCGCGTCTTTGATCATCCGATCGATTTCCTCTTTCGAGAGCTGAGTCGATCCGCTAATCGTAATCTTCTGTTCTTTGCCGGTTTCTTTGTCCTTCGCCGTGACGGTCAATATCCCGTTCGCGTCGATGTCAAATGTAACTTCGATTTGAGGCACTCCTCGGGGTGCAGGGCGTATGCCTTCCAGGCGGAAATGTCCCAAGGTGCGGTTATCGCGCGCGAGCTCGCGTTCGCCCTGCAGCACGTGAATATCGACGGCTGTTTGATTATCTTCAGCGGTGGAGAAGGTTTCTGATTTGCGAGCGGGTATCGTTGTGTTTCGTTCGATCAGTTTAGTCATGACGCCGCCAAGCGTCTCCAGCCCGAGGGAGAGCGGAGTGACGTCGAGCAGCACGACACCTTTCACTTCGCCGGCCAGAACACCGGCCTGAATCGCCGCACCCACGGCAACGACTTCATCCGGATTCACGGACTGGTTTGGTTCTTTGCCGCCAGTCAGACGGCGCACCAGTGCTTGCACCGCCGGGGTACGCGTTGCGCCACCGACCAGGATTACTTCATCGAGATCGCGCTCCGTGATTTTCGCATCGGCCAAAGCTTGCTTCACCGGGCCGACGCATCGTTCTACAAGATCTGCCGTCAATTGATCGAACCGGGCTCGCGACAATTTCATTTCGAGGTGCTTCGGGCCCGATGCGTCAGCAGTAACGAAAGGCAAGCTGATGGTCGTTTCGAGTGCGCTCGAGAGTTCAATCTTCGCCTTCTCCGCAGCCTCGGTAAGTCGCTGCAAAGCCTGACGATCTCTTCTCAGATCGATTCCTTGCTCGCGCAGAAATTCCTCGGCGATCCAATCCACTATGTGCTTGTCGAAATCGTCTCCGCCCAAATGCGTATCGCCGGACGTGGCACGGACTTCAAAGACGCCGTCGCCAACATCAAGTATCGAAACATCAAAGGTTCCCCCGCCAAGGTCGAAGACCAGGATTGTCTCGTTGGCCTTCTTGTCGAGACCGTATGCAAGTGATGCAGCGGTAGGCTCATTGATGATCCTGTGCACGTTTAGGCCGGCTATCTTACCTGCATCCTTTGTGGCTTGCCGCTGTGCATCATTGAAGTATGCCGGCACAGTTATAACTGCATCGGTCACCTTTTCCCCTAGATACTTGGCCGCGTCACCGACAAGCTTACGCAGCACTTCAGCCGATATCTCTTCCGGCGAATACAGCTTTCCCATGATCGAGAACCGCACAGCGTCGTCCGAGCCGGCCACGACTTTGTAGGGAACGTTTTTGATTTCTGACTGGACCTCGGAAAAGCGGCGGCCGATAAACCTTTTTGCGGAGTAAATCGTGTTTTCAGCGTTGAGTACTGCCTGGCGCTTGGCGATCTGGCCCACCAGTCGCTCACCTGTTTTGGTGAAAGCGACGACTGACGGCGTCAACCTGCTTCCCTCGCCATTTATGATGACGGTTGGTTTCCCGCCTTCCATCACCGCGACCACGGAATTCGTTGTGCCCAGATCAATTCCTACTGCCTTCGCCATAACATTTCCCTCTTGTTTTGCTACGGAGCGATGTAAATGTGGTTTTCGACTTTCATAACTCCAGGAGCCGACCAAGCCGCCCGCTCAGCGTCCTGCTTTTCTGCCCAAGAGCGCACGCTACCTCGAAGCGTTATCGTGCTGCCATCGACTTCCACAGTGATACGGCGGGCATCCAGTTCGGCGCTTCGTCGCAGCGCCTCCTCAATCTTGCTCTTGATTTCTGTTGGCGAGACATTCGGCTTCACTTGTATGTTGTTAGTGACGCCAAGGACCCCTTTCAGCTTCTTGACGGCCGATTCGGCAAGACTCTTCTGATACTGCCAATCAACGCTACCTTCCAGGGTCACCCAGCCATTCTTCACCGCGGCCTTGATCCTGTCACTGGGAATGCCGACATGGCTCTCAAGCTCATGAACAGCATCTCTTGCGATTTCCGGGTCGGTTCGGGAATATGCGAGCTTTATTTGGAGATCGTTGGCTACTGCCCGCACTCCGTAGACACGTTTGGCGGCCTTCTCGGCCTCGTCTTTTTCCCAATAGCTTGAAACGTAACCTGTCAGCGTCACGACGCCGTCCTTTACTGCGACCCCGATGTCGGTTGAAGTTATTTTGGGGTCGTATTTCAATTCAAACTGGACGTCGTCGCGAATTGCAGTGTCGCTTCTCGCGGCTGTTGCGGTTGCTGCTGTTGCCACTGTCTGTGTTACTCCTTCCAAGAGTTACTAAACCCTCTGGGTGTTTAGTTTGAACCGGCTCTCGACCGGCGCTTCTGGAAGTGCAACTCCCGTGCCAGCGAGTGGTCGCCTCTACACGGCCGCTTTCCTTTTCTTATGAACGGTAGAGCGCGGCCAGCCAGTCTTCGCTCGCAATGCGCCCGTCTAACCTTGGAAAATGGTGTCGATGGGTAGACTTCATCAACCGCCGGCCAGATATCGGTGCACAAAGGTCACCGCCATGGCACCTTCACCGACGGCCGATGCACATCGTTTTACCGATCCGTGCCGCACATCTCCGGCCGCGAACACCCCTGGCACACTTGTCTCCAAATAGAAAGGCTCGCGTTCCATTGGCCAGTTTTCGGGGCGCATCCCGTTACGCAGTAGATCCGGTCCGGTAATCAGATAACCGGCTTCATCCCTTATGACGCCTACTTCGTCTGCCCACTCGGTATGCGGCACACCGCCAATACAGACGAATACCCAGCGCGTCTTCACGGTTCGCTGTTCGCCACTCGCATTATTACGAAGCGTGATCGCCTCGAGCATATCGTCTCCGTGCAAACTCGTGACCTCGGTGTGCGTCAGTACCTCGATTGTAGGGGCGGCGTTGATCCGATCCACAAGGTAGTTCGATAACGTGTATTTTAGAGACTCACCACGAATTACGAGGCTGACTTTTCTCGCATAACGGCAAAAGTGCATGGCTGCCTGGCCGGCCGAATTTCCTCCTCCGACCACAACCACGTGCTCGTTTCCGCACAGGGATGCCTCACTCGCGCCGGCACCGTAGTAAATACCCTTCCCAAGAAATCTTTCCTCATTAGCCAGGCCTAAACGCCGGTAATCCACGCCGGTGGCGCAGATCGCCGCGCGAGCGACAATTTTTGTACCATCCGCCAGATAACCGACTCGTTGACCCGGGAGAAATTCACCGCGTATTCCCTCTCTCCCCAACAAAATCTCCGCTCCGAACCGATCGGCTTGTTCACGAGCCCTTTCCGCTAGTTCGGCGCCGCAGATGCCCTTCGGAAACCCGAGATAATTCTCGATACGGAAACTGGTTCCCGCCTGACCTCCGACCGCGAAGCGTTCCACTACTACCGTTCTCAGTCCCTCTGAAGCCCCATAAACGGCGGAGCTGAGCCCGGCGGGGCCGGCGCCATAGATCGCCAAATCGTATTCGGACCGAGCAGGGTCGCGAAACCAGCCCAGCTTCTCCGTAATCTGCCGGAGAGTGGGGTTTTCCATGCGCGTGCCGTCCGGGAAGATGCACACGGGCAGTCGTGGATCCCTGAGGTTATCCACTCCGGCGAAGCGCCGTGCTTGTTCGTCGCTCTTCAGCTCGACGTAATCAAAAGGAACATCGCTGCGATGAAGGAAGTCGCGGATGATGTAGGCAGACGAACACGCGCCGGGGCTAAGCAGCTTCACGGCTGAAGGCTGATTACTTGCGTGCGCCATATCAGAATTTGAGCACAGTCCTGTTCTACACCTGCCTCGGGCTCACAGCAGTCGCCAAATCACCTCAGCACTTCGTGCACCAAGGCGCTCTTCCTAATACATGTTCAGCAAATGTTCTGCCGAATTGCGCAATGGGGTACAGAACGGGTTCGCCCTTCTGCTGTGAGTACGAAACGCCCCTAAACGGCATTCTTCTGCTGTACGTCACGTCCGTCTGCGGAATGGCTCCGTCAATGCATCGACGCTTCACGGCGAGAAAGCCGAAGAGCCAAAATATGCAAATACCGCCTGCGATAACGGTAATCCGCCACGCACAGCACGTGAGAATCTATCTCTGGAGCGCTTCAGTCATTCTCACGAGTTCAGGCAGCGACTCAGCTCGCATTTTACGCATCACTCGGCCGCGCTGGATTTTCACTGTAACTTCGCTGGTTCCGAGCTCACCCGCAATCTGCTTGTTCAAGAGGCCGCTGACTACAAGTTGCATGACCTGACGCTCACGAGCTGTCAGCGTCTCGTAGCGCTCGCGCAGATCACGCAAACGGTCTCGTCCTGCGTGGTCGGACCGGGCACGCTCAATTGCTTGCCCGATTGCGTTCAGGAGATCTTGAGGATGGAAGGGCTTGATCAAGAAATCAGCCGCACCGGCCTTGAGAGCTCGTACTGATTCGGGTACTTCTCCGTGTGCGGTCATGAAGATGATTGGAATGTGAATATCGGCTTGGTCTAGTTCATCCTGAAGATCGAGGCCACTGGTTTCCGGCAAACGGATATCGAGCAAGAGGCAAACCGGATCATCAGGGATTTGCAGCTTCCGGAAATCCCGGGCCGAACCGAATGTGCGTACCCGGAAACCAGAAGATCGCAACAGGCTGTCCAACGACGCTCGCATGGCAGGATCATCGTCCACCACGTACACGATCGCCTCGTTTGCCGCCATGTTATCCAACGTCAAGTGCTGGCGCCGAGAATTGGAACGTCGCCCCCCCGTCTTCGTTCGCATTGGCCCACAAACGGCCGTGATGCGCTTCGATAATCGATCGGCTAATCGGAAGCCCCATGCCCATTCCTTCGGGTTTGTGAGTAATGAAGGGTTTGAACAATTCCTCGATTTTTTCGGGGTCAATGCCCACACCTGTATCCCGCACCGTGACGAGAATTTGGTCCGTACCCAAATTTTGCGATGTAATGAATAGTTGCCGCGGCTGGTCGCTGTTCCCTCGCATTGCCTCGATTGCGTTAACCACCAGGTTCGCTAGCAGCTGCTTCAACTGCACGGCATCACCGCGCATTAGAAGAAGATCGGGATACAGATCAGTCGCCACCGTAATGTTCCGCGTCGAACTTTCGTACTCCGTTAAGGCCAAAACGTCGTTGATGATTTCATTCATATTGACAACCGTCATCTCCGGCGGGCTCTTTTTCAACAGAGAACGGATTCTGGAGAGCACCTCGCTCGCTCGAATCCCTTGCTCCAGAATCCGGCTCGCGGCGGCAGTTGCCTCGCGGATATTCGGCTGTGTCCTGCCGAGCCAGGCCACACACGCCCCGGCATCGTTGACTACCGAACTGAGCGGCTGATTTACTTCGTGGGCAATAGACGCGGCAAGTTCGCCCATGGTGGTCAGACGGGCCATGTGGGCCAGCTCGGCTGTGGCCCTTTGGAGCGCTTCCTCTGCCTGTTTTCGCTCGGTATTATCGATGATCGTGCCAGCATACTCAACCAGCTTGCCGGACCCGTTGAACACAGCGTCAGCGCGACTGTGAACATAACGAATGGTTCCGTCCGGTCGAACTACGCGACAATCGACCTCAAAATTTCCTCCTTCATGCATAATCTTTGCGAACGCTTGTTCGACAGCGGGGAGGTCCTCCGGGTGAATGAATCGTAGTCCTTCGTCAATTTGGGGCATTCTTTTGCTTGGATCGAGCCCGAGAATGCGAAGGTGTTCCTCTGACCAGAAGAGTTCTCCGGTAGAAACATTCCATGCCCAACTCCCTATGTGGCTCAGCCTCTCCGCTGTGGCAAGGTACGCTTCGCTTCGGCGTAGCTCCTCTTCAGCCTTCTTTCGTTCGGTAATGTCACGACAGATCGTGGCCATCGCCACAGGGCGGCCGCTTGCGGGGTCTCTGACCAGAAAGATGTGCTGCAGCGTTGGAATCAATGCTCCGGTCTTGAAATTCTTTAATAACGTCTCGCCTTCCCACTGTTCCTCACGCCACACACTCGCTAGCACGCGTCCCCGGAAGTCTTGGCGCCCCTGCTCAGCGACACAATCCGCTATCGTCGTTGTCTGCACCTCTTCGGAACTCGCAAGTCCGAGAAGTTTCTGGCCCGCCGGGTTGACGAGCTGCAGCTCACCTTGGAGTGACGCGAAGCCGATCAAGTTGGGGCTATTCTCGACGACCGACGCAAGCTTGCGCTGCTCTTCATCTGCGCGCTTGCGATCAGTGATGTCCATCACTGTACTGAGGAATTCGATGAAGTGATCAGTAATAGGCTGGCCCGACGCGTGAATGTTCCTGATCGAGCCGTCAGGACGGACAATTCGATACTCGATATCGAACTGGCCAGTCTGCTGAATGGCCGCATCCGCTGCGCGCCGAACGAAATGGCGATCTTCTGGATGAATTCTGCTCAGGAATGACTCATACGATTGTCTGCTTGCATCCGAGTCGACGCCGAAAATCCGGCAGTGTTCTTTGGACCAGAAGAGCTCCCCTGTCGCAAGATTCCATGTACAAGTTCCTGTGTGGCTAATTCGTTGGCCTTCCGAAAGGTATGCTTCACTGCGCTGCAGTGCGCGGCTGCTTGCGATCAGCTCGCGGGTCAGTTCAGTTAGGTTCTCCTTTTGCGTCGCAAGTTCACTTTGAAGCGCGTCCCGGGTGCGTTTCAAGACGACAAGGGATCCGATACGCGCCAGCAGCTCGCGTGCGCTGAATGGTTTTACCAAATATTCATCGGCGCCGATTTCGAGACCCTCTACCTGCGACTCTTCACCAGCACGCGCCGAGATAAGAACCACCGGAATGCTCCGGGTGCGCGGATCCTTTCGCAACTGCTGAATCAATTGCAATCCGTCCATACGCGGCATCATGATGTCGGACAAAATGAGGTCGGGCGGATCTGCCCGCGCAGAGTTTAGAGCTGCTTCACCGTCGGCGACAGTTCGCACCTGGTAGTGCGTTTCCAAAAGCCGCTGAAGATAGCGGCGCATATCTGCGTTGTCGTCGGCAAGCAGAATGCGCCCGGAGGTTTCCGTGAGCGGCTCTTCCGTAAGGAGAGCTTCCGATTCACCAGATGCCTGCAATGCCAGCGAACCGTCTTCATCGGCGCTGGCCCGAGGCGCGTCGGGGAGCCAGTGCTCAGCCTCCGTGACGTACGTCCCGGCTTCCGCCGTAATCGATACCTGCGTTGACCCCTCTCCAACGCGCTCCGCCGGAAGATGCGCCCGGCCCAAGGAAATGGAAACCGTAAACTCCGTACCGTGGCGGTAGACACTCTTTACGCCAACTGTGCCACCATGTATTCGCACGAGCTCCTGGACCAATGCGAGGCCGATACCCGACCCCTCATGCGTACGTCCCTCAACGCCCTCGACACGGTGAAAGCGCTCAAATACGTGCGGCAGTTCGTGCTCTGGTATCCCGACGCCTGTGTCACGGACAGATAACTCGGCGAATCCCGCTTCTTTGCGCAGCGAAACTAGAATCTGGCCTTTAAACGTGAATTTGAAGGCATTGGAGAGCAAGTTGAGTACGATCTTCTCCCACATGCCGCGGTCGACGTACACCGATTCTCCCAGAGGCGAACAATCAACTGACAGGATCAGACCCGCGTTTTCGATTGCCGACCGGAAGAAGCTCGCCAGTTCCGCCGTCAAGACTGCCAAATCCGTCGGCTCGTAATAAGCGCTGACCCGGTTCGCTTCGATTCGCGAGAAATCGAGCAATGCGTTGACAAGCTTCTGGAGCCGCAGGCTGTTCCGGTAAACCAAATCGAGCTCGTCACGCCGTATAGAAAGCGTGCCGTTGCCATTCGCCAACATATCCCGAAGAGGGCCCAGCATGAGCGTGAGCGGAGTCCGGAACTCATGGCTAACGTTGCTGAAGAAGGCAGTCTTTGCCCGATCGAGCTGCGCCAGGCTCTCGGCTCTCCGGCGCTCTGATTCGTACGCCCGACCGTTGGATATAGCCGCCGATATCGTACTCGTAACCAATTCCAAAAAATGCTCATAGATGTCATCGAAGGTGCGCAGCGGGTTCAGTCCGACGATCAGAATGCCCCCCGGTTCCGTGTCGAAAGACGCCAGAATCGGCATAGCCATCGCTTCTGTGATCTGATATTGGCCGCGGACCAGCGGAACGCCCTCAGAGGCGGAAGTCAAATCAGGTATGCGCAAAGCCTTACGTTGTTTCAGCACTTTCGCCAAGGGCCAGAGGCAAGGAGCGTCAAGCGGCACCGTTTCCGCAATGAGCGGGCTCCCCACAGGCAAACCCGACCTCGCGGTAAGGAACGCGCATTGCTTCTCTAGGTCGATCAGGTAGATAAGCGCAAATGGCACATCTACAGAACGGGCCTCAATGGTACTCGCCACAGACTTACAGGCCTCGTCGCATGTTCGTGCGTTCGCCGTTCTCGTGGCCAATTCACGCAGAAGGCTTAGCTGTCGTTCGCCGAAGATGCGCCGGGTTTCCTCCGTGACCGGGCAGAGTATTCCGCCAAAGCCGCCTTCGTCGTTCGGGATGGGACTGTAGGAGAAGGTCACGTAAGCTTCTTCTGGGTGGCCTTTCCTAAGCAGGATGAAGGGCAGCGCCTCATCATAGGTTCCCTCGTCACGCTGAATTGCAGACTCAACTCTGGGCCCAACCAGATGCCAGATCTCCGGCCAAACCGTCGAAGCCGGCTGACCGAGCGCCGCCGGATGCCTCGCATAGAGGAAAGCGGCATAACCGTCGTTATACAAATTGATGAGCTGCTCTCCCCACCAAACCAACATCGGATGATTGGAGGTCAACAGAACCCGCACGCTCGTCTTCAGGTTTTGGGGCCAGCCCTGCGGAGGACCCAGGGGATTAGTCGACCAATCGAAGGCGCGCATTCGGCCAGCCATTTCGCTCGTCCCCGGGAACAATCGCCCAAGTTCGCTCTGGCTGGAATCCGTTGGGCGCATAACGCCTCCTAAGTTGTGAAGCCTTCTAGTCCCGGTCCAGGCGCCCGCAGCTCGCCGATTGACATTAAAATTCGCTCTTTTGTTCGGCGCATTCTGCGCTTCCAACGTTACGGTTTTAATTAGGTACCTCCGTCGTTCCATCAGAGTTATCTCGTTGCGGCGTGGTTCACTTGCGCGTCAACTTCCTCTATCACAGAAATAATAATTCGCTCTGACCCAGCTCCGCCGCCGACCACGGGCCGTATAACTTGTACGCGAACCTTCACGCGATATCTTCGCTCCAAGTTGTCGATAATGTGGCGAAAATCTTCTTCGAGTTCCGCAAGTATGGTGCATTTTTTCTCGGCTTTTCGCAGCTCCAGTTCGGGGATGTTCATTCTTGGGCCTTTGCTTGAACGTAAAACGGATGCGTTCCCTCAAATCTGTTTTTCAGGTTTTGTTTTTTACGTTGTGGCCTTAATTTTCTAGGCCGGTACACCGCTGACATTTGCTATCCAGTGCTTTCATCGCTGCACGCCTCTTGCCACGGACGTTTTCAGAAGCTCATTCAAACGTTTGTTATAAATCGTCGAAGCCGTCAGATGACGCTGCTGTCGTCGACCGCCCGACTAGTCGTCTATGTATCGACTGTCGAGTTAGTACCGACGGCAATGGTGTGCTAATATTCGCCGCTGGTTGGTCAGCAGGCTGAGTCTGTCTTTGGCCTTCGTGCTGAGAGCACATCTATACCTAAGCGCCGGATCTTGTAGAACAGGGTAGTTCGGGGAATGCCGAGTAATGCAGCTGCGCGCGTCATTTCGCCATTTACTTGCCCCAGAATCCGGGCGATATGAGCACGTTCCACGTCAATTAGGGTCATAGGTTCGGTCGAAATCGGATGCTTTAGGCGCATCATCTCGGCACAAGATGGTGCCAGCATCGACCCGTTCGAAAGAATCACCGCGCGCTCAATAAAGTTCTGTAATTCGCGTATGTTTCCTGGCCATGAATAACGTGTAAGCGTCTCCATGACCTGAGGAGAAATACCCTCGATTGTCTTATGGAACCGATGTGCATAATACTTCGCGAAATGGTGTACTAGCTGAGGAATATCTTCAGCGCGGTCGCGCACTGGCGGTATAGCGATAGGGAATACGTTCAACCGGTAAAATAGATCCTCTCTGAAAGTCCCAGCTGAAACCATCTTTGATAGATCACGATGGGTTGCCGCGATTATCCGAACGTCCGTTTGAATGCTGCGTGTACCGCCCAGGCGCTCAAATTCCTGCTCCTGAAGCACTCGGAGCAATTTAGGTTGCAGCTCCAGAGGTAGGTCGCCGACCTCATCCAAAAACAGCGTTCCTTTGTCGGCTGATTCGAAACGACCGATCCGCTGAGTGACGGCGCCCGTGAAAGCGCCGCGCTCGCAACCGAACAACTCGCTTTCAAGCAGTCCCGCAGGGATCGCGGCGCAGTTGACTTTAATGAGCGCACGATGCTTTCTCGCGCTCGAATTATGAATCATTCTGGCGAAAAACTCTTTGCCTGTTCCCGTTTCGCCCACGATCAGGACTGCGCAGTCCGTGGATGCTACCGTCTCAGCCTGCGTGAGAGCCTCTTGTAGGCTCGCGCTGTCGCCAATAATGTCGGAATCGCGAAGACTGGCCGAATCTTTATTGAAGTTGCAATCTAACCATTTGTGCTGCACGAATGTGTCAAGGTCCGCTAAATTCGACTTCATTGGCATATATTCTTCCTCTGTACGGCGGCAAGGCTCGGGAGACCGGCGCCCACAGTGGCCCAACATAGAATCGCGCTGGATCTGCCAGCCAGTCTCCTTTCCCACCCCTCCGTAGTGGAAAAAAGCACTGCGCGATGAATTCATTCACGTTTATACGACGGGCTTCAGCGGTCGTCGATAACACTTTGGTATACATTTTCTGCGTTGCCGGTGAAGATCTTGATTCCGCCTTCACCGGGAGAATGAAAAATTCAACCTGATCGCTTGCGAGAGAACGGCAAATACTGCGAATCGATTAGTCGTATAAGACTGTCAGCCAGAATAGAAAGCGCAACTGCGGTCTGAGCGCGCCTGTTGGCCCGAGGCTCAACTCACGGTCTGGTCAATACCTACTGCTCACAAAGTCGATACGTAGACGGCGGTTTCCATCGTTCGACGGCGAACACGGCTGAGCGCCGAGACAAGGTTTGTTAAGCAGTACCCTTCCGATGGTGCATCAACTGCATAGCCGGAATGGGAGGTAGTCACATGAGAAGACACTTCGGTATTTTTTTGTTACTGGCATGCGCCCTTGCGATATTCGCATCGGTCAAAACCGATTACAGCCGCTCGGTGGATTTCGCGAATTACAAAACATACTCCTGGATCAAAGTCAGTGTGCAAGATCCACTCTGGGAGGATCGGATCATGCGCTCAGTTGATTCACAATTGGCGGCAAAAGGGTGGACGAAAGTGGATACGGGCGGAGATGCTTCAGTTGCTGCGTATGGGTCTACGAAAAACGAGAAAACTCTGCAAACCTGGTACGAGGGGTTCGGAGGTGGATGGCGCTGGCATGGCTTTGGTGATGGGCTGGCCACCACCACAGTTGAGGACACGCCGGTCGGAACGCTAATGGTTGACATATTTGACACCTCGACACAGAAATTGATCTGGCGGGGCGTAGCAAGCGACACTCTGTCGGGAAAACCGGAGAAGGATGAGAAGAAGATGGACAAGGCAGTCGCAGAAATGTTCAAGAACTTTCCGCCACCTGCCAAGGGATAACGAACGTAAACTCGAGGAATTCTCTTGTCAGCGCTCTCGCGCAGAGTCTGCGACCTAAGCTGGTTGCCCGCGCTCCCGCTGTGGCGGGAGCAGTGCGGCGGGTGTTGCACCGTAGGGCGAAGAGCTCGTCCTTACTTCGCCGCTATCACGCAATAAAACAGGTGTCTACCGCAATGATGGGGTCGCAAGCAGATCTGGCGGCATTCGGAAAGAATAATTGAGGATGGATTCCTAAACCCTTGCCGACTAGAAGGAAGCCGCTGGCGCGGCGGACGCCTGCGGCGTGATCGGTTTTGGGCGAAGGTGCTGATGGGCTAAGTTCGCTCACAGAGAGAAAGGAGTCTCTGTGACGAAACTTATTCAAAGGATGCGGCAAACTTACCAAAGCTGGATCTCAATCGGAGCAATCCAATTGGGGAGGGTTTGCGATCTCTGCGTAAACCAATTTAGGTCGAGAGAATGGAGCACATCGAGAAGCCGAAACTGCCCAATTCGAAGAGCCTTAGCTGACCTACCCTATAAAGCGTTGCCGAAGCCGATATCGACTTTGGGCATGTCTTCGAATGGGGCTTGATCTAAAGCGGGCAATTCTGGGAGCGGCGCTCCCAAACTCTTGAGTCGTGCGCCTGCTCTCTCAAGCCCCCACTTGTAAGCAAACTCCGCTCCGTCACACCAGGCAAGACCGTAAGCCTTCGTAGCGGCCCGGATAGCCGCGCTTCGGTTTTCAGAATCGCTCTCAAGTTCGGCCATCACATTCCATGCTTCGGCGTGATGAATGGGATAAGGTCCTCGTCCCGCCAGCTCCCAGGTTTGATTAAGGAACTCGCGAGCAATCTCGGGTTTCTTACGTCTGCGATTCAATTCCGCTAAGCCAATCAAGGACCACAATTCGCCGTCCGCGAAATTCGCCGTCCTCGAGCGATCGAGCGCTTGGAAGAGGCGGTCTTGAGCGGTTTCAAGGTCATCACGCCCGAGCGCCGCGGCCCCTTGTAGTCTCGCGGCTCTGATGAAATCGCGTTCGAATCCTCTGGAAGGCGCGAGTTGCCAGGCGCGATCGGCATTCGATGCTGCTTGTTCATAATCTCGAGACCAAATGGCCCATTGTGCGAGATCCGTGTGGGCTCCGCACTGTAAGCGAATCAGATTCGTCTTCGTAACTAAGCGTAAAGCTGCTTGGAAGGCGTTGAAGCTTGCCTCTAACAATCCGCGCGCTGCCCATGTAAAACCTAGGTAGCCGAGAGAGATCGCCCGCCGAATGTCGTCCTTGTTTCTTACTGCAATCAGAAACGCGCGCCGTGCGGCATGCTCAGCTACGCGCAGCCGCCCGGCGTGTCTTGCTGCTCCCGAGAGGTCGCAGAGACCTTTGGCAAGGCGTGCCTCGCGCTTTTCTGCAGCGTAAATCTCGTTGGCGCGTCCGTAAAGCGCCAGCGATGCGCCGGGACGGTCGCTCCAGTGATAACTGGACGCGAGCGCTGCGATCACATCCGCTTGCCGCTCGCGGCCTGTAACGTTGGGATTGGAGCTGAACCCGGCCGGGAAAAGCATTTCAACCATCTCGGCCCGGTGGCGATTGGCGCTTAGCCGGTAGAACGTTGGCTGGTCAAGCCGGTCCCGAAACAGATTCCACGCATCGTCGGAACGGCCAAGGCCTATCAGAGCGTGGAACAGCTCAACGCCCGCGCTTAAATCGTCGAAGGAGGAACCCGAATCTCGGCTGTACTCGAGTCCCCTGAAATGCTTTTCCAGTTCGCCAAAGATCCCGATCCTTGATGAGTCCTCAAGGCGGCCCCACAAGATCCCCCGCACGATTGGATGCACGTCGTAGCGATTTGCTCGCCTATCCCAACCGAGTAGGCCCCGATCCTCGAGTTCAGTCAATGCCGCATCTAGCCGGCGCTCCTCAGAAAAAAGCTTTTTGGCTCCGCAAAGAAGCGCCGCCAGTGTATCGTATGTTGCTGGCGTCCGAAAGGCACAGATGTGCCAGAGTACCTTGCGCGTCGCCTCATTTAGTCCACGAACGGCAAATTCAAGCACATGTGATGTCCTTTGAACAAGCGGTAGCTGAAAGGGGTCAAACTCCGGATTGGCCTCGCGCCATCGATGGAAATCGCCTGGCTTCCCCCTAAAGTTTGCAATCTCACATGCCAAAGCCTGAATAAGCAAAGGGTGATTTCTAAAACTGTGAAACAAGTCAATGAGCTCGTCACGTCGCCCGTTGATTCTGAAAGTGCGCCAAAGATCTATGGCATCGTCGTCAGCCATACCACCCAGCGCATATGCCCAGCAGCCGAGAGATGGCTCACCCGTTTTCGTCTCCAAATCCGCAGGATAAAGTCGAGTGCTTACAAGGATGCGCGAGACGCCGCTTCCTGCCAGCCTTTTCAGAAAAACTCCCGCCCGCGGATCGGCGGTTTTGCGCAATTGGTGCTCCGATAAAGCGCTGAAGACACGCGCCAACTGATTCGGCAATTCCGAAGAGGAAGCCGAGTCGGGCTTCCCCACCTCGGCATCATCTAAGTGGGCGGCGTCACCTCGAGCGTAGGCAAGTAGTATACGCTCAAGTCCGTCAAGAACAATAAGAAATGGAGCCCGGCCAAGCGCAGTTAGTAATCGCTCTTCTCGTTCCGGCACAGATAACTTTTCAATGTCTTCTAACGGGCGGCAGGAGACATAGGCTAATGCACGGATGATCCAGTTATCGAAATGCGAGTCGGTTTCATAAAAGCTCCACCACAGACGTCCCGCGAGCCCTCTCATCTTGAGCGGAGCAATATCGTTGAACCACTTCCAGGTGACCGCACTTTTACCCACTCCACCCATCGCGACAACATTAAAGATTCGAGCATCGTAGGTGTCGGAATTCGGATTCGACACCCAGTCTGTAAGCAGATCCAACTCAGCTTTCCGGCCGATTAAGCTTCGGGCTTGCAGTGAATATTGGTGCGCGATATAGGGTTCCGGCGGAGTCGGGACGTCTACCATATATTGGAAAGCCGTAGGTTCCGACATGCGAAAGCGGGCCAAGCTGTCGATCACGTGGCCCCGCAACTCTTCTGCCGAACGAAATTCGGCCACGACTTTCTCTGTCTTGAGCCGTTTTCGAAAAGCTTGTATTTTTTCGGCGCCACTACCCGTTTCGACATCTCGCCGAGTCAATGGATGCTCCTCGTGCATAAGGAAGATAAGGCGTGGGAGTCCGTGTTCGACAGCCCGCTTATATTCAATTTCGGTGATGGAGACTTCACTACCTTTCGGAACGTGGCCATAGCGAAAGCCGAAAACGCCGAGGTAAATGTCGGCCTCCTCTACCAACGCCTGGCTTGCCTGAACAGCATCCAAGTTGCTCGCGGGAAGATGTTCCATCATCTTGGGGAACATGTCAAGGCGCAAGCAGGCATCCATTATTTTGCTCCGATGTTCCGGCAGATCAAGAGCGGTGCTGCTGATGCATACCGTCAAACGTCTCTTGGAACTGGAACGCAGAAGGGAAGCCTCTGGGATTTCGCAAATGCATTATAGCGCTTGGGCCCCCAATGCATGAACATAGCCGAATCCAGAACGAGCGGCGGTTCAAATGGGTGCCTTATATCCAGGAAACGGGCTCAATCGGCTCATCTTCGCCCGACTCTTTACTGACCCTAAGAAGTCGTGAAATTCAAGACAGGGGGTTCCCTGGTAATAAGGGCCTCTTTCAAGGCCCAAGATAATAGGGCGCTCGGATCGACGAGCCGCGAAAGTTATAGAACGTTGTACCAGAAGGAAACAATGGTTAGCGTGGTTCTACCTTCCTACTCAGCCATCGACCTATTCGGAGGAGGCGGGAATATTTTTCGAAGTCTATTGCCTTCCCCGAATTCCGCAAATCGGTCCCGGAGAATCCGCTTTCCATCCTCTGGCCTTTGCTCCACGGCCCAGCGTTGGGGTTGAGTGTAATAATGCGCTTTCGTGAAGGTACATGCTGAACTGTAGCCTGCACTTGGCTGTATCGCTCGTCATCTTGAAAAGTGCCACGGCGTGTCAGCACGAATGCCGCTGATTAGTAATTGCTCGGCCCGTCCGCGACCGCAGTATTGGAAAATGCTGCACGCGAGCTTGCTGACAGACCTCGCGGCCGCAGGCAAAGTGACCTGCCGTTTTGCTAATGCTCACTTGGGGAGGCGGTTGAATTTTCCCGTCGATGTACTAAGCCGTCCCCCTGTCGCAAATGGCAGGTGCGCGCCCTTATTGCGATGGCCAATTTCATTGAGGACCGCGGGGCGAGCGCCTGCCCCCCGCACTCATCGGAATGAGTTTCCGGCAGAGTATTCCTTGGCGGGTTGCTCTCCAGCATGGCCCGCCTCCGTTTCCTCTGCCGGTTTCATTCTGCATCCGTCAACCACGTTCGAGAAACTGTTTTCAGCGAACGGCAACCGTCGCATCTACAGCCTGTCTCAGGAAAGGGCGCAGGGCACTTTTCGCGTCCTCAATTTCATCTACAACTACCTCCCTATCTGGGTGGATCAAGTTCAGTTCGGAGCTCAAAACCCACAACCTCCGAAGTTCCCGATCATGCAACAGTCAAGCTGGCAGCAGATTGCTCTAGGCTTTGTCGACCAGAGCGGATCTACTGCGCGTTTTCGTTGCACATGCACTTAGTATCCGCCGCATTCTTGGATCGATAACCATTACCCCAGAACGCCAAACACGATTTCGCCGAAGAGAATGCGCTCAAGCTGATCCAAGAGCTAGAAGCAGCCGTTGCTCACTCCTCGCGGACAGGCCGGCGAGCCATCGCTGGCTATCCCAACGTTCTCTCCCAAAACCAATCCAGGGTCTGACCCGATCATGACGGTTTTCGCCCGGCTTTTTCGAATATCTTTGTGAATCACCGATCCCGCGAAATCACGGAAACCAACAGCCATGAAATTCACCTCACACAGGACCCTCTTACTTGCCCCGGGATTTTTGTGCCTTCTCATCTGTACCGGACGGGCGTCCGCCCAGACGGTTACTCCCTCCTGCTCGCCCTGCGCCGGGCCGCAAGGCACGGTGGTGCAAGTCACTCTGAGCGGTTGGGGTGGTACACCCGTCGGCTTGGTCGCAGCTACCGATCCCGGCGGTGGTGGCACCGAAACGATTTCTCAAGGCTGCGCGGTCGTCGGCGGAGCCTGCACCGTTCCGTTCGTCATGTCGGCCGGCGTTACAATGCCAACCACGTTTTACTTCGTCGCCAACGAGGACGGACTCATCGTTACCTCGCCCCAAACCTTCACTGTAGTCCCGCCTCTGCTCGCTCTCAGCCCCACTTGCGGACCCGGCGGAACAGCAACCGTTACCGGCCAAAACTTCACCATCAACGATACCGTCAATCTCTACTTCGGCCCCACCGAATCTACGTTGCTTGGCACAGCCACGACCGATGCAAACGGCAATTTCACTCAGACCGTCACCCTACCAAACCTCTCTGACCCGGTGAGCGCCGCCGCCGAAGCGCAGGAGCCCTATGTCTTTGGAGGTCCGACCATCCAGCAGCAATTCACTGCGCCTTCCTGCACGCAGATCGGTACCGTCAGCGAAATATCCGGCACGGTGAGCGCTAACGGCCAGACACTCGCCAACGGCAGTACCGTCAACCTGGACGCCACCATCGCCACCGATGCCAATTCGCAAGTGTTGATTACGTTCAACGACAACACGCAGATTACACTCGGTCCAAACGCCAAATTGGTGCTCGATCAGTACGTCTACAACCCATCGGCGAATCCAAACGGCAGCTTCTTCTATCAATCGCTCGAGGGGGCATTTCAGTACATCAGCGGACTGATCGGTTCCAATGGCTCAAACAAACAAATAGAAACGTCCTTCGGCACCATCGGCATTCGCGGCACGCAATTCATCGCCTGGCCCGGAACCGTGCCCAATAGCATCGAGATCGACCTGCTCAGCGGCATCGTCTTCCTCACCCCCAATCAGGCTGTCGGCGCCCAATTCACCGGCCCGCTCACCATCGTCATGAGCGCCACGGGAACCACCACATCGTCGCTTACGCAAGCCCAATACAACACGATCTACAATAACCTCTTCCCAACCTCCACCGACACGACGCCTCCCACCGTCACCGTAACCTTTCCGGCCCCGCCCGCCACACAGTCGGGATATTTCAATGCGAGCCAGACCCCGGTGCAAGGAACAGTCAGCGCCACTGATCATTCGAATGTCACCGCCATTTCCTGCACGGATAGCCTGAACGGCCTCACTCAAGGAACGCTCTCGGGAGGCGGAACTGCTAGCGCTACGGCGACGCTCAGCGTTAGCGGCAACGGTGTGCACCGTATCACCTGTACAGCCACTGACGCGGTAGACAACACCGGCGCGGCAAATGGTTCGGCAAATACCGCGTCGATCAGTATCGACTCCACTCCTCCTTCGATCAGTGGCGCAGCATCACCGGCTGCGAACGCGAACGGATGGAACAACACGAGCGTTACCGTCAGCTTTACTTGCTCCGACGCATTGTCTGGCATCGCGTCCTGTCCCGCAGCGACAACTCTCGCGACCCAAGGCGCGGCCCAAAGTGTGACGGGAACTGCAACCGACAAAGCGGGCAACTCCGCCCAGGCGACGGTCAGCGGAATCAACGTTGACGAAACACCTCCAACTGTCACCTACACAGGAAACGTCGGGACCTACACCACCAGCCAAACGATCGCCATCACCTGCACGGCCTCGGACGCCTTGTCCGGAATCGCGAGCACCACGTGCGCGAACATAAATGGTTCTGCGTCGTCGTTTGGAGTAGGAGTTCACAACTATAGCGCCACCGCGACGGATAACGCGGGTAACATCGGAAGCGGGTCGACTAGTTTCACAGTCGTCGCCCCCGTAACGTTCCAAAACCTGATCCAATTAGTGGATAGCTGGGAGAAGGCGCCTGCGCTGAAAGCTGAAATGAATATAACTCTGCTTGCCGCCGATGCGGCGTTCGCGTTTAAGGACAACACACTGGGAGATAAGCTGCTCAATGACTTCATTCAAGAGGTTTCCCCGCAGACCGGGAAGACACTGACAGCCGCACAGGCTACTCAGCTCATACAGGACGCGGAGCTATTGATGAAGTGAGCCCTGGTTGCCGGAATTGCGATGCGCTACTGAACTGTGATGCCTGCGTCGCTAAGGAATTTATTTTGGCACCGCATGCCGGCCGCACGGAGTTCTACAAACTCGGGTTTCGATCGCAAATTAGCGAGCAGCGGATCCGAGTCCATTCCAGGATACGAACAATATCCTTCCTCGACAGTTCGTTTAAGCATCGCCAATGCGGCTTCGGTTTGATTAACGTAAGAAAGATGCGTGGCGGAGAAATAGTTTGTTTCCGGATCGGGGGTTAGCGATAACTGGTTGGCCATAGCCGAAACTTTTTCGCGAGGATCACGCCGTAAGAAAGCGAGCACCATATCATATCCGCCCCACTGAGGCAGCCTTTCCGAGGATTGCAGCAGTTCTCCTGCTTTATGTTGCCGCAGCAGAATTTCGACTTTTACTGCACGGGAAATTTCGGCTGTTTCGTCCAGCCGCAAGAAATCCCTAGCGCGCGAATACTTCCCCAGCAACGTGAAAGTGACACCGCAGGATCGGGAACCGGCGTCTTTCGCATCGATGATCATGGATGTGTCGCACTCGCGCGCCGAGTCTTCCAGTAACCCGCTTCGCGAAGAATCCAGCTCGCAACGAAATGAACACGCGCGCTGTCTGGCCGTTGTCGCAGCAGGTCTTTGACACCACGATAAGCTTTCCCTAACGGCATCCCGCCATCTTCCGGACTGCGATGTCCAGCATCGTACAGCATGACTGCACGAATACGAACGTTATCCGGATCAAGCTCCAGAACCTTGGCCACCGCAACCCGTTTCTTCGCCAGCGCTTCCTTGCCGCCGTTCCCCCACCAATAATTCTCGGTGTAAAAGTAAGAGAGAACCTCCCAGGCGGGACTAAAGGTGGGATCGAGCTGCACCGATCTCTCTAACATCCCGATTACCCGTTTTCTCGCCGCAGGATCAATTGAAATTAAGTCAGGGTGAGGCAGCGCCTCGAGATAGAGCTTGTAGGCTTCTTCATTCTTGGGCTGCGGCAGGGTGTCCCTTACAAATTTCGTGACGCCCAATACAGGCGCCATGGTTCTACGTGTTTTGAGACCAACCAGCGCCTGTATCGCCATCATGTTCCGTGCAGGAACCTCGAACACGTCGGTCCAGATCGAGTGGTTGGTCGCGACGTCGATCAGATCGAGTGTAATTTGCAGTTGCTCTCCCGTTCTCATGAATCGCCCCGAGACGACGGTATCGGCTCCGAGCCGCCGGCCGGCTGTTTGCGGGTCCACAGCGGGCGGAGCATATTTTCGGGAAAGCTCGGGCGAGCGGACCGAAATGTGGCGGCCATACTCAAGAGTGCGCGAAATCTGGTCGGCGAGGGCGAGCGACAGGAAATCGAAACTGTGGTCGTCGCCGGCGTTCTCGAACGGGAGAACGGCAACGGCTTTCGATCGCGCCGGCGCGGATTCGGTTTTCCGGCTAAATAGCAGGGTCAAGAAAACGGCCGCCAAAACTAACCCGATGCTTGCGATGGCAAGCGAAATCGAGCGCCAGTTTCGCTGGACAGCACGCAGGACTGGGGCGGCCCAGGACATCTCACGAGCCTCAACTGGCTCATGGTTCACGTAGTGATTGATATCCCGTATCAAGGCCGACATGGAGGGATAGCGCCGTTGGGGGTCCTTCTCGATCGCTTTCAGGCAAAGCGCGTCGAGATCGGGCCACGACACCCTGCTGCGCGCTCGCGCTACGGCGGAAGGCTTTGCGGGATCGCACATAGTTATGGTCCGCTCCGCCTCCGCAACACTCTTGGAAGCGAGATCGAAGGGAGCCCGTCCCGCCAGCAGCTCGTACAAGACGACCCCGAGCGAATAGACATCCGTCAAAGGTCCGACGCCTTTACCGGCAAGTTGCTCCGGAGAAGCATAAGCCGGTGTCATTTGCCGGAAAATCGTGCGCGTATGACTTACGGAAAGGCCCAAGGGATCAAAGTGTTTGGCGATTCCAAAATCGAGCAAGCGAACGGAGCCGTCGTCCGTCACGAGAATATTCGACGGCTTCAGATCGCGGTGAATGACTCCATGCTCGTGCGCGTATTCGACCGCCTCGGCGACCGCGCGAACCAACCGCAGACGCTCTTCAATTGAGCTGTTTTTTTTGCTGCAATGTTCCGTGACGGACACGCCGTCGACGTACTCCATGACAAACCAGGGAGTTCCATCCGGCAGCGAACTGGCGTCGTAGAGGCGTGCAATTGAGGAATGACTTAATTGAGCGAGTGTCCGTTGTTCCGCGGTGAATCGCTCGCGGCGAGCCGGCGAGAGCCAGGCGACATGCAAGATTTTGATCGCCACGCGATTGCCCAGATCCTTACGTTCGGCGAGATAGACGACGCCCGTGCCGCCCTCTCCGAGTACCCGAAGCAGGCGATAAGGACTGAATTCGTTGAAAGACACGAACAACGCCTCGTCAGAAATGCGTCCGGCGATTTCGACGCCATCATGGTCCAGCAGCCATTCGCGACCATCGTGATCGAGCATACGCTGAACCTCAGCCTGAAGCGGACGATCGTCGCCACAGGCCTCACGCAGAAATCTGGCCCGTTCAACTTCTTCGAGGTCCGCGGCCAGATGGAACAGCTCCTGTACGCGTTCCCAGCGGACCGGACTCATTAGCTTCTCCGAACTTCCTGCGCCAGCCAAGCTTTGGCCGCGCGCCAGTCGCGCAACACGGTGGCTTCGGAGATACTGAGCAGTTCGGCGATTTCCGCCATTTCTAACCCGCCAAAGAAGCGGCTTTCGACCATCGCAGCCTGACGGGGGTTCATCAGCGCAAGTTTGTCAAGTGAGGCATCGAGAGCAATCAACTCGTCCTCAGCAACCATCGTTGGCTTCGGAGCTAAACTCATCGTCATCATGACGCCATTCGGACCACCGTGCTTTGACGTTTTTCTGCGGCGGGCGTCATCGATTAGCACCTGGCGCATGGCGCGAGCCGCGATGTGCTTGAAGTGCAGTTCTGATGTGGCGCTCAGCGCCTCCGACCCAGAAAGCTTAAGCCAGGCTTCGTGAACCAGCACCGTCGGAGTCAGGGTCGCGCTTTTGTGGCGAAGTTTCACGAACGCGGCCACACGGCGCAGCTCGTCATAAGTCGCGGCAAAGAGCGCATTAAGGTCCTGCCGATTGGTGAACCCGTTGGGCATATCAACCATGCCAGCTTGATCGTCAGATTCTCGCAGTACGTAGTATGAGCGTCTCTCTTATGCGAAAGCAAGCCAGAAGCACGTTTCACCGTACGCGTACTCTCTCGACCTTTGCCTCGATTTAGTTTGGACCCAAAGTGTTACCCATGTCTTAGGTACAATCTGTTACCTATGTCTCCGGTCCGGACATGATTTCATTGGTCGGGGCGGGGCGATTTGAACGCCCGACCCCCTGCGCCCAAGGCAGCTATAAGCGTATCCGCTAAGTGACTTCGAATCATGTGCTTACGTTTCAAGCTGTTGGAACGACGCTGTGGTTCCGTGTTGAAGCATGAGGAACACAGGGGCTTCTGCCCGCTACGATTGCGACTACATTGCGAAATTTGGATAGCTTTACCGAGTGGGCTGACACTCCAAACTGGTAGAGCCGAGCGGATGAGAATTAGCCGTCCGTGGAAGCGTCGGTGGAATAGCCACCCATTGGCGTCGATGCGAACCCCTTTAATTTGTGGCTGACGATTTCGACGTACCGGTTCTCGATTGGTTGACTTAGATCAGCACTCTCTATGATTCGTGCCAACCCATCGATCAAATCCGCGTCGAAGCCGAAAGACGCCTCTCCTCCGTCCTCGAAAACGCTATCCGCGATTCCGAAACGCATGACCCATCTGTCCCCGATCTCTTCGGGCGAAATCGGAGCTTTGTGAGTCTTAAACAATTGATCCCGTACCAGGCGATGCACCCCGATTTTTGAAACCGTGTGTTGAGGATCTTCTTTAAGCCGATCGTAGTATGCGCCAATTCCGTCGGTGCTTTGATCAATAACCAGTATCGTTCGCCTGGCGCTGAATTCTGGACCAAAAAAAACACAGGCATAGGTCGAATTCATGTAAAAGATCTTGCGGCCCGTGCGGACTGCCACAGTAGCGGGGATGGATTCGAAGAATGCCTGGAGAAGCTCTTGATCCGGATATTCGATCGCAGTCTCCGTTTCGTATTGAGGCATCGGCATCAGTTTAATTTCTTGGCCTGAATTCGCTTCGCTAGAGATCGACATATCGAAGCCCAGGGAACCAATCAGCCGCGCGTCGCCGAATCGGCGTGTCTGCAGCGTCATCGGGAACCTAAAGGTAAAACGGCACATGACAGGGTTTTGAAAAGGCAACCAGGCAGCGCTGAGGATCGCCCTAGGAGCTAATTTTTCAGGCGACCCTGCAACGATCTGATCGTAGTGTGCTATGGGACGTCCCGCACGCTGCCCCCAGACATCGACGGAATTCATTCCCCGAGTTTCCGACGAAGTTTTGCCGCTTAGGTACTCAAAGACAGGATTTCCATACAGGTAGGTGATCTTGCCGGTCTGGTTGTCGACTCGCTTGATGGTAAGGGACGGCGCGTGGCGCCACGTCGAATGGAGGAAGTGCTGGCTGGAACGCCGGAGATGCAAGCGCGCGGGAAAAACTTGCTGCGGCTGCACTTTGACCGGGCGCGGCGACCAAAAGGTATGGAACAAGAACCCCGCCACCGCTTCCGCCACCGCGGGCGAATCCGGTTCGGAACGGGTTAGAAAGGAACCAAAGCGGCGAAACGAACCGGCGGTAGCCGCAAGTATAATTTCGCGGGGAACCCTGACGCTCCGTAGAGCACAAGCCTCAGCCAAACCCTCCGCGACCTCTGCATTGGTCGCGACTAATACCGCCCTAGGGAGCATCGAACTCTCCTGAGCGGAGTCAGATTTGCTCGGAGGCGAAATAGCAGCGGTAGAATCCACGTACCCCAAATAATCGAGTATCCGCAGCCCGATATAGCGGCCGGCTCTTTTGCCCTTTCGAGCTGGAACGTATTTGTCGCGGGCCCCGTGCAAAACGAGTCCATGCTCGGGATGCCAAATCGAGTTCTTATTCCAGGCAAATGGCTCGATGTCCCTCTTGGCATGCTCTTCCAGAACACTTACGCAACCGTCGATTCGTTTTCTATTCCGGCCGTTCAGATCGTCCGTTACAAGAATCACTGGAGGCAAGAACTTGGGCTTTCCTTGATCGAGAACGGATAATTCTACGAGCCGGTCGAGTAAAGCCTCAATGAGCCTGGCTGAGCCTTCGGTCTCATTGCTCGTGACGATATATTGACCTTCCGCCACGGTTCGGTCCGAACCGACAACCACCACCGGCATGCGAGTTTTCGAAAAGAGCGACTTGAGAAAAACATATTCCTCGTCCGTTCGAATGCCCCCCACCACCGCGGCATCGCAGTTTAGAATGAACGTTCGAAGGGCATCGCCGCCTTCGTCTTTCATCGTGGCAGGAAGCATCACCAGGTTGAACTCGCCCGCGTAGTCTGGAGTAGGGGCCGTCAACCTATTGAACGCATCCTGAATCAACTTATAGAGATCAGCGGATACTCCGACGGAAGCCGCCCTGGCGATGAACACAATGGACTTGGATACTCGTGGAACGGTCGAGAGCGGGATTCGCCGAATGGTGATTCCATGACCCCGCAAAGTGCTAATCGTCCCGGCTGCGACCAGATCGCGGACCGCGATCTTTACGCTAGAGCGCGCTATGCCGCTGGCTTTTACCAGGGCATCGATTGAGGTCTGTTCTCCAACCGCGTACCTTCCGGCCAGGACCTCGCGATCAAACCATTCGCGAAATCTCATCGACGCATTCGGGCGAAAAATGTCTGGACGCTTGGATTCCGGCAAGGTAAATTCGAGTATATGGTACGTCAAGGTTAGAACGCTAGCAAAAAGTGGGACTAATTCAACCTTGACAAGTCTGCTAGGTCGGCTAGAATCAGCTTAGCACCATTTTGAGCGGTCTTGAGCCGCATCCCGCTCCTCGTTCACTTTGCGGCTGCGGATTCCGTCGCGCCCCCCGTCTCCGGCGGGACGGCACTCCACCACTTTGTCCTTACGAATGTTATCGAAAGGTGGACTCTTACCTGACAGGGTTAGGGGGTAACATGCGAGCCGGCGGGAATCACAAATGGCGGCACCTAGAGGAGATGGTCGAAGCTTGGAGCGTCGGCCATCCGTTCTCGTGCCTCGGCGATTACGAGCGCCTATTGCCCATCGTCCGCAACACAACAGCGCTGGACGAAGCTGTGCCGTTGCTGCGGGACGCTCCGATTTACGGCTCGCCTGGCACAGCCGAGATCCTCGATGAGCAGACCTGGGCCGAAGGTGTGGCGATCGCGGAAGCGAACGATCGCAGATGCTGTTGCAGTGATTGGGGCGCGTGGCAACTTCAGAATTTTGCGGATTATCTGAAGAACAGAACGAGCGCAAACGCGAACGGGGCTGTCAGGATGTACTTCTGCCTCCGGCTCGGATTCAAGCCACTGCCCGACTTTGCCCCCGCGACGATCGAATATCTTCGCCGCGTAGCGCTTGGGCTCTCGCATCCCGAGAGCGAGTTTTCCGCCGCCTGCAAGCTTGCCTTGCGTTTAAGCGTCAAACCCATTGCGAACGCCCTCCGTTGCTCGCTCGCATTATCGTGCGAAAAGCCGGTCAGCAGTATTCGTCCCATCCCGCTGACGCTTGCGGCGGAAGACTGCGTGATTCAGGAGCATTTCTCATCCGAGAGATTCCTGGCTTCTCTTGAGGCGTGGTTTTTACTAAACAAGCGATGGTGTCGCGATGTCGCTCAACCGCAGTGATGAAAGCGAGGCGTTCCTCGGGGCTTTGTTCCCCGACTACGGGCGCGCACCAGATTCGGTTGAGGCGAAGAGACGTCAGGCCCGCCTGATTGGCGAAATTCAGAAGGAATATGCGCTAGAAGGCATAGCTCTGTTCTTGGGTGCCGGGGTCTCGCAGTCTCTAGGTCTACCCGGCTGGCGCGAATTGATCGATCTACTCACTGCGAGGATGCTCAGCCATCGCGCAGAACTCGCCGCGTTGGCGATTTGTGAGAGGCTAACCGAAGAAGAGAGATGGAAGCTCCGGGGCACGATCGAGATACAGTCTGCTAGGAGCAAAGACAGGGGTTGGCCGGTCTTGGTGATGGCCCGCGCGATCAAAGACGAAATGGCCGATTCGCTCGCGGCGCAAATTGCGCGGGCGCTCTACCATCCCGTCCGGCGGATACTGAACGCGCATCACGAGACCGCTGGCCTGGAACGCGCTTGCTCGGCAAATGGACATCCTCCCATCCGAAGGCCTGAGTTGCCCTCCTCGGAGTTGTTGGACGCGCTCGTGTATCTGGCGCGCGATGACGGAAGTGCGCTGAGGAAAGGGGTGGAGGCCATCGTGAACTACAACTTTGACGATCTGGTAGATAGGAAGCTGCAAGAACAGGGTGTTCGGTGCAAAACCAGCTTGTGCGGAGCGGACGCGCCTTCGCGCGGCGAGTTGCCGTGCTTTCACGTACATGGGTTGATTCGGTCCACAGACTTTGTGTCGCACGGAACTGCCGTGGCTGCCTGTGGAAATTTTGTTTTCAGCGAAGATGAGTACCACTTGGAATATTCCGACGCGCACAAGTGGTCCAATTTAACGCAGTTAAATATGCTTCAACGCTACACCGGAGTCTTCGTTGGACTCTCTATGGAAGACCCGAATCTACGACGATTGATTGACGTAACCCACGCACAATTTCCGAACAAGGTCCATTATGCGTTTCTCCGCAGAAAGCACTTGGTTGCCGGCCCGAACGCGTCAGTTGTCGGGAGGTTGTGGGAGGAAATAGCAACGAAGTCCTTTGAGAGGATAGGCGTAAAGATTGTCTGGGTGGATGACCACAATGAACTCCCAGCCCTGATCCGCCAAATTCGGGACCTGCGGCTCCGAAGCGCGAGTCACTAAAGATCGATGAGCGATCTGGCCGACTTTCGCCTGAGCCATTTAGGGGCTTGGCTCGGACAACTCGGTCGCCCATCGAGCGAAGTAACAGATGTCCCCCGATCACCTGCTGCAGTGGCAGGTGACCTCCTGGTTCGTCTGTCATCCCAAGTAACTTGTTTTCTGGCAGTTGTGGTGTGCCTGCTCTGGTCTCCACGAAAAATGTAGTCGAAATTGTAAAGGTCAATTCCTCACCGTTCACCACGTTAGGCTTCCGAGCGCCCGTCCTGTAAGCAAATCAAGAGAGGTCACCTGTCAAACGACAGGTGATCTATTCTAAGTAGCTGAAAACAAAGATGCGATCCACTGCGCCCAAGGCAGCTATAAGCATTTCCGCTAAGTGACTCGAATCATGTGCTTACGTTTCAAGCTGTTGCGGGCTTCCGTGCGGTTCTGTGTGGAAGCATGAGGAACGCGGAGGCTTCTGCCCACTACGATTGCGACTACAGCGAAGAATGGCATAACCTTCCCTTCGGTGGTCACCTGACCCGATTCCCGTCCTGTAGAACGGCAGACCGTCCTCGGGAAAATAGCATGGTGTGAAAGGCGGGAAAAGACGGATTGAGCTCGCCAGCGGTTTTTCAAGACTAATCCGCTTGGCGCTGTATTCGGATCGTTTAATAGTGCGCAAGGACTCCACCAAGTTTTCCTCAACTGCACCGCGAGGTGTCTCCATAGCAACAGCGACGTTTCAAGGATTACCTTCGGACAACTTCGCCGAACAGATCAGCCGATCCTCCCCAGGGGTCGTGCCTCACCTCCCGTCGGCGAGGCGGTTGTGCTTCGCAGGCGCGCTCTGCCGCTGGGGATTTCTGGCACTCTCACCAACGTGGCCATTTCCTATGCTGTTTTAAAGCTTTAAAGGGTACACGGGATTTCGGGATTTCGCAAGAGCTACGTTGTTATCGAAGACGAGATTGACGGCTAAGCGTTGCTCACGAGGCGGCAGCCGTAACTGGCGTTCATTGCAAGGCAACACGCTGGGGCTCTTTCATGCTGAGACCCACCGGAACGGACGAACGGACGGCAACTACTCGCGCAGCAAGCCGTATCGGGGCCGTCATTTCCAGGTCGCGTATTGTAATCGACGTCGTTGGAGAATCTCGGCGACCCCAACAGCAGTTGACATCATCGACTCTTGGCACTCCGCATTCAGCGATCTGGCGTCCGCCTCCCAACTTGGGGTAGTGGGTCGTAGCGGAGATGGGTAATGCGACCGGCATCGTGGCTACAACGAGAGCTCGGGGTAGAGTTCTGGCCTGATCCCCTGCCTATTGGACAGAAACACCGCCTCAGTGTCAAGGCGCTTCCTTCTTAACGGAGAAACGGACACCTCACTGGCCAGAATCGCAGGGTTGATCGAGTTTGGGATGACGGCCACCCAGCTCGCATGACTTTTCCGCGGGATTCCAGAACCACCCCTCCGGGTCCCACGTCCGAGCGTAGGTCAGAAGGCATGCCGATTCGTACGCCTCTTTTGCCGCCGCCTTGTCTTTGAGCTTCTCAAGAGCCTGCCCTTTGATGAAGTAGCAGGTCGCTACATCGTTCAACACCCCGCGGTTTAAGATGATTATTTTTTGATCCTTGCTAACCCTTCCCACGGGCGGGCAGACGACATGACGGAACTCGAGATCCTTCTGCATGCGTTCCGCTTCGTCCTTGAATTCGACAATCACCCGATCCGCCCAAGCCACTGCGTCCTTCAGACGTTTCTCATTTAGCGCCTTCCAGGCCTCGATCGTTCCTTGCTCATTTTGGTCGACCCGCTTGTTGCTTTGCGCCATGGCGCTCGTCGAGGTAATAGATGGAACAGTGCTGGATGCAGCCGTGCTTGTAGGATCAGATACTGGAACAGTGCTCGGACCACCTGTGCTTGTCGGATCGGGCAGCAGCCGCTCTTCTGCAGGTGCGTTATCCCGTATAGGTGCATTCTCCTTTGAAAGCTCATACGGCTCCGATGGGCTTTGCCGGCCAGCGTCTCTGCGTTGAAGGTTGTCTACTGAGACGTTCAATTTCTGCAAGTCTGTACGTGCCTCATCCAGGAGAGTTCGGAAACGGGTGAGGTCCTTATTAGAATGTGTGTTCTCGCTGGACTGAGCCAATGTGCTCAAACGATCCTTTATCTGACGTACTTGCTCGGCCAAAGGCTCCGTTTCGGATCGCGGTGATGTAATTTCGATTGTGTAAAGGGCAGGGGGTGTAAGTTGGTTTCGCCTAACGAGCAGAAACCAAACCTGGAAAGGATGCTTACACCCATGGCAAAGATAACACCGATTCGAGTGACGGAGCA
>Ga0335075_10000260_pt1 | contig 98553 bp, 95 predicted proteins | sample Lox_Sample_24_FD_206723 | JGI IMG/M metagenome (GOLD analysis project Ga0335075, IMG submission 206723) | Soil microbial communities from Loxahatchee National Wildlife Refuge, Florida, United States - Lox_Sample_2.4 | ecosystem: Environmental > Terrestrial > Soil > Wetlands | place: USA... | reverse complement strand
GCGCTACGCGCCTCGCTCCACGCGCAGCCGGCGAACCCAAGGGGGGTCAGTTTTCAACCGGCGCTACAGGGTCAACTTTCAAGCGGCCTTGACAGTTGGGACGCGGTCCCGCGCGAGCCGGTCGCTAGGCATCGGCCAGGCACGTATCCAGCCTGGCTGTCACGGCCGCTTTGCGAAGCTGAGCGAGCGTACGCTCCGGACCTGAGCAGACGATCGCCGGGGACGACCAGTAGGAGCGCGAACGCCCTGATCGCGCACGACTGCTTGGTGGGAGGGCGATCGTAAGATATCGGTCCGCCCGAGCGGGATGGCTCGGCCAGCGTGTTGCCTGGTCCTCGATCGTACGCGCGAGCACCTCGGTGACGAGCTCGTAGCGTTGCTCTGTGGCGGCGGGAAATACGTTGCGTAGCGCCTCCCGGGCGGGAGTGCACGCGTCGTGGGCGGCGACGCGGCCGCGGGGTCGGAGACGATCCAGGACGCGGTCGCTCTCGCCGATCGCTCACCCGAGCTGCTCGCGGATTTGCGGCTGCTCCCGTGGCTCGCGACCGCGCCGATCTTCCTGCGCGAGGCGAACACCGGACGCGCGCTGCTGGACCACGCGCTCGAGGGCGCGCGGATGCGTCGGCGATCGGGGCGCTGCCGCTAGTCCTCAGCTTGATCGCCCTCGACGACGCTACCACCGACCGTTGGGCGGTGGCGGAGGCCACGTACCTGGAGGCAATCGGTCTCGCCCGGGGAGATGGGGCAATGGACAGATCTGGTATTCGGGCTCTCGGGGCTCGCGCGGCTGCAGGCCCGCCGGGGCCGCGACGCGGAGTGCCGTGCCAACGTCGCAGAGGCACTCCAACTGTGTGGGCGCGTCGGCACGCGGCTGCACGAGGTGTGGGCGATCGAGGCACTCGGCATGCTCGCGCTGGGCCTGGGCGAGACCGAGCGAGCGGTCGAGCATCTGGAGCACCAACGACGACTCGTGGATGAGCTCGGGATCACGGACCCCGACCTCTCGCCGGCGCCCGAGCTGATCGACGCCGCCACCAGGCGGGGCGATCACCAGCAGGCACGGCGACTGGCCGAGGCGTTCAGCGCCGCGGCTGACGCGAAGGGACAGCCGTGGTCGCTTGCGCGCGCTCTTCGCGTCCGCGGTCTGGTCGCCGGGGACGCGTCGTTCGCGTCGCTGTTCGAGCAGGCCCTTGCGCAACACGCCGGCACGCCCGACGCGTTCGAGACCGCGCGCACGCGGCTCGCGTACGGAGAACGCCTGCGACGAGCGCGCAACCGCAAGCTGGCCCGCGAGCAGCTTCGCGGCGCGCTCGCGACGTTCGAGCTGCTGGACGCACGCCTGTGGACCGAGCGCGCCCGCACCGAGCTTGCGGCGACCGGCGAGCGGCTCCGGCGCCGTGACCCGAGCACGATCGGCGAGCTGACGCCGCAGGAGCTCCAAATCGCCCTGCTGCTGGCCGGCGGGAAGACGACCCGCGAGGCCGCGGCGGCGATGTTCCTGTCTCCCAAGACGATCGAGGACCACCTCCGCCACGTCTATCTGAAGCTCGACATCCACTCGCGCGAGGAGCTGGCGGTGGCGCTGAGCGCGCAAGCGCCGGCCGATGCGGGCGCTCGAGATGTGCGCGGGGCTCGCGGATCAGGCCCGATCTCCTCCGGCCTCGGCTCAGGCCGTGCGCAGGCCATTGAGCAGGCGAGCGATTTCGGGCTCGATCCGGGCTAGCGCTTGATCTGGCTTGGGGTCGGTGGCGGTGAGCAACCCGGCTTCGACCAGCGCGGCGAGCACGAGGTGGGTGGTGATGGTGACGTCGTCGCTGGCCAGCTCACCGGCGTCGACGGCGGCCTGGACGCCAACCTTCAGCGCTCCGATGCCCAGCGGTTCCGCCGCCTCACGCCAGCCCTCCCATCCGAGCACAGCGCGACTCTGGCGCAGGCCGATCCGCTGAAGCTCGCCGCGGCTCGCGCACTCGCGCACGTACGCGATGCAGGCGGCCAGGAGCTGATCGAACGGAGAGCCGCCGGGCGCTGCCTGGCGTGCGGCGACCGCGCCTATGCGAAGGAGCGCGTCGCGCTCGGAGGCTTCGAAGGCGGCCTTGAAGAGATCGACCTTGCTCGCGAAGTGGTGGTACATGCCGCCGCGGCTGACGCCGGCGCGGGCGAGGATCTCCTCGGTGGCGATCTCGTCGAAGTCCCGCTCGAGCAGCAGCTCGCGCATCGCGCGGACAAGCCGCTCGCGAGCTCCCGAGGGGGGACGGCCACGCTTGCGGGCGGAGTTCCCCGCGGTCGCTTCGGATGGGCGGTCGACGTCGGACAAGGTCTGTGCTATTTTACCGACCGACAACCGGTCGGTATTTTCGGAGATCGCTCGACCGGCGGGCGACACCGACCACACGGCAATGCCAACGAACAGGAGTTGACGATGGAGCTATACGCAATCCTCAGGCGCGACGGCTGGCGTTCGGGCGCCGAGCTGGAGGAGGCCGCCGCGCGCTCGACCAAGGTCGCAGACGAGCAGATGCCCGATGACGTGCGCTGGATCCGCAGCTACGTGCTGCAGGAGGACGGCGGATCGGTCGGGACCGTGTGCATATACGAGGCGGCGAGCGCGGAGGCAATCCGCAAGCACGCGTCGCTCGCGGACCTCCCCCTCGACGAGATCGTCCCGATCGCCGACACGGTTCTCGTGCGGCCGGATCCGACGCCCGCGCGCGTTTAGGTCGACGGTCGCGATGAAGGACCTGGCACAGGCGCCAGGTCCTGAATCGCGGGCGACCAGGGGAAACTACGGGCATCTCCTTCGGCGGTCCGGCTCGCCTCCAAAACCCCTCGTGCGGTCGCACACGGTGTCGTCGAGCTCCGGCCATTGAAGTGACTCCGCCTGAGCGTTTCGGCTGGCCGCGCTCTCGGACTACCTCGCCCCTTCTTGGGGGTCTCGATCCGACCGAGCCGGTGCGCTCGGGCGGTGCTTTCGCGCCGCGGATATCTTTAGCGCGTCAGCCGCATGAGTCCAACGGAGGTGTTTGTATGTCTGTCGGGAGCATATGCCACACGCCCGTCGCCAGAGGCGGCGTCCTGACGTTGACGGCGATGCTCGCGAGCGCGGGGATCGCGCTCGCGGCCAAGCAGGTGAAGGGCGCGGTCTACACAGGCCACTGGACGGGCGCTAGCGTCGAGACGATCTCCTTCAAGGTCTCCTCGAATGGCAGGAGGGTCATCGACCTGTCGGTCACCACGCCGTTCAAGTGCAGCGGCGGCTGCGGCGGGGTTGGGCGCCCGAATCAAGGCTCCGCGAGGATCTCCAGCCAGGGCAAGTTCAGCGCGACGCTCGAGATCCCGTCCCCCGGCTCGACGAGCAAGAGCGAGGGAACCGACACGATCACCGGCGAGTTCCACGCCCACGGCACGGCCAGTGGCAAGGTCACCTCGCACTTCAACGCGGGAGACGCGGGGACGACTACGAGCTGGATCGCCACAGACTGACACCGCGCTGCGACCGCATGCGAGGTTTCATGGCGGCTGGACCGCGGTTTAGCTGCGTCCGACCGTGAGCTGGACCGCCGGCGTGCCGGCGCCGCTGAAGACGTCGTTTCCGGTCCACTGGGCGATGAAGTCGGTGGTGCCCGTGACCGCCGGGACCGTGAGGCTGAACGAACCGCTGGAAGTCGACAGGATGTTCTTGAAATGCCACGCCCCGTGGCCGGTGACCCACTGCAGCTCGACCGGTTCGCCAGCCAGGGCGGGGCTGATGCGCCCGCTCAGTTGAACCCGCCCTTTTCTCCCGTGCAGTTCGCGCTCAGTCAACACGTGTGGTCCCGCGAGCGAGAGGGTGATGCTGGATTGCCGGGGACTGAGCCCGCCGTCGTCGGTCTCGAACAAGCTCGTCGCCGGTGCGCCCTCGCCGTAGTCGACGGCGCCGCCGGCAGTTACCGAGCTGAGGGCGTAAGAGGCGACCTCGGGCGTCCAGGTGCGCCCGCCGTCTTCCGTTCGTTGGACCGCGACTTCGTGGCCATTGAGCTCACCGACGATGTAGCCGGTCGACGGGCTGCTGAATGAAATCCGGCCGATCGAGTCCACGCCGGTAGCGTTCACCGATTTGATTTCGTGCCAGCGGCGGCCGGCGGTGGCGGTGAAGAAGAGACGATTGTCGGAGGCGACATAGCCCGTTGTCGCGTTTACGAACGCGATAGCCGCGACCCTATGCCCGGACAGCGGCCGCCGGATGAGCTTCCAGGTGCGCCCGCCATCGGTGGACTCCAGCACGTCTTCGCCGAAGGCAAAGACCGCCCCGCGGGCGAGCTCTCCGCCGCGCGAAAGATCAAAGCCGGCGAGCTGATAGCCGCGGCGTCCATGGTGGTGGCCGGCATCGAGGACCTGTCCGCCAACCTCTTGGAAGCTCCGCCCCCCGTCGGTCGAGCGGCGTATCCCTCGCGGCCCGATCAACAGCACCGTTTCGGTGGTGGGCGCAAGCAGCGAGACCGCCGGGTTGCCACTCGCGTTCAGGATCGACCAGCTCAGGCCGCCGTCCGTCGTGCCGAAGACATCGCCGCCGCTGTCCAGCGCGTAGCCGACGCTCGTGGTCGGGAACGCAACGTCCTCGATGCTCTCGCCGGTCGGCACCCGGAGCAGGCTCCATGTGTCGCCGCCGTTCGTGGTGGCGGCGATCTGGCCCGCCGGCCACGGCACATATGCGTCGAACGGGGATTCACCCAACCGGATCACGCCCAGCAGCCCCCGGCCGAGGTTATGGGATATGACGGTGGGGAAGCTCGCCCCGCCATTCGAGGACAGCACGGTGGCGCCATATTCGCCGACCGCCACCACGTTCGAGGCGCTGGAGAACGCAACTGAAAGCAGGCTGGCTTCCGACGCCGAAACGAGCGATCCCGTCATGCCGCCGTCCGTTGTGCGGACCAGCACGTTGCCGAGCCCGAGTGGCGCGCGGGGGGTGGTCATCAGACAGTGCAGCGCGTCGCCGCACGCGATGTGGGTCAGGGTCAGCGGCGAAGTGCCAGGCGGCAGCGTCAGCGCAAGCGCCGTCCAGCTCGTGCCTTCGTCGGCGCTCTCGAGCACGGTGCTGTCTGCGCCGACCGCATAGGCGCTCGTCGGCGTCACGAACGTGAGTTCCGACAGCGACGCCGGAGCCGAAGCCACCTGCGTCCACGAGTTCGCGCCGTCGGTCGTACGGTAGATCCGCCCGCCGCCGGCGCCGCCGACGACCGCGAAGCCGGTCGTCGGCGAGAGGAACAGCAGCTGCTGCGGCGTCCCGCCGCCAAGCGGAACCGGCGTCTTGCTCGTCACCGTCCGCCCCGCTTCGCTCGTGAGCAGGACGGTCCCGTCCTCGAGCTCGACAAAGCCCGCCGTCGCTTCGAAGAAGGACATCGCAGCAACTTCGGATGGGCACTTGCTTTCCGAGCCGATAATCGGGATCGGCGTGAAGCTTGCTCCTGCATTCACGGACTCCCGGACCGTGCAACCGCCGGCGACGATCACCGTCGCGGGGTTGAGCTCCTGCAGCAGCGAGAGATTGTTGCGAGTGCCGCTCGCAAGACCTTCCCAGGCTTCGCCGCCATCTTCGGAACGGAGCACCGTTCCAAAGATGCCTACTGCGTAGCCCACGGAGCCGCGGAACGCGACGGCGCTGAGGCTCGAGCCCTGCGGCGTTGGATCGCCCCAGGTCCACCCCGAGTGGCCGACAGACACCGGTGACGCCGGCGCCGCACCCGTCCAGACGAGCTGTCCGAGCAGAACGCACAGTGCGACGCGACGCGCGAGTCTCGCGCTCGTGCTTGCTCGCCGCCTGGCTCGGGTCCGTCGCTGTGGATTCATGCGCTCGCCGCTCGCGGCCCGGAAGGCGCGGTCCGCGAATGTTCTCGTCCGACCCATATCGGCCGGGCGGGCTGGATCATTAGCGCCAGGCGCCCCGACACGATACGGGCCGAACCGCAGACATCGGCCCAAAGGGACGACACGAGCGGCAAAGCACGTCGGCCCTTTCGTCCACGCCCTGTTCCCAATTCTCAAGCAGCTCGCGCGGCCTGGCGACACCCCGAGCAAAGTAATAAGTCGCTCAGGGCAAACCCGTCGCGAGGCGGGGACGCAAAGCCAGGGATCTCTCCGAGACCGCCCGGCTACCGACCTCAACAATCGCGATCTTCGCGGTACGACAGGAGGTCCTGAGGTGTCAATCGCAGTCAACTCTCGGCGGGTTCGCAACATCGCCGCCGCATTCGTCAGCACCCTGCTCATCGGCGCCGTGCCCGCCCTCGCCATCCCGGCGACAGCGAGCGCGACCACGTTGCACGTCCCGTATGGAAACGAAGCTCTTTCTGACTTCGTCACGGCCGAGCTGTTCACTCCGACGCAGCTGGCTGGAGCGAACGACGGCTGCAAGCCAAGCGCAGCGCATCCGTATCCGGTCGTGCTCGTCCATGGAACGGCTGAGGACGAGGGGTCCAACTGGGTGACGCTGTCGCCGCTGCTGGCCAACGCCGGCTACTGCGTGTACGCGTTCAACTACGGAGAAACGTCGCTGTCGCTGGGCGGCCGCGTGGACGGCCTCGGCTACATCGAAAAGTCGGCCGAAGAACTCTCGAGCTTCGTCAACTCGGTGCTCTCGCGGACCGGGGCGTCGAAGGTCGACATCGTGGGTCACTCCCAAGGCGGGATGATGCCCAACTACTACATCAAGTTCCTGGGCGGCGCCAGCAAGGTCAATGTCCTGATCGGGCTCGCGCCGAGCAACCACGGCACGACGCTCGACGGGCTCACGACATTGCTCGAAAAGCTCCCATTCGCATCGGTGCTCGCGGGGCTCCTCGAGGACATCGGCGCGCCCTCGCTCGTACAGCAGGAGCAGGGCTCGGCCTTCGAGACGCACCTTTTCGCGGGCGGGGACACGGTCCCCGGGCCGCGCTACGTCGTGATCGAGAGCACCCATGACGAGATCGTCACGCCATACACCAACGCGTTCCTCAGCGGCCCGGACGTGACCGACATCACGCTCCAAAGCCAGTGCCCGAATGACCCGACTGGGCACATCGGCATGATCGAGGACTCCCCTGCGCTGCAGAACGTGCTCAACCAGCTCAGCTCGAGTCCCAACCCGTCGTTCACGGCGACGTGCACCAACTACGGCGCGAGCCTGTAGCGCGGACGCCGTCAAGCGCGGTAGCGACTGCCCGCTCACAGAGTCCTGGCCCGCGTCGCTCGGGCCAGGACTCGGGCGTGGCGCCAAGCGCCCGCGGCGACGCGCGGCCGCGTCGGGCGCGATCGAGCGCGCTAGCCACCGCCGGGAACGCTCGACGAGTGCTCGACGCCGGTCAGTAGCGCAGCGTGGCGGCGATGCCGCCGAGGGGCTCGAGCTCGGGGCGGTCGCGCAACGGCAGGATCTCCGCGGACTGGGTGACCGCCGATTGGACGCCGTCCTCGACGATGTTCGCGCGCCGCTCGAGCGGGCCGCCGTCGAGCGGACACGCCTCACCGCCGGTGCCCATCCAGCCGCAGCGAGGGCACAGGACCCCCGGCAGACTCAGGTCGGCCCGGTAGAGAAGCGCGGCCACGCGCCGCTCGACGAGCGCCTCGAGCACGTCCTCGAGCCCGATCGCCGCGAGCTGGCCCTCGTCGCGCGCGCGGTGCTCGCGCAGCTGCGCGAGCACCCCGTCCACATGCGCGCGGTGCTCGTCGGCGAGCGCCGCTTCGGTCGCCGCCACGACGCGCTCGATGCCGGCGTCACCGACGTCGAGCGACAGGCGCTCGTCGTGGAGGCGCGCGCGCACCTCGGCGGGCAGCTGCTCCCGCACGCGCGGCCACAGCTGCTCGGTGCACGCGATCAGCAGGCGATCGTAGGGCGCGACCATCAGCAGCCGCTGAAGGGAGCGCGCGACGTGGCGCAGGTGCGCCTTGATGTCTTCGTGGCGGGAGCGCTGGTAGCGCGCCTGCGACCAGCCGCCCTGGTCCTGGCGGCCGTGGACGTCGTCGCCGAATGAGACCGCCTCGTGAAGGCGCTCGGCCGAGCCCCGCAGGATCCGCGCGAAGCGCTCGTCGATGAGCGCCACGCACACGCTGCCCGGCGGTCCGGCCTCGGTCAGCGGGGCGATGAACGGGGCGTCCGAGACCACGTATGCGCTCGTCACCGGGTGGGGCAGCCGCAGCACCTCGGCGAGCTCGAGCGGCTCGCACACGAACACGGCGAGCGCACGTGCGCCCTTGGGCCATGAATCCTCTGCGAGCAGCCCGCGGGCGCGCTCCAGGCTGGCACGCAGCGCCATGTGCTCCGCGTGCGAGCGCCCGCCGGACTCGATCTCGCGATGGGCGCCGTCCAGCAGCGAATCGATCTCGCTGGCGCGCGCAGGCGCCGTTGCGAAGCGCTGCGGGTCGAGGTCGAGATACAGGCTGAGAACCGTCTCCTGCTCGGCGCTCGTCTGAGCCAGCCTCCTGAGCGTCTCCTCGCTGAGGTCGCTGGCCGCGCTCATCGCGGTGAACGCTACTCCCTATCGCTCAACACCCGCAGCCGCCGCCGGGGCCGCGACTTCGGGGATCGGCCACTCGCCGACAGGCACCATGCGGCGAGCTGCCGGCGCCTCTACGCGAACAGCTCGTGGAAGGCCTCTTCGAAGACCTCCACGACGTCGGGACGGAATTGCGAGCCCGCGCAGCGGTGCAGCTCGGCGACGGCCTCGACGACCGTGATCGCGTCGATGTATGAGCGCTTGCGCATCATCGCCACGAACGAGTCGCAGACGGCGATGATGCACGCGCCGAGGGGGATCTCCTCGCCGGCGAGCCCGTCCGGGTAGCCGCGGCCGTCGTAGCGCTCGTGGTGGGAGCGCACGAGCGCGGCGACGTCTGCGAGCGCGGGGTCGGCGCCGATGATCCGCGCGCCGATCTCGGTGTGGCTGCGCATGAGCGTCCACTCCTGCATGTTCAGCGGCCCGGGCTTGTGCAGGAGCGCGTCCGGGAGTGCGACGATCCCGATGTCGTGCAGGCGAGCCGCGAGTTCGATGCTCGCGACCTCATCCTCGGGCAGGTCGAAGCGTCGGGCCGTCTCGCCGGCGAGCTGGGCGATCCGCACGTAGTCCTGGATCAGGCCGTGGCTGCGCTCGCTCAACACCTCGACCAGCACCGCGGCGCTCGCGCCGCGCGTTCGTTGCCCCCCGGGACCCTCGTGTAGCGCACTCCTCATGGTCATCGTTATCGACGCTCGCGCTGGATTCCGTACTCAGTATAAGTTCGCTTTTACGGTGCGGAAAGCTACGCTGCCGACGCACGAGCCGCCGCCGGAGCGGGCGCGGCTAGGGCTCGACCCTGAGGAGCATCCGCAGGATCGGCTCGGCGCGCCGGGCGTCCGGCTGTTCGCCGGTGATCATGTCGAGATACGTGTAGGACTCGATCACGCGCACGATCACGTACGCGAGCTCGCGCAGGTCCACCGGCAGCTGCAGTCGCGCGGCCGCGGCTTCTTGCTCGAGCAGGCGCTGAATGGCATCGATCAGGCGCCGCTGGAAGCTCGTGCGCGGCCCGGTCAGCAGGCGCATCGCGTGCTCGCCGTCTTCGCCCAGCCAGCGTCGCACGCCCGGGTTGTTGATGATCGTCTCCAGAAAGCCGCTGACGATCGCGACCACCCGCTCGGCGCCGCTGCCGCGCACTTTCGCCTCGACGTAGTCGAACGCGCGCAGCGCCAGCGACCACACGACCTCGACGATGAAGTCATCGCGCGAGCCGAACCAGCGGTAGAGCGTCACCCGGTTGACGCCCAGCTCATCCGCGAGCACGCCCATGTCGATTCGTTCGGGCGCCAGGAACCTGCGTCGCCCGAGACGCAGCGCGTCCGCCGCCCGGGGCCTTGCAACAACGCTCACGAGGCAAGGATTGCACGCAGCTCACAGTCGCGCACGTCCCCGCCCGCCGACGTGGCGGGCGCGGCCCCGCAGCCCGACAGTGGCGCGAGAGCGCCGCTGCGCAGATGCGGTCTGCGATCCTTGGGGTGTGGCGCAGGACCGATCGGCAGAACAGCCCGTCGCCGCCGTCGACGCGCCGCCGTTTCAGGCGCTCTACCACGGCGAGCTTCTGCGTCTGGTCAACCCCGCGGGGGACGTCGGCGTGGTCACGCTGTGGTCCCCGCTGCGCTCGGCCGAGCGGCGGCTCGAGGCGATCTCGCCCGAGATCCTCGACGAGACCCGCAGCCGCGTCGCGGTGATCTCGAACCTGTACGGCGACGGGATGTACGCGATGTTCTGCAACCTCCTGTACAACCCCCAGGTCCGGCACGTGATCGCGATCGGCGAGGACCTCGGGCTGCGCAGCTGTCAGGAGATCGAGGCGTTCCTCGCGCTCGGCACCGAGGACACGGTGATGCTCGGCCTGCCGATGAGACGGATCGTCGGCACGGACAGGGTGTTCCCGTCGATTCGCGAGTTCGACGAGCGGCGCCTGCGCGAGCGGCTCAGCTTCCGCTATCTCGGCAAGCTCTCGAGCGCGCGCCTCGCCGAGGACCTGAGCGACTGCCTGCGCGAGCTCCCACGCGATGCTTCGCCGCCGCCCGAGCGCGTGCGAGTGGACATGTCGATCCAGCCGGCGGGCGAGCGCTCGCGGCGACCGTCGGCGCTCGCGGCGCATCACGTGCAGCGGCGGACGCCGCTCGGCTGCTGGGAGGAGCTGGTCGTGCGGGCCGTGCGATTCGGGCGCCCGACGAGGCTGCGAAGCGGACCGCGCCTGGAGCTCCTGAACGCGCGCGCCGTGATCAGCGAGCCGGCCCCGGACTCCGAGTCGGCGCTTTCGAGCTACGGGTTTCGCCTGCTCGAGCTGCTCGAATACGGGTCGGGAATGCTGGACCCGGAGCTGCCCCAGGGCATCCCCTACACGTACGGCAACCGCCTGCGCGCCCACTTCCGGCGCGAGGGCGCCGCGCTTGACAGCCTGGCCGCGGCGATCGAGACGCTGCGCGCCGATCCCGAGTCGCGGCACGCGTTCATCGCCGTATGGGACACGTCGCTGGATCTGCCGGACGGGCCGGGCGAGGGGGGGCACTCGACTCCGTGTCTGGTCACGCTCTTCTTCCGGCGGCTCGGCGGCGCCTTGTGCCTGACCGCGACCTTCCGCTCGCACAACCTGCTCTCGGCGTGGCTGCGCAACGTGTACGGGTTGATGGCGGTCCAGCGCCACGTCGCCGAGGCCAGCGAGATGGGAGTCGGCGCGATCACCGTGATCAGCCACTCGCTCTCGCTCGACCCGCGCAGCCCCCGCTACGACCTCGCGCTCGCGATCGAGGAGCGCTGGAAGCGCGACGACGACCACGATTACGACAGCGGCAAGTACTCGCTGCGCCAGGACCCGAACGGCTACTTCCTCGTCACCGTCGACCGGCAGCGAGGCTGCATCGTGGCCGAGCACCGCTTCGAAGGCGTGCTGGTCAGGCGCTACGAGGGCGACAGCGCGGCCCGGCTCGCTTCGGAGATCGGCGCCGAGATGGCCGTCAGCCTGCTCGCGCATGCGCTGTGGCTCGGGCAGGAGCTGGCGCGCGCCGAGGCGCGGCTGCGCGGCGAGCCGCCGCTGCGTCGAGCCGAGCAGGCGCGCGCGGCGCCCCCGCAGGTGCGCGCGTGAGCTCCCCCGAGCCCGTCGCGCCCGCACAGCCAGCGCCCGCACGGTCCGCGCCCGTCGCGCCCGCACAGCCAGCGCCCGCACGGTCCGCGCCCGTCGGGCCGGCACGGCCAGCGCCCGCGCGCGCCGCCTCCGAGCAGCTCGTGGGCGGGGAAGACGGCCCTGGGCATCGAGCGCACGGCCCGCGCATCCTGTCGCTGGCGCGCTTCGATCGCGAGGAGCTGCTGCGCCGTCTCAGGCAGACCCGGCTGCGCGGCTTCGGCAAAGCGCGCCCCTATGCGGACGCCACGCTCGAGCTGCTGCCGGCGGTCGAGCCGGCGCTGCTCAGCCCCGCCCAGCGCTACGTCCTGAGACCGACGATCGCGAGGCTGACAGAGCTGCGCGCGGCGCTCATGTGTCGCGGGGTCGATCTGTTTTCGCTGGATGGAGGGGCGTACATACGCACATCCGGCGAGCCGCGCGAGACGATCCCGGTGATCCCCCCGATCGTCGAGGAGTCACGCGCGCCGGACGGACGCAGCGTGCTGCTGATCGGCGACGGGCTGCATCGCGTTGCCGCGGCGCGAGCGCTCGGCGTGCCGATCTCGGTCGTGTGCGTCACGGGCGTCCCCGCCATCTATCCGTACTACGCGCGCCCGCTCGCGGGCGGCTGGAGCGAGGTCGTGGAGCTCGAGGAGCTGCCCGACGAGTTCCAGAAGAAGAGCTATCGGCTGCCACGCAGCTACAAGTCGCTGTTTCGCGATTTCGACGCGGTCTTCCCGGGAGTGCAGAAGCAGCGCAAGCGCTCCAACCCGGCGCACCTTCGGCGCTGAGCCGGCTCAGCTCGGCCGGCCCTGGTCCCCGCGCCCGTGGGCGCTGACGCGAAAGCGGACCGTCGCCGCCGGCGCGCGCTCGAGCGCGACCAGGTGAACGTGCAGGTGCGCGACGCTGCCGCCGTTGTAGTGCATGTCGCCGCTGCGTTCGACCGTCGCGAATGCAGCCGCCTGCAGCCGTGAACGCAGCCGCCGCTTGATCGCCCACAGCTCCGCGCCGGCCTCGTCGGGCAGCTCCTCGAAGCGGACCACGTGGGCGACGGCGACGATCAGGTAGTGGGCGCTTGCGCCCTCGTACGGGTAGTCGTTCTTCTTCACATACCAGTGCCGGCCCCAGTGCTCGATCGGCTCGCGCTGGCGCTCGCGGACGTGCTCGGGGCAGAAGATGCAAACGCCGGCACGCGCAAGCCGCTGCATGTAGCCGCGCTGCTCGGCGCTGCGCGCGGCCTCGAGGCAGTACAGGGGCTCGGACGACGCGCTCACGAGGCTCGCCCGGCGCGCTCATACACGCAGAAGCTGAAGCTGTGCTCGTCCTCTGTGATCGGCGCTCCACGCTCCACGCAGCGCCACTCGTCGGGGGCGAGCTCGGGGAACAGCGCGTCGCCGCCGATCTCGCCCGCGACCTCCGTCACGTATGCGCGATCCGCGAGCGCGAGCGCCTCGCGGTAGACGGCGCCGCCGCCGATCACGAAGCACTCGCCCGCGCATGCCCGCAGCGCGGAGCCCAGATCGGGGAACACCTCGGCGCCCTCGGCCGCGTAGCCGGCGCTCGAGCTGAGCACGAGGTTGCGCCGGCCGGGCAGCGGCCGGTAGGCGGCGGGCAGCGACTCGAAGGTCTTGCGCCCCATCAGCACCGTGCCGCCGCTCGTCAGCTCGCGAAAGCGGCGCATGTCGCTGGGCAGCCGCCAGGGCAGCCCGCCGTCGCGCCCGATCACGCCGTTGCTCGCACGCGCGACCACGATCGAGATCACCTCAGGTCGCGACCGGAATGCCCGCGATCGCGGGGTGCGGGTGGTAGTCGCTGAGCTCGAAGTGCTCGGCGCGGAAGTCGTGGATGTCGGTGACCCGCCGGCCGGCGTGCGTCAGCGCCAGCGTCGGCAGCGCGCGCGGCTCGCGCGAGAGCATCTCCTGCACCGCCGGCAGCTGGTCGGCGTAGATGTGCGCGTACTGGATCCAGTGCACGTACTCGACGAGCTCATAGCCCGTGAGCTGCTCGAGCATCAGGCCGAGCGCCGTGTACTGCGCCATGTTCGACGGCACCCCGATCGGGGTGTCGCCCGAGCGCTGGTTGTGGATCAGGTGCAGCTTGTCCTCGAACACGAGCGCGTGGATCCAGCCGTGGCACGGCGCGATCGTGTTGCGCGAGCGCACGCCGGCCTCGCGGTGGTTGGCGTCGGGGATCCACGGGCTGATCAGCGCCGTGCGGTCGCGCGGCAGGTCGCGCAGCTTGCGGACCAGGTGCGCGAGCTGGTCGAAGCCCGGGTCATCGCCGTCCAGGTCGGTCGTGAAGTTCCTGAACGCGTGCCCGTAGGAGCCCGGGCCGAGATCGCCCGGCGCAAGCCCGCGCGCCTGGCACTTCTGCGGCGTCGCCCACGGCTCCCACCAGTCGCAGCCGAAGGCCGCGAGCTCGTCGAGCGTGCGCGCGCCGTTGATGAACGCGCACAGCTCGCCGATCGCCTTGCCGACGAAGCCCTTGATCGAGCGCTCGGTGATGACCGCCGCGCCGTGCGCGAGCGGAAAGCGCATGCAGTGGCCGGCGAGCGCGAGCGCGTCCTGGCCGTGCTTGGTCTGGACGCGCACGCCGCCGTCGCGGATCGCGCCGAGCATGTCCCGGTAGGCGGTGCTCGGAGGGCGCTCCTCGTATGGCAGATAGGCGGGCATCGGCGTGTGTCTCGGTCGCGCTCTGGGCGCCCGGATGGGGCAGTCTGACCACTCTGCCAGATGGACCGAGCCGTGACCGCGGACGCCGATATCGTGCTTGCTCGCACCAGCCGAAGAGGATCGATGGCAGTCACCAGCGGCATCCTGAGCCCAAACGTCAACTTCGAGGATCGCCTGATCCCGAGCCTCGAGGAGATGACGCGCACCGTCACCCACCTCAAGGGGCTCGGCTACCGCGTGGTGCTCACCTCGGGGTCCTTCGACCTGATCCACCTGGGCCACGTCAAGTACCTGGCGCGCGCCAAGCAGCTGGGCGACGTGCTCGCGGTGGGCGTTGACAGCGATGCGAAGATCCAGCGGCGCAAGGGGCCGGACCGGCCGATGGTGCCCGAGGACGAGCGCCTGGAGATGCTCGCCTACCAGCGGCCGGTCGACCTGATCTACCTGAAGGAGGACGGCGAACGGCGCTGGGCGTTGATCGACGCGGTTCGTCCGGACGTGCTCGTGCTGACCGCCGATCACTCCTACGGCGCCGAGGAGCTGACGGCCCTGGATGAGCTGTGCGGGCAGATCGAGGTCGTCGAGCGCCAGGCGTCGGTCACGACCAGCGAGCGCATCCGCCAGATGTACATGAACCTCGGGGAGCGCCTCGGGCCGAAGCTCGCGGAAGTCCTCCCGGGCCTGATCGACAGCATCCTCAAGCGCGCATGAGCGAGGCCGTCGCCGAAGCGCCCACGAGCGAGGCGGTCGTCGCGTACATCCCGGTCTTGCACGAGGGCTACCGGCGCTTTCTGGACGCCCACGCCGGGGGGCGGCCGCTGTACCTGATCGGCCCGGAGCTGTATGCCGACTACCGCCCGCTCGCCAAGGACATCCGTTGCCTGGACGCGCACCTGCTGGCCAGCGCGATCGCGGCGTGGGGCACGTGCGCGCGCGTCGAGGTGCTCGACGAGCCGGGCGCTCGCGCGCTCGCGCTGCGGGCGCCGCTGATCACGCTGCCGGCCGAGGACGTCAGCTACCGGCTGGTCGAGCGCTTCTTCGCGGGCTGCGAGGTCCGCTATGACACGGTGTTCCTGCGCTGGGACAAGTCGCGGACCGCGCAGCTGCTGCGCCCCGGCGCGCGGGCCGTGTCCGCCGCCGGCTCGCAGCCCGCCGGGGATCCGCCGGCGCTCGGGGACGCGCGGCTGGCCGAGCTGATCGCCGCGGCGCAGGAGCGGGCCGCGGCGAGCGTCGACTGGTGGCGTCAGGTCGGGGCGGCGATCCGTCTGGGCGACGGGACGGTGCTCACGGCGTGCAACGAGCACGAGCCCCATCGCCTGAGCGCGTACGCGGTCGGGGACCCGCGCGCCAACTTCCGCAAAGGCGTCGCGCTCGAGCTGAGCACGGCCACGCACGCGGAGGCGCGGCTGATCGCGCGGGCGGCGCGCGAGGGCCGCGCGACCGCGGGCGCCGTGCTGTACGTCACGGACTTCCCGTGCCCGCCGTGCGCCAAGCTGCTCGCGCACGCGGGCATCGAGCGGCTGTACTTCCGTGACGGCTATGCGCTGCTCGACGGCCAGGACGTGCTCGAGGCGGCCGGCGTGGAGCTCGTGCAGGTTGGCTGAGACGCTCACGGGCCGCGGCGGGCCGACCCAGCAGCGCGTGCGCCAAGCGCTCGCGCGGCTCGGCGGCTACTGGCGACCGCTCGCGGCGCTCGCGCGGATCCTCGAGGAGCTGGGGGAGCTCGCTGAGATCATCGCCGCGCAGCCCGGCGCCGGCGAGGCCCTCGCCTCGGAGCTGGCCGACCTGTGGATCATCACCGCGGCGCTCGGCGATCAGTTCCTCGCGGACGTCGCCGAGCCCGATTCGCTCTCGGCGCCTGCCGGCGCGGACGTCGCCGAGCCCGACTCGCTCTCGGCGCCTGCCGGCGCGGACGTCGCCGAGCCCGATTCGCTCTCGGCGCCTGCCCGCGCGGACGTCGCGCGGCCGAGCGACCCGATCGCGCGGCTGGCGGTCAGCGCCGGGAGGGTCGCGCGGATCGTCAACTACTACGACGGCCCCAAGGCGCCCCGCTCGCTCGAGGGCTGGACCTCGCTCGAGCAGGAGCTCGGCGAGCTGCACCGCCTGCTGGCGGCGCTCGCACACGCACACGGGGTCGATCTCGCCGCTGCGGTCGCCGCGAAGCTCGACGCGATCGCGGTGCGCGACGCGGGGCGCTTCCGGCGCGGATCTCAGGACCCGAGCACGGCGCCGTGCCTGGAGTGGTTGCGCGCGCTGCCCGAACCGGCGGCGGGGCTCGACCCGCGCGAGGCCCGGCTGTGGGGGGCGCCGGCGCCGTCGCTCGCGTTGCACGCCGGCGAGCTCGAGGCGATCGTCGCGGCGCTCGTGTCGTTCACCCGGGCCGCGCCCCACGAGCGGCTCGATGCGTGCGTCGTGCCCTGCCCGCGGATCGCGCCGGCCGCGCGGCTGGGCGCATGGCTGGAGCGGCTGCTGCGAGAGATCGCGGCCCGCGATCCCGCCCGCGCCGGTCCGAGCGCAGAGCGCGGGCGCGCTCCTGGCATGCGGTTCACGTTCAACGCAGTCGAGCTGGACGTCGAGCTGTTCTCGGCGCCCGCCGGGGGTCTGCAGCCGCGCCGCCCGCCGAGCGATACGTTTGTCGTGTTCGCCATGAGAGCAGAGCGATGACTCGTCGAGGATCCGCGTCGCTGGCCGCCTTCGGCGTGTCGCTGGCGCTCGCGAGCGCAAGCGCCTGGGCGCTGCCGACGGCGAGCGCCTCCGCGTCGCCGACGGTCAAGTTCAAAGCGCAGCCGCTCCCGATCCCGGGCTTCGCGCACACCGGCTACATCCTCGGCGCGGGGTCGCTGCTGAGGACCGAATACGAAATCAGCGGCGACGAATACTTCGGCTCACCGCCGCCGGTGATCGGGATCAACGTGTACTTCCCGACCGGGACGGTGCTGCACCCGGGCGGCTTCCCGACGTGTCCGGAAGAAACGATCCTGCGGACCGGCCCGATCGCGTGTCCGAAGGGCTCGGCCGCGGGTCCCGTCGGCAGGGCGCTCGGCTATGTGACGATCGGCGGCGAACGCGTCGAAGAGGCGGTCGAAATCTTCTCGTTCTACAAACCGGGTGGCGGGATCGAGTTCTTCGCCGACGGTCACACGCCGGTGTCGCTCGAAATCCTCTCCAAGGGCCACTACGTCAACCTCGACGGCGCCGGCGGCTTCGGCCTGGAGGCGGTCGTCGCGGTGCCGCTCGTCGCGAGCGTCCCGGGGGCCCCGTATGCGTCGGTGAGGACGATCACGGGCACGTTCGGCTCGGCGTTCACCTCGCACGGCAAGCCCGTGTACTACGGTCGCGTGCCGCCGAGCTGCCCCAAGCGCGGCTTTCCGGTCAAGACGGAAGTGATCTTCGCCCAGAACGGCGAACAGTCCAATCCCCAGACGGTCACCGTCAGCTACACCGCGCCGTGCCCGCGCAAGTAGTCGAGCACGCGGTGCGGTCGAGGCCTATGGCTCGAACGAGCCCCACGCGCGCTCGGTGAGCTCCTCGAGCGAGCGCTCGGGTGCGCCGCGCAGGCGCCTGTAGCGGTTGAGCGCGGCGAGCATCTGGTGCACGTCGCTGCGTTCGAGCCGGGCTTCCGTCTCGGCCGAGCGCGTCGGCCGCCAGTCGAGCAGCTCCTCGGGGCCCTCGCGATAGAAGTGCCCGGCGAGCATCGCGATCGCGAGCAGCAGCAGCGGCCCTCCGAGAACGACCACGAGGAAGTACGCGTCGTCCACGCGCCTCACGCCCCGGCGGGGGCGGGCGCGCCGCCCGCGCGCGGCCGAGCAGCCGGCTTGGGGGCAGGCGCCTTGGGTTTGCGCGGGCTCGCGGGCGCGGTCTTGGCGGCGCGTCCGCGCGCGGGCGCCGGCTTGGGCCGCGCTGTGCGGGTGCGCCCGCTTGCGCGCGTGGCCGCGCGCGCGTCGCCGGCGAGCGCGTCGATCGCGGTTTGCACGACGCTCAGTCGACGCACGAGCTGCGTGCGGATGTCCTCGAGCGCGGCGACGCCTAGCAGCGCCGGCCCGAGCTGCGCGTGGGCGGGCGCGGCGGGCGGCGCGAGCCTCGGGTGTTTGGCCTCGAGCTCGCCGAGCGTGCGCTCGAGCGCGGCGATCTGCTCACGCAGCAGTCGCCGGCGAGCGGCCGTGTCGTTGCCGGCGTGCGGCGCCAGGGCGGGCGCCGCGTAGAGCGCCGCGGCGACCTCGCGGGGGTCGACGCCCGTCTCGTGCGCCTCGCGGGCAGCGTCCGCGGCGATGCTCGCGGCGACGGACGATCGCGGCGGGACGGAGGCGACGAACGTGCCGCTGCCCTGCTGGCTGTCGATCAGGCCCTCCTGCTCGAGTCGCTGGTAGACCGCGCGGACGGTGTTGACGTTGACGCCCGTCGCGTGTGCGATCTCGCGCAGACCCGGCAGTCGCTGCCCGGGCGTCAGCTGGCCGTCGCGGATGCGTGTGCGCAGCGCCCAAGCGAGCTGCACGCCGATCGGGATCTCAGCTGCGCGATCGACCCTGAGCGCGGCGCTGAACGCCCCCGCGTGGGCGGACGACCGGGCGTCCCCGCGCTGTGTGCTCACAGCCACAACTGTAGCCGCCGGACACAGTGTATTAATAATCTAGTACACTGGCAGTGTCGTGGAAAGCGCGGGCGGGCGGCGCGTGAGCTCGCAGCGTCCGCGGGCGAGCGCGAGCAAGGGAGGAGCGATGGTCGGCAGCGTCGCCGAGCACGTCGGCAGTCCGGTGCGGGGCGTGCTCGAAGAGCTCGGGGACATGATGATCCTCGCCGGGCGCACGGTCGTCTCGACGGTCCGCCCGCCGTATCCGTACGGCGGGGAGCTGGTCTCGCAGTTCCTGTTCGTGCTGCGCCTGGTGTGGTTTCCGCTGCTGCTGTCGACGGTCGCGATCGACTACGGGGCCCCGGGGCTGCAGGCGGCGAACTTCCTGAGGCTGCTCGGCGCGGTTGACTTCCTGGGCGGCTTCTTCGTGATCGAGGTGGTCCGCGAAATCGCGCCGCTGATCACCGCGGTGGTGGTCGCGGGAGTGGGGGGGACGGCGATCACCGCGGATCTGGGCGCGCGCAAGGTGCGCGAGGAGCTCGACGCGCTGCAGGTGCTGGGCGTGGACCCGGTCAAGAACCTGGTCGTGCCGCGCTTTCTGTCGCTGATGCTCGTGACCGGCCTGTTCAACATGTACTCGATCCTGTTCGGCTTCTTCGGCGGGATCCTCGCCGACGTCGAGTTCGGCGGGCAGCTCGGGCCGTTTTGGAGTCGGCTGTTCTCGAACGCGACGGTCACCGACCTGTGGGGCTCGGCGCTGAAGACCTCGATCTTCGGCGCGATGATCGCGATCGTGTGCTGCTACAAGGGCATGACCGCCTCCGGTGGCGCGGAGGGCGTCGGGCGCGCGGTCAACGAGGCGGTCGTCATCGCGTTCCTGGCGTTCGGCGCGTTCAACTACGTCTTCACGCAGACGCTGCTCGCGACCCACCCGCAGATCGTGATCCTCAAATGAGCCCTGGGCGGCCGATGACCTTCGTCCAGCGGCGTCCTCGGTCGCTCGTGTGCAAAGCACACTACGCTCCCTGCGTCCTTGCTGGACTCGATCCTCTACCGCCAAGAGCGGACTGAGAGGGTAACGGTGAGCGAGCTGCTCGTGCTCCCGCGCGAATGGCTCGCGTCGACGGGTGAGATCGCGGGCTTCGTGGGCGCGACGCTGCGCGAGGTGGTGAGCCTGCGGGTGCTGAGGTTCTTCGGCGAGACGCTGCGCCAGGCGGGGATTCTGATCGTGGGCTCGACCGGGGTGATCTGGGGGCTTGTGTTCTTCACCGGACTGGGCCCGTGCGGGATCCAGTCGGCGTACTTCAACGAGGCCGCCGGGGTGCCCGCGTACGCGGGCGTGTTCGCCGCGTGGTGCGACCTGCGCGAGGCGGTGCCGCTGGTGTTCGGGTACATGCTCGCCGCGAAGGTGGGCACGGGGATCGTGGCCGAGCTCGGCGCGATGCGGATCTCCGAGGAGATCGACGCGCTGGAGGTGATGGGAGTGAGCTCGATGACGTTCCTGTGCGCGACGCGACTTCTGGCGTCGTGGCTGGTGCTGCCTTTTATGTATATGGGAGCGATCGGTGTGGCATACCTCGCGTCGTATCTGGCGATCGTGGGCCAGCTCGGATACGTGTCCTCGGGCGGCTATCTGCTGATCTTCTGGCAGTTCCAGAATCCCGGCGACTACCTGTTCAGCGTGATCAAGGGCATGACGATGGCGACGGCGATCGTGCTGGTCGGCTGCTATTACGGCTACAACGCGAGCGGCGGCCCGGTCGGTGTGGGCAAGGCGACGGCCAGGTCGATGGCGCTCAACCTGGTGCTCGTGAACGTGATCGACGCGATCGGCACACAGGTCTTCTGGAGCGGCAACCCGCGGGCGCCGATCGGCGGTTAGCGGGCTCGGTGCGGCCGCGCTGGCGGCGCCGGCAATCCGCGGGCGCCGATCGGCGGTTAGGGGGCTCGGTGCGGCCGCGCTGGCGGCGCCGGCAACCCGCGGGCGCCGATCGGCGGTTAGCGGGCTCGGCGCGGCCGCGCTGGCGGCGCCGGCAACCCGCGGGCGCCGATCGGCGGTTAGCGGGCTCGCCGCGGCCGCGCTGCCGGCGCTCGGGAGCGGCGAGACTGCGGCGTCCGAGCGCAGGGCGAGCGGAGCTACAGCGCGGACGCGGTCGCGTGGCGCGCGAGCATCTCGCGCAGATAGTCGATGACGTCCTGCTCCGCGGATGCCTGGCCGCGCTCGGCGCTCGCGCGCTCGTGCCGGCCGCCGCCGGCGCCCGCCGCCGCGGCCCGGCGCTCGCCGAGCTCGGCCAGCAACGCGTCGGTCACGCCCGGGTCAAACTGGTGGCCGGCCTCGCGCCGCAGCTCCTCGCGCGCGTGCTCGGCGCCGATCGCGCGCCGGTAGCCGCGGTCGGTGGTCATCGCGTCGTAGGCGTCGCAAGCGGCGATGATGCGCGACCCCAGGGGGATCTCCTCGCCGGCGAGGCGGTCGGGGTAGCCGCGACCGTCCCAGCGCTCGTGGGTCGCGCGCACGATCGTCGCCACCGGGCGCAGCGCGGGCGCGGCGCTGAGGATCCGCTCCCCGAGCACCGTGTGCTGGTGCATGAACTCCCACTCCTTCGCGTTCAGGCGACCGGGCTTCTGGAGGATCGCGTCGGGGATGCCGACCTTGCCGACGTCGTGCAGCTCCGCTGCGCGCGCGAGCTCGTCGAGCTGCTCGGCGCTCATCCCCAGCCGCCGGCCGACGCCCAGGCACAGCTCGGCGACCTCGCCGGAGTGGCTCTCGAGCGAGGGCTGCTTGGCGTGGATGATCCGCAGCAGCACGTCGCGCGTCTGGTCGCCGGCGAGCGACGGACGGCCTTTCTTGCGCGTGTACATGCGCTGGTCGGCGATCTGCAGCGCGTGGTCGAGGTTGATGGCCTCGTGCGGCAGCAGCACGGCGCCGTAGGAGGCGCCCACGGCGAACTTCTCGCCGCGCTCCTGCAGGGCTGCGGTCGCGGCGGACACGACCGTGTCGAGCTCGTCCGAGCTGACCGCCACGAGCGTGCAGAACTCGTCGCCGCCCAGGCGGTATGCGGTCCCATACCGTGAAACGGCCGCCGCGAGCTTGGCGCCCAGGCGCGCGAGCACGGCGTCCCCGGCGAGGTGCCCGAAGGTGTCGTTGTAGCTCTTGAAGCCGTCGAGGTCGAACATCATCAGCACGAGCGGCCGCGAGGGGGACGCGTCGATCAGGCGCTCCTCGAGGTCCGCGGTCAGCTTGCGCCGGTTGCCGAGCCCCGTCAGGGCGTCCGTGAGCGCCTGCTCGCGCAGCACCTGGTGGGCGAAGATCTCCGCCGCGGCCTGGCGCGCACGGTCGACCAGCCCGACCATCACCGCCTCCTCGTCGTCGCGAAACGCGCGGTCCTCGCGCGCGACCGCGAGCGCGCCGCGCACGCGCCCGGCGTCGCTCGAGAAGCCGAACGGCAGCGCGAGCGCCCACACGCCCCCGCGCTCGAGCTGGCAGGGTCGCTCGCGGGCGTGCGCCGCGTCGCTCGCGGCGGCCAGAGCCGGCGCGACCCGCTCGTCGCGGTTGATCTCGAGCGCGCGCGGGTCCATCGGCCCGCTCAGCGTGAGCTGGCCGGCGTCCGCGTCGAGCGCCTCGATCGAGCCGCGCAGGACGATCTCGGTCAGCGCCCGCAGGTCGAGCTTGGCGGCGAACGCCTCGCCCAGGCGCTGGACCGCCGCCTGCAGGCGGGTGCGCTGGTGAGCCACTAGGTCCAGGCGGCGCAGCGCCTGCTCGATCCGCGCGCTGCGGTCGCGCGAGAGCAGCAGCAGCACGCCGTTGAGCGGCAGCATCAACAGCACCTCCGCCGGGTCACGGCGTGCGGCGTGCGCGACGAGCAGCCCGAGCGGCGCGATCGACGCGTCGATCAGCCACACGAGCGCGATCACCCGAAACTGCACGCGCGAGGCGATGCCCATCGCGGCCGCCTCGCGCAACGTCGCGGAAGCGAGGTCGATCACGCAGCCAGCCACGAATGCGACGACGTACACGGCCGCCTCGTGGAGTCCGCCGTGCAGGGGGCCGGCGATCAGCAGCACGGCTGCCGGCCCCAGCGCGTGCCACGCGTCGGGGATCGCGAACAGCACGCGCTCGGGTCCCACCCGGCTCGCCAGCACCTGGCCGAGGGTGCCGAGCACGAGCCCGGATGCGGCGAGCAGCGGCACGATGCCCGGCGGCAGCAGCAGCAGCATCGGCACGAGCACGAGATAGGAGGGGACGACGTAGCCCGCGCCGATCGGGAACTTGATCATGCGCGAGGCGAGCGCGTACAGGGTCACGAGCATCGCGACCAGCGGCCAGTCGATCCGGTGGGAGGCGAGCGCCGCGAGCGCCATTGGGGTAGCGCAAGCGAGGAACAGCGCCGAGGCGACCGTCTCGGCGGCGAGCTCGCGCCCGCTGAAGCGCCGCCCGCGCGCCTGCCACGAGTCTTCCAGCAGTCGCTCCACCGGGTCGGCGGAGCGAACGTCCTCAAGCGCGGGCGCGCTCATCGCCCCGTCCCCGGCCTCCAGCGCGGGCGCGCTCATCGCCGCGCGCGCCTCGCTCGCGCGACGCGCGTCCCCCGCCTCGGCGCCCGGCGGCGGGCGGTGCCCGCCGCCGGCGCTGACCTAGCGGCTGTACGGGTCGATGAAGACATCGTCGATCGCCCACGAGCCGCTCCCGCTCGCCTGGAACGCGAGCCGGACCTGCAGGTGGCTTCCCGGCATCCACAGCGGCAGCGCGCTGGCCAGCTGCAGCACCGGGCTGAGCGTCCATTCGCTGCCAGGCTGCAGGGAGGCCACGGGAGTGTCGTGCGGCCTGCCGAACACGTCCGTCCACAGCAACGACACGTTCAGCGACCCCGGCCACATGCCGGCGCTGCTCGCCTGGCGCGCGAAGAACCGGAACGTCCGGTATTCGCTGCTCACGCAGAAGGCCGGCGAGATCGCCTGGCCGCCGCCGTCGATCGTCAGCGAGCTCGCGCCCAGCGCGCCAGCTTCGGTGTTGACTTCCGCGTCCGACAGCGACCAGCCCGTCGCTCCCGATTCGAACGTGCTGCCCGGTAGAAGCGCATACAGCGCGTGATCCCCAAAGCGCGCGAGCGCTTCCGAGGCCGGGCTCGACGGACAGGCCGCGCTCGCAACCGCGGGGGCGGCGCAGGCGAGCAGTGTGGCGCCGAACAGGATCGCGACGGCTCTGCGAACCCTCTTCGGTCGGATTATGTAAGGCATCTTCTCAGGACCTCCATGTCTGGAACGCGCCTCCTCGGCGCGATCGTCGAGGTCGGCAGCTGGGCAGTCTTCGAGAGATCCCTGGCTTTGCGTCCCCGCCTCACGACGGGTTTGCCCTGAGCGACTTGGTTTGCCTCGGGTTTCGGCCGCGCGCCGCCACCACTTGAGCCGACGCGCGCACCATTGGACACAAAGGTCAGGTGTCGGTGTCCGCCAGCAGGCTGGCGAGGATCTGCTCGGTGCCCTGCAGGTGCTCGGCCATCGCGTGCGCCGCGCGCATCGCGTCGCGCTCGCGTACGGCCGCGAGCAGGCGCCTGTGCTGGGCGTTCGAGCGGGCGAGCACGTCGGGCGGGTGGGCGATGCAGGCGATCAGGTCGCTGATCGCGCCCTGCGTATCGGTCGCCGCGCGCACGAGCTCGGTCGAGCGCGTCGCCTCCGCGAGCCCCACGTGCAGGCGGACGTCCGCCCGGCGGTAGGCGAAGAAGTCCTCCAGCGAGTCATCGAGCATGGTCGCGAGCCCGTCGAGTCTGTCGAGGTCCTCGCTCGCGGCGCGTTCGGCCGCCAGCACCGCCACGCCCAGCTCGAGCGCCAGGCGCCTGTCACAGGTCTCGCGCCACCGCGCGAGCATCCGCGCCGAAGGCGGGTCGGACGGTGGCGGCGGATCGGCGACGAACGTGCCGCCGCCGCGCCCGCGCGTGGCGAACACGTGGCCGCTGTCGCTCAGCGCCGTGAGCGCCTGGCGCAGCGTCGAGCGCGCGATCCCGAGGCGCGCGCACAGCTCACGCTCGGCGGGCAGCTGCGAGCCGGGCGCGAGCAGGCCGAGCTTGATCGCCGTGCCCAGCCGCTCGACCGTCTCCTCGAAGGCCGTTTGCGAGCGCACCGGCGCGAACACCGCGTCAGCGAGTCGCATGCTCACAGGCGCTCGAACTCCCGCACGCACTCGCTCAGCTGCTCGAGCGTCACGACCCGTAAAGGTACTGAAGTCGAACCTCTGGCGCACGGCTACGGCGTCGAGCTGGGCGCGACGATCATGAGTTCACTCGGCAGCTGCCAAGAAGATCCCCCGAAGATCCCCCGCGGCTCACCCGCGGGCAGCGGCGCGAGCAGGAGCGCGCTGGCCGGCACGGCTTCGAGCGCGCGGCGCTCGCGGGCGACGCGCGACACGAGACTCGCCCGGCCCGGCGACGCGAAGCGGCTTCAGGACGCGGCGCGCGTGTCGGCGGCGAGACCGACGAGCTCGGCGCTGCGCTCCCACAGGCCCTCCGCGAGCGCCTCGTCCCGGGCCTGAGCGCTCGGCGCGAGCACCTTCTCGTCCTGCACGTACTCGCCGTCGAGAGCGGCCGCCTGCTCGGAGAGCGCGAGCCACACCAGCGAGCGCGCGCCGCGCTCGGGCGAGCGGAAGAACGGGGCGCCGAGCGTCGTCGCGAGCTTCCACAAGCCGTTCTCGTTCTTGCCGAAGCCCGTGCGCACCACCCCGGGGTGAAAGCAGTTGGCGTGCAGCTCCGGCGCGCGCCTGGCGAGCTCGCGCGTGAACAGGATGTTGCACAGCTTGGAGGTGCCGTACACGCGCATCGCCGAGTAGCCGTTCGTGGATTGCAGGTCGTCGAGGTCCAGGCGCCCGGTCTGGTGGGCGTCCGACGCGGTCGTCACCACGCGCCCGCCCGCCAGCCGCTCGCGCAGCAGGTTCGTGAGCAGGAACGGCGAGAGGTGGTTGAGCGCGAACGTGCGCTCGAGCCCCTCGGAGGTCTCCCGGCGCGAGGCGAACAGCGCGCCCGCGTTGTTCGCGAGCACGTCGATCCGCTCGTAGCGCTCGAGGACGTCCTCGGCGAGCGCGCGCACCTCGCTCATCAGCGTCAGGTCGGCGACGTGCTCGTGCACAGGCGCGCCGCCGCCCGCGGCGCGCGCCTCGCGCGCGACCGCCTGGACCCGCTCCGGGTCGCGCCCGACGAGCGCCACCTCCGCCCCCTCGCGGGCGAGCTCGAGGACGGCGGCCTGGCCGATGCCGCGGGTCGCGCCGCTGATCAGCACCAACGTCACGCCGCCAAACTCTACGCTCACGCCTCGCTCGACGGCGCCCAGATGTTGATGTCGCTGTCGATCGCGTAGCGGTCGATCTCGGCGAGCTGCCCGGCGCTGAAATCGAGGGTGTCGAGCGCCGCGACGTTCTGCTCGAGCTGGCCGACGCTGCTCGCGCCGATCAGCGCCGAGCTGACGCGCGGGTCGCGCAGCACCCAGGCGATCGCCATCTGCGCGAGCGACTGCCCGCGCCCCGCGGCGATCTCATTCAGCGCGCGCACGCGCGCGAGCGCCTCCTCGCTGAGCAGGCGCTCGTCGAAGGCCTCGCCGCGGCGCACGCGCGAGTCCTCCGGCACGCCGTGCAGGTAGCGATCGGTCAGCAGGCCCTGGGCGAGCGGCGAGAACGCGATCGCGCCGGCGCCGTGACGCTGCAGGACGTCCAGCAGCCCGTGCTCGATCCAGCGGTTCAGCAGCGAGTAGGAGGGCTGGTGGATCAGCAGCGGGGTGCCGAGCTGCGCGAGGATCTCGATCGCCTCCTCGGTGCGCCGCGGCGAGTAGGAGCTGATCCCTACGTACAGCGCCTTGCCAGCGCGCACGGCGCTGTCGAGCGCCCCGATCGTCTCGCGCAGCGGCGTCTCGGGGTCGAAGCGGTGGGAGTAGAAGATGTCGACGTAGTCGAGGCCCATGCGCGCGAGGCTCTGCTCGAGGCTCGCCAGCAGGTACTTGCGCGAGCCCCACTCGCCGTACGGTCCCGGCCACTGGTCATAGCCCGCCTTGGTCGCGATGATCAGCTCGTCACGGTACGGGCGCAGGTCCTCGGCGAAGATGCGCCCGAAGTTCTTCTCGGCGGCGCCGTACGGCGGCCCGTAGTTGTTGGCCAGGTCGAAGTGCGTGATGCCGAGGTCGAACGCGCGGCGCACGATCGCGCGGCTGTTCGCGAGCGGGCGGTCATCGCCGAAGTTCTGCCACAGGCCGAGTGAGATCGCGGGCAGGCGGATGCCGCTCGCGCCGACCCGGCGGTAGGGCATGCGCTCGTAGCGGGCGGGCTCGGGCGCGTACAGGCCGTCGGCGCGCGCGGGGTCGAACGGCATCGCGGACTCCTCAGCCGGATCGCGCGCGCCCGCGGCGGCGCGCCGTTCGCGGGCCTGCGCGTACGCCGCTACGCACTCCTGCCACCGGCCCCCGCCGCTTGTTCTTCGTGTGTGGCTTCGCGCGCGCGGCGGTACTCGTTGACGACCAGCTCCGTCAGCTCCTCGACGGAGGTCTCCGCGGTGGGCTTGTCCAGCGCGACCATCCCCTCCTGGATCATCGACACCCGGTCGCAGGCCTCGAACACCTGCACGTAGTTGTGGAGGATCATGATGATCGACACGCGCCCCTCGGCCTTCAGGCGCGCGACGAGGTCGAGGATCTGCGCTCCCTCCTTCACGCCCATCGCCGCGAGCGGCTCGTCCAGCAGGATGATGTCCGCGTTGGAGTTGACCGTGCGCGCGACCGCGATCGCCTGGCGCTGGCCGCCCGACAGGCGCGCCACCGCCACGTCGATCCGCGGGATGTGGATGCCGATCTCGTCGAGCGCCGCGCGCGCTTCGCGCTTCATCTTGCGGTTGTCGAGCAGCGGCAGGCCGCGCAGCAGGCGCTCGCGGCGCAGGAACAGGTTGTGGTAGACCGACAGTTCGTCGATCAGCGCGAGGTCCTGGTAGACGGTCTCGATTCCCTTCGCGCGCGCGTCGTCGACGCTTTTCGGCTGGTAGGGCCGACCGTGCAGGAACATCCGGCCGGCGTCCTGCTTCTGGAAGCCGCAGATGATCTTGATCAGCGTCGACTTGCCCGCGCCGTTGTCGCCGAGCAGGCCGAGCACCTCGCCCTTGCGCAGGTGCAGGCTGACGTCCCGCAGCGCGGTCACCGGACCGAAGCGCTTGGCGATGTGCTCGACGCGCAGCACGTCGTCCGCCGCCGAGCTCGGCGGCAGGTCCGGTTCCAGTGGCTGGGCCGGGTCAGCCACCGCCGCCGTGCCCCCTGCGCGCGCGCTGGACATAGATGTTGACGGTCATCGCGATCAGAATCGCGAGGCCCGTGTAGAACAGCAGGTAGTCGGCGTTGACGCCCTTCAAAACCAGGCCGTCCTTGAGGATCCCGAGGAACAGCGCTCCGATCAGCGCGCCGACGATCGTGCCCGAGCCGCCGGTCAGCAGCGTCCCGCCGATCACCCCCGCGGCGATCGCGAGGAACAGGATTTCGTTGGCGCTCGCGGGGTCCGGCACGGTCGTCCCGGCGCGCACCGCCTCGAGGATCCCCACGAGGCCGGCGGTCAGGGCGCACAGCACGTAGTTGCGGATCATCACGGACCTGACCCTCACGCCCGCCTCCGCCGCGCCGAGCTTGTTCGAGCCGATCGCCACCGTGTAGAGCCCCCAGCGGGTGAACGTCAGCGCCACCTGCAGGATCACCACGATCACCAGCGCCCAGATCAGCTCCGAATAGGTGCCGGCGCCGAATATTTTCGCGAATGTGCCGACGTGGATGACCGTTTCTTTGAGCACGATGTGGTGGCCGTTGACGACGTGCGAGACGTTGACTTCCGAGCGATGGGGTTCTGCGCCCGGAGTGCTCTTCGTTTCGCCGTGAGAGACGACCAGTGCCAGCCCCTCGAACGCGAACAGCGTGCCGAGCGTCGCGACGAACGAGTTGATGCCGATCACCGCGACGGCGAAGCCGTTGGCGAAGCCGACCGCCATGCACACGAGCAGCGCGATCACGACGCTCGGGAGCAGCGGGATGCCCGCGGAGACGTTGAGCTTGTAGAACAGGAACGGCGCGAACAGGTACATCGCGCCGATCGACAGGTCGATCTCGCCGAGGATCATCACGAACACCTCGCCGGCCGCCATGATCGCGTACGGCGCGAAGTACGGCAGCAGCGTCTTGAAGTTGGCGCCGGTGGCGAAGCTGCTCGTCTCGGCCGTGAAGTACAGCGCCGTCACGATCGTGACGACGATGATGCTGCCCTCGCGCAGACCGAGCACGCGCTCGCGCAGGGTCCTCATCACCGCATCCCGGCCGCTGCGGCGCGACCGCGGAGGGCCCGCCGTCGATGCGGGCCCTCCGGGCGTGGTCTCTCTGGCGATGCTCGACACTGCTAGGCGACGGTTCCCGCCTTGATCGGGATCACTTTGACCGCCGAGGAGGTTCCCTCGTAGCGAGATTTCGATTCGACGTACGGAGCGATCGTTTCCTTGTCGAGGAATTTCAGGCCGGTGTCCACTTCCGCGGGGCCGCTGAGCGATCCCGACACGCGCCAGAAGAACAGCTGCAGGATCGGCAGGAAACCCTGCTGGTAGGGCTGCTGGTCGATCGTGAATTCCAGGTAGCCTTCGTGCAGCAGTTTCTGCGTGGCTTCGGCGAGGTCGAAGCCCCCGGCCTTGACCTTCCCGACGAGGCCGAACTTCTGCATGACTTTCCCGAGCTGCGCCGTCGAGTCCCCGGCGACCGCGTACATGCCCTTCGTTTCCTTGTGTCCGATCCAGTACGCTTCGATGATCGACAGCTGGCCCGGTTCGGAGGTGCCGGTGGCGATCGAGTGGATCGCGATCGGCTTGCCGGAGGCCTTGATCGCCTTTTCCGCGCCTTCGATCCGGGGCTGCAGGTTGGCGGAGCCGGGCGTGTCGATGAACAGCGCGACGTCGCCTTCCGGCACCGCTTCGACGATCCGTTCGCCCATCTTTTCGCCCGCCAGTTTCAGGTTCTGTCCGATGTAGGCGAGCCGCTTGTTGGTCGGGGCGTCCGCGTTGTATGAGACGACCGGGATGCCGGCCTCCAGCGCGGCTTCGACGGGCGAGTTGAACGCGTGCAGGTCGATCAGCGACGTCGCGATCCCGTCCACCCCGCTCGCCACCGCCGTGTTGATCGCGTCCACCATCTGGCCGACGTTGCTGGTTTCCGAGCCGGTCCACACGTACGAGCAGCCCAGCAGGTTGCACGCGTCCGCGATCCCGTACTGGGTGGGGACGAAGAACGTGTTCGTCGTCACGTGGTTGACGACCGTGAATTTGTACTTCGGGTGTGAGCCGAACACGCTCGAAGAGCCGCTGCTGCTCGACGCGCTCGAGCCGCAAGCGCTGAGCAGGCTGCCCACAGAGCCGGCCGCGACACCCGTGAGCGCCGTCCGGCGCAGGAACGCGCGCCTGTCGAAGCCCGGCCGCTCCGTCGTCCGGTCGAAGTGCTCGAGGCGCTCGATCGCGTCCTCGACGTGCTCGGTGGTGCCTGACATCTGTGCCTCCTATTCGCTGCTTTCAAAACACCTGGCTGGGTCGCAAGCTACATCCGGCACTAGCCTCCCGCTTGGCGGCGGCGCAGTCAACCCCAATCTTTCGGAAATTCCACGGTCTGCGTTCGGACGACGGCTTCTGCGTTCGGACGGCGGGGTGGCGTACCTGGCAAGGTGAGATGCCTTCGACGTGCGCACCGGCCAGCTGCGTGGGCCCAAGCTTCGTGGGCCGCAAACCGGGTATACCCTCCTCGCATGGCATCGAACCCCACGGGGCCGGCGCCCGCCGAGCGCTCGCCGCTCGGCGCCGACGCGCAGCCGCACGAGCGCACGCCGGGCACGGCTGGGCGCTCGCCGCGGGCCTCCGACACGGGCCACGAGCATCCGCCGCTCGCCTCCGAGCGCTGCGGACCGCTCGCCTCGGAGCGCTGCGGACCGCTCGCCTCGGAGCGCTGCGGACCGCTCGCCTCGGAGCGCTACGGGCCGCTCGCCCTCACGCGGCTGGTCAAAGACGACGGGCGCGCGCTGATCCTCTACCACCACGCCGACAGCGGGCGCGCTTGAGCGAGCTTCGCTTCGACGAGCTGCGCGGCGAGCAGGTCGACTACGCGATCCACCGCCAGGAGCGCACGTTCCTGCCCGCGCGCGACCACTGCCCGCTGTGTCCCACCCGCCCCGGCGCAGCTCCGACGGAGATCCCCGTACCGGCGTTCGAGATCGCGGTCTTCGACAACCGCTTCCCCGCGTTCGAGGCGCCGCTCGGGGCGGCCGAGGTGGTCGTGTACACCGACGACCACGACGCCTCGCTCGCCACGCTCTCGGCGCGGCGCGCCGAGGACCTGGTCTGGGTTTGGCGCCAGCGCTATCGGGAGCTGGGCGCGCGCGAGGACGTCGACTACGTCTACATCTTCGAGAACCGCGGCGTCGAGGTCGGGGTCACCCTGCACCATCCGCACGGGCAGATCTACGGCTATCCGTTCCTGCCGCCGGTGCCCTCGCTCGAGCTCGACGCCGACGCGCGGCTCGGCGGCTGCGCGCCGTGCGCGCTCATCGCGGCAGAGCTCGAGGACGGGCGGCGGCTGCTCGCCCACGACGACGCGGTCGTCACGTACGTGCCCTACGCGGCGCGCTGGGCCTACGAAGCGCACGTCGTGCTGCGCGAGCACCGCGCGAGCCTGCTCGACTGCGAGCCGCACGAGCTGCGCGCGCTCGCCGGCGCGCTGCAGTCGCTGCAGCGCGGCTATGACGCGCTGTTCGAGCGGCGCTTCCCGTACGTGATGGCCGTCCACCAGGCGCCCACCGGGGGCGCGCGTCGCGGCGGGCACGTGCACGTCGAGTTCTACCCGCCGCTGCGCACCGCCGACAAGCTCAAGTACCTCGCGGGCTCCGAGCAGGGCGCCGGTACGTTCATCTCGGACACGCTGCCCGAGCAGTCCGCCGCGAGCCTGCGTCAGGCGATCGCGCGTGCCGCCTGAGCGCGCCGCCGCGTTCGCGCCCGGTCGAGTGAACGTGATCGGCGAGCACACCGACTACAACCAGGGGCTCGCGCTGCCGTTCGCGATCGCCGAGGGCGTGACCGTGCGCGCGCGCGCCGACGGGACGCGCCCGCCGCGGATCAGGGCACAGGCGAGCGATCTGGGCGAGCACGACGAGTTTCCGCTCGAGCAGCCTGCGCGCGCCGCCGGGTGGCGCGCGTTCGCGCGCGGGACCGTCGCGGAGCTCGCCGCCGCGGGCTTCCCGCTCGTGGGAGCCGAGCTCGAGATCAGCGGGCAGGTGCCTCCCGGCTCCGGCCTGTCCTCCTCGGCCGCGCTCGAGGTCGCACTCGCTCTCGCGCTGATCGAGCTCGGCGATCGCGGCGCGCCCGGCGAGGCGCTCGCGCGCGCCGACCGCACGGAGCTCGCGCGCGTGTGCTCGCGCGTCGAGAACGAGTGGGTCGGCGCGCGGACCGGGCTGCTCGACCAGCTCGCCTCGCTGTACGGCGCACCCGACACGGCCCTGTGCATCGACTTCCGCTCGCTGTCCGTCGCGCCCGTTGCGCTCGAGCTCGGGGACTGGCGCTTCGTCGTGCTCGACTCGGGCGAGCGCCACGTGCACGCGGGCTCGGGCTACAACGAGCGTCGCGCGGAATGCGCGCGCGCGTGCGAGCTGCTGGGCGTCAGCTCGCTGCGCGAGGCGGACGCCCGCTCGATCGCGACCCTGCCGCAGCCGCTGCGCCGCCGCGCCGAGCACGTGCTCGGCGAAAACCAGCGCGTGCTCGATGCCGTCCGCGCGCTGTCAAGCGGGGACGTCGGCGCGCTCGGCGGGCTGCTCGACGCCTCGCACGTGAGCCTGCGCGAGCTGTATGAGGTCTCCACGCCCGCCGTCGAGGCCGCGGTCGCACGGCTGCACGACGCGGGCGCGGCCGGTGCGCGTCCGGTGGGCGGCGGCTTCGGCGGGATCGTGCTCGGCCTGTTCGCCCCCGGCGTGCGCCCGCCGCACGACGCGCGCGAGGTGCGTCCCAGCGTCGGCGCGCACCTGCTGGAGCGCTAAGCCGCGCCTCGCGCGCACACTCAATTTCCTCGGTGATTGCGAGATAACGGGAGGCGCGCGGAATAGGCGCTCGACATGCTGACGCCGACTCGTACGTGATGCTTTGCGCAGTGTCGAGCTCGGAGATGCCAGTGGACAACACAACCGATGCCGTGTTCCTAACCGGGGCGACCGGGTTCGTCGGCATGGAGCTGCTCGCGCGCTACCTCGAACGCAGCGAGCGGCGCGTGTACGCGCTCGTGCGCGGTCGCGACGAGGCCGACGTGCAGGCGCGCATGCGCCGCACGCTGCTCGACCTGTTCGGCGCCGGGCATGACTACACGGAACGGGTCGTCGCGGTGCGCGGCGATCTCACACGACCGGCGATGGGCGTCGCCGGCGGCGTCGACCGGCTGGTCGGTCGCGTCAACGAGATCGTGCACAGCGCAGCCTCCGTGTCGTTCGAGCTCGAGGCGCAGGCCACACGCGCGATCAACGTCGACGGCACCCGCCGCGTGCTCGAGTTCGCCGAGCGCTGTCACGCTCACGGCGCGCTGCGCCGGATGTCCTACATCTCGACCGCGTACGTCGCCGGCGAGCACGTCGGCTGCTTCAGCGAGGACGACCTCGACGTCGGCCAGCGCTTTCGCAACGTCTACGAGCAGTCGAAGTTCGAGGCCGAGTGCCTGATCAAGCGCTCGCACGCGCAGCTGCCGATCACGATCTTCCGCCCGAGCATCATCGTCGGCGAGCGCGACAGCGGCTGGACGACGTCCTTCAACGTGCTCTACTGGCCGCTGCGCGCGTTTTCGCGCGGAGCCTACGCCGCGCTGCCCGCACGCCGCGACGCCCCGGTTGACGTCGTGCCCGTCGACTATGTTGCCGACGCGATGTTCGCGCTGAGCCAGTCGCGGGGGGCCGACCGGGCAACCTTCCACCTCACAGCCGGCACCCACGCCAGCAGCGTCGGCGAGGTCGTCGAGCTGGCCACCGCGTTCTTCAAACGGCCCCTGCCGCGCCTGATCGAGCCCGCCCTCTACCGGCGGGTCGTGCACCCGCTGCTGCTGCGCTCCGCGCCCGACGAGCGCACCCGGCGCGCGCTCGCGCGCAGCGAGGTGTTCTTCCCGTACTTCGCGATGCGCGTCGGGTTCGACGAGCGCCGCGCGCGTGTCGCGTTGCGCGGCGCCGCTATCAGACCGGCGCCGCTGAACGGCTACTTCGAACGCCTCATAAAATTCGCTCTCGCCGCCGAATGGGGACGCAGGCGGATATCGCGTGCGACGGCCAACGGGCGCCGGACCGCGCCCGGGCGCGCGGCGGTCACCCACGACGCACGCGCCCGGCTGGTGCTCGCCGAATGACGAGCCCGCGGCTGTCCGCGCTCGATGCGTCCTTCCTGTCGGTCGAGACGCCCACCGCGCACATGCACGTCGGCTGGGTCGCGCTGTTCTCCGCCGGCGAGGGCGGGCGACTGCCCAGCTTCCCCGAGCTGCGCGACCACATCGAGCTGCGCATCGGCCGCGCGCCGCGCTACCGTCAGAAGCTAGCGTCCGTCCCGCTCGGCCTGAACGCGCCCGAGTGGATCGACGATCCGGCGTTCTCGGTCGAGCGTCACATCTACTGGGCGCCCGGCTCGCTCGAGGACCTCGTCGACGAGGTCATGTCGATCCCCCTGCGGCGCGACCGCCCGCTGTGGGAGATGTGGATCTGTGAGAACGCCGCCGAGCGGCGCTTCGCGATCGTCGGCAAGACCCACCACTGCATGGTCGACGGGCTCGCCGCGCTCGAGCTCGCCTACCTGCTGCTCGACCCCACGCCCGAGCCGGTCGAGTGCGAGCCGCAGCGCTGGCGCGCCCAGCCCGAGCCCGCGAGCGAGTGGATGCTCGCGCGCGGGCTGCGCGACCTGGTCGGCCAGCAAGCCGACCTGCTGGCGCTGCCGCTCAAGCTCGCCAGCTCACCCGGTCCCGTCGCGCGCCAGACCGTCGCCGGCGTCGCGCGCGCGACGCGCGCGCTCAACCAGCTGCTGCGCCCCGCGCCTGTCAGCGTGCTCAACGAACAGCTCTCGCCGCTGCGCCGGCTCGCGCGCCTCGAGCGCCCGCTCGAGGACCTGCAGACGATCAAGCGCGCATACGGCACCACCGTCAACGACGTAATCCTCGCCGCCGTCGCCGGCGGCATCCGCGCCTATCTGATCCGCCGCGGCGAGCAGCCGCTGACGCTCAAGGTCATGGTCCCAGTGAACGTGCGCAGCCCCGAGGACGGAATGGGCAACCACATCTCCTTCGTGTTCGCCGAGCTGCCCTGCGAGGACCCCGACCCGCTCGGCCGCCTCTACCAGGTGCACGCGAGCATGAGCCGCTGCAAGCGCGAGGGCGAGCCCGAGGGCGCGGACCTCGTGCTCAAGGCCGCCTCGCGCACGCCCGTCACCGTGCAGCAGGCGCTCTCGCGGCTGTTCGCCAGCCCGCGCGCGTTCAACCTCGTGGTCTCCAACATCCCCGGCCCGACCGCGCCGATGTACATGCTCGGCTGTCAGCTGCAGGCCGTCCACCCGATGGTCCCGCTCGCCGACCACCACGCCGTCTCGATCGGCATGATCACCGTCGACGAGCAGGCGTGCTTCGGCGTGTACGCCGACCGCGAGGCGCTGCCCGACGTGCACCTGCTCGCGCAGGACATCGACGACGCGATCACCGACCTGCTCGCCGGCACCTACCGGATCAGAGAATCCGCCGGCTCGCTGCTCACACGCGCGCGCGCAGCCGGACCGAACGGCTCCGCGCCGTTTCGCTCGCACGTCCCCAACGCTCCAATCCACGCGGCGCCCACGCTGCAGGAGATCGAGCGCCAGCAGTACGACCTCGAACTGCAGCGGCTCGCGAACGGTCATCGCCCGCCGCCGTAGGCGCGGGTCGCGGGCGTCTCGAACATACGTCCAAAAAATCGCCCGCAGGTCGATTTCGCTTCCATCCGGCGACCCGGACGCTCACACTCCGCCACCCAACAACCAGTCTGAACGGGCAAACCCGTCGCGAGGCGGGGTCGCAAAGTCAGGGGTCTCGCCGAGACGGCCCGGCCGCCAGCACCGCAAGGAGGCCCCGCCGTGACGCTCACCCGGCCGAACCCGTCCCACCGCCGCGCCGCCCGCGCCGCCCGCGCCGGCCGCGTCGGCCGCGCCGCTCGCGTCGGCCGCGTCGCTCGCGCCGCACGCGCCGGCCGCGTCGCCCGGCGCGCGAGCCACAGCGACGGCTTCTCGCTCCCCGAAGTGCTCGTCGTGATCCTGATCATCGGCGTGCTCGCCGCGGTCGCGATCCCGGCGTTCCTCAGCACCACCACGAAAGCCACCGACGTGCAGGCCAAGGAACTCGTGCGCAACGCCCAGACCACGACCGAAACCTACGTCCTCGACCATCAGGGCAGCTACGCCGGTCTCAGCCCCGCGGGACTCGCCGCCGAGGAGCCCACGATCCCGATCGCCGCCAACGGGCACGACGCCTACCTGAGCGCCGCCAGCGCCACCTCGGAAGGCGCCGGATACACCCTCACCGCGACCGCCACCAACGGCGATGAACTGACGATCACGCGCGCGGCCGACGGGACGGTCGCCCGCACCTGTCACAGCCCGACGCTCAAGACCGGCTGCTCGGAAGGCGAAAACGGGAGCTGGTAGCGGGCTTCGGGAGAGGCAAAGCTCGGCCCTCAAGGACGGGGGCCGCGACGGGGGACGCGCACACACGCCCCCGCGGGGCCAAGAGACGCCCGCGGGGGCGCGCGCGGCGCAACGCAGCCCACCGCGACGCAGCTGCGCGCGAGCAGCGCCGGCTGCCGGGGCGAGCGCCCGGCCGCGGGGCTGCCCGTCGAGCTCACCCGGTTCGGAGGTACTCGCCGCGCAGCCACGCGAGCGTCGCCCGCAGGCCGGCCGCGTAGCCCACGCGCGGCAACCACCCGAGCCGCTCGCGTGCCTTGCGAGCGCTGAAGTCCTGGTCCCTGCCCAGCACCTGCACGGCCTGGCGCGAGAGCAGCGGCGGGGTGCTCGCCCCGGTGCTCCTGCGCAGCAGCCGGTAGCCGTGCTCGAGCGAGAAGCCGGTCGCGTTCGCCAGCCAGTAGGGCAGGCTCCAGCGGACCCTCGCGCAGCCGAGCCCCGCGGCCAGGTCGTCGCTGAACTGCCTCCACGTGACCCGCAGCCCGTCGCACACGTTGAACGCCTGGCCCGGGGCCGCCTCGTGGGCGAACGCGAGCAGCGCGGCGTCGATCAGGTTCTCGACGTAGCACAAGCCGGCCAGCGCGCGCCCGCCGTCGACCAGCAGCATGCGCCCACCCTCGATCGCGCGCGCGATCTCGCCGACCACGTCCCTCGAGCCCGGCCCGTAGACGGTCGCCGGGCGCAGGATCACGGCCTCGAGCGCGCGCTCGCGCTCGGCGCGCCGGACCTCCGCCTCGGCGTCGAGCTTCGTCTGCGCGTACCAGTTGCTGAAGCGCCCGGCCGCATGGCCCTCCTCGATCGCCCCGCCGCGCGGGTGCCCATACACGTCCGTCGTGCTGAAGTGGATGAACCGCCGCACCCCCGCATCGAGGGCCGCCCCGAGCAGGTTGCGCGTGCCCTCGACGTTGGTCGCCGCGATCTCGGCGACCGTCGCCCAGTCCGAGACCAGCGCCGCGCAGTGGAACACGCTCTCGCAGCCTTCGAGCGCGAGCGCGAGCGAGCTCGCGCTGCGCAACTCGCCGACCGCGAGCTCGACGTCGAGCCGCCGCAGCCGCGAGGTGTCGCTGTCCGCGCGCACGAGGCAGCGCACGCGGTGGCCCTCGAGCGCGAGCCGCTCCGTCAGGCGCCCGCCGATGAACCCGCTCGCGCCCGTCACCAGGCACGTGCCCGCGCGCGGGGGACCGACGGGATGCTCGCGAAGCGGCGGACGCTCGCTCACCGGGGCGTAAAGCGGGCCCTGCGCCGGAGCGTCGTGGTGGCGATCTCGCGCACGATCGCCAGGTTCCTGCTCGAGCTGCCGTGGCACTCGGCGAGCACCGCGTCGAGCGCCGCGAGGAAGCTGCGCGCCTCGCTCTCGCACAGCGTCAGCGGCGGCAGCAGCTTGATCACGTCGTTCTTGCCAGCCGCCATCGTGATCACGCCGTGGTCGCGATGCAGCGGGATCACGATCAGCTGCGGAAACAGCCCCTCGCTCGCCATGTGGATCAGGCGCCAGCTCAGGCGCGCGAGGCGCGTGCTCGGCGCGCCCAGCTCGATCCCGATCATCAGCCCGCTCGCGCGCACCTCCTTGATCATCTCGTAGCGCCGCTGCAGCTCACACAGCCCCTCGCACAGCACGGCGCTCATGCGCGCGGCGTGCTCGACCAGGCGATCGCGCTCGATCACGCGCAGCGTCGCCAGCCCCGCGGCCATCGACAGGCGATTGCGCCCGAACGTCGACTGGTGCACGTAGGAGCGCTCGAGCGTGCCCACCGCCTTCTGGTAGAGCTCGCGACTGGTCACCATCGCCGCGACCGGCATGTAGCCACCGCTCAGCGCCTTGCCGACCAGCACGAGGTCCGGCTGCAGGCCCCAGTGCTCGAGCGCGAACCACTTGCCGGTGCGGCCCAGCCCCGTCTGGATCTCATCGACGACGAACATCGTGCCGTAACGACGGCACAGCTCCTGGGCGCCCGGCAGATAGCCCTCGGGCGGGGGCGTCACCATCCGTCCCTGGACCGGCTCGACGATGAACGCCGCCACGTCCTTCGCGCGCAGCTGCGCCTCGAGGCGCGCCAGATCTCCGAACGGGACGTGCTCGCAGCCGGGCAGCAGCGGGCCGAAGCCCTCCTTGAAGAACTCGTCGCCGACCAGCGACAGCGGCCCGAGCGTCACGCCGTGAAAGCCGCTCTCGCACGAGATCAGGCGCGGCCTGCGCGTCGCGGCGCGCGCGAACTTCATCGCCGAGTCCACCGCCTCCGCGCCGGTGCTCGCGAAGAACACCGCGTCGAGGCCCTGCGGCAGACGCTCCGAGAGCGCCTCCGCGAGCATCCCCGCCAGCGGCGAGTAGTGGATCTGCACGCCGTCGAGCAGGTCCGCCGCGAGCGTCGCGTGCAGCACCTCGCGCACGTCCGGGTGGTTGTGACCCAGGCTCGCGAAGCCCTCGCCGCCGTGGAAGTCCAGGTACGCGCGACCCGCCGTGTCGTACACGTAGGACCCCTGCGCCGAGACATACTGCTCGTCGAAGCCCAGGATCCGCAGCACATCCACGAGCGAGGAGTCCAGGTGGCGCGCCGCCAGCTCCAGCGTCTCGCGCGAGCGCGCCCGCGCGTCCGCGACCACGCCCAGGCAGTCGCCCGCGAGCTCGGGTCTACGCTCGGCGTTCATCGGGGCCGGGTTGCGCGCGGCGAGGTCGGGTTGGGGGTCGGCGTTCATCGGGGCCGGGGGCGCCACGGCGAGGTCGGGTTGGGGGTCGGCGTTCATCGGGGTCGGGCGCTGCGGTTTCGTTGAGCCACGCGTGCGGCTCACGGCGAAGCCGGCTGATGCGTCCGCCAGGGTACTGACGCCGCTAGGTTCCGAGCGCTGTGCGCTCGCGGCCCGACGCGGCGCCCGCGATATCACACCACGCCTCCCCGATCGCACGCAAGCGCGCCAGGCCGAGCTCGCGCGGGAGCGCCGGCGCGATCACCCGCTCGATCAGGATCGCGCGTTCCGCGGCCAACGTGGCGAGCTGCAGCTCCTGCTTGGACGCGAACAGCGCGTGCACGCTGCTCTTGTGCACCCCGAAGTCCGCCGCGAGCGCGCCGATCGTCAGCCCTTTGAGGCCATCTCGCGAGGCGATCTGCACCGAACGCTCGAGCACCGCCGGCACCGACTTTGGAACGGGGAGCTGCGAGGATGGCCAAGCGCGACGTGCCCGAAGACGATCCGCTCGAGGACTTCGACCGGCGTGAGATCACGCGCTGTTCGGCCGCGACGGGGCGCTGCCGGGCGTTCAGGACGGCACCGCGACCTTTCGGCGGGCGTGCGTGAGCGCCGAGTTCCGTGCGTTCGCCGCCGACGAGTCGAGCCCGGTGACCGTCTGGCTGCGCTCCCTGGCGAGGCTCGCGCACGAGCTTCGCGGGCGATCGCTTCTGCGGGGCCCAGCGCTTCGCCGCCTACGCAGAGGCGCTCGGCGAGCGCTTCATCGGCCGGGTGATGCGTGTCCCAATGCGCCCCCCGCGCACGCGTATCGTGTGCGGCGATGGCGGATGCGATCGCGCTCGACGAGGATGCCGCCGCCGCGCGTGACTGGCACCACAGCCTGCACAGCGCCGTGTGCGACACGCTCACGCCATGGGAGCACGGCACGGTCGTGCGCGCGAGCCGCTATCCCGGCTACTTCGACTACAACGTCGTGCGCGTGGAGCGCGACACGCAGATCGGCTTCGCCGAGCTCGCGGCCGTGGCCGACCGGGCGCTGGACGGTCTCGCGCACTGTCGCGTTGACTTCGACCTGGCCGTGACCGCCGAGCGTGTGAGGACGGACTTCGAGGCGCACGGATGGAGAGCCACGCGGCTGCTGTGGATGCGCCAGCGCTCGCCCGCGCCCAGCCCCGACGGCGTGCTCGTGCAGGCGGTCGATTACGACGCCGTGCAGCGCCTGCGGGTCACGTGGCACCGGGAGGACTTCGAGATCACGCTCGGCGAGCAGGACTCGTACTCCGCCCAGTCGCGCGAGCTCGCGCTCAGCCGCGGCGCGCGCGTGCTCGCCGTGCTCGAGCACGATCGGCCGATCGCGTTCACGCAGTCGGTCACGGTGGGGGAGGCGGCAGAGATCACACACGTGTACGTCGACCCCGAGCATCGCGGGCGCGGTCTGGGAACGGCGATCACGTGCGCCGCGATCGCCGCCGCGCGCGGCGCCCGGGACCTGTGGATCTGCGCCGACGACGAAGACCGCCCGAAGGAGCTGTACGCGCGCCTCGGGTTCGCGCCCGCCCGGACGTTGACCGAGCTCCTGCGCGTGGCGCGCCGAGCTCGCTCGGCGCCCGCTAGACCTCAGACGCGCAATGGAGCGGTCGCGAGCGCTACTACCGCCCGGCTGCTCGTGGGCGCTGCCAGCACGCACGTGCGACCGGAGCGCACGAGCGTGACGACCGAAAGCCCCGACGTGCTGAACACGTGCATCGCGACGCCGTATGCGACCACGGTCCTGGTGTTGGCGGGGAGCGCGACCGGCCTTCCGGAGAACACCGTGTAGCTGAGCCTCGAGCCGTCGCTCAGACGGTAGAAAACCGTCAGCGCCCGGCGGCCGCCGATGCGGTCGCTGCGCTCGCCCGTCGGCACGGCGCCGAACTGACCCACGTAGTTGGGGTATGTCACGCCGCCGTACGCGGCATCCAGGTAACGAGCGTCGCGAACGCCGGGCGCCGACCCGGTGGAGGGCGCAAACGCGAGCCTCGCCGCCGCCGAAACGCTTGGCCTCGCGCCGCCGCCACCGACGGACAGCGCGAGCCCGAGCGCGAGAGCGCCCGCCGCGGCAAGGCCGGCGAGGCCTATCGCCGGCCGCCACCGTGGGGCGCGAGCCCAACCGGGGGGCCGCGCGCCATCCGCAGCGGAGGCGCGCGCGCGCCGGGTCTCGCGACGCGCGCGGACGGATTCGATCAGCCGCTCGGGCGGCTGGGGCCCGGCGGAGCGCAGACCAGCTGCGACGCGGCGCTCGCGCGCGACCGCGCGCGCGACGTCGGGCTCCTGGCGCGCCCACTCCTCGACGTCCGCTCGCTCGGACGCGGAGAGCCTGCCGTCCACCAGGCGCGTGATCATCTGCGCCTGCTCCTCGTCTGATTTCGGGATGAACGCCATCTGTGTCTCGATCTTATATGCCGGATATTTGGCTCTTTTCCCGATCGGCTCGCGGCGAACCGCGGTGCGGGCGGGGCGGCTTCGGTCCTGATGTACAGTCGGCCTGTGGGGGCCCCTACATCGATAGACGCAGCCAACGTCGGGTTTATTCCATGCCGGAGCTCCCAGCCGGGCTCGCTTGCATCGGGAGCATGAGAGCGGCGCCGATGCGCTCGGCCGCGATGCGCTCGGCGGCTTTGCGCTCGGCGGCTCTGCGCTCGGCGGCTTTGCGGCGCGGTGGGCGAGCAGCGTGAGCGCGGGCGAGCTCGGATCCTCGGCTTCGCACTCCCCGGACGTCCGGCAGCTCGACCCGGAGCTGCTCGGCGATCACGTCGCGCGGCTGTACCGCGCGGCCTATGGCCTGTGCGGCTCGCGCCAGGACGCCGAGGACCTCGTGCAGGACACCTACGAGCGAGTCCTGCGCCGGCCGAGGTTCCTGCGCCGCGATCAGGACGCCGCCTACCTGCTGCGCGTCCTGCGAAACACGTGGATCAGCTCGGGACGCTCCCGGCGGGCCGTGACCGTGCCGCTCGACGGTGAGAACGCCGAGCTGCGCGCCCCCGGGGCGGATCCGGTGGCCGGGCAGGTCATCGACGGCGGCGCGCTGTTCGGCGCGCTCGGCGATCTCAGCGTGCCGCTGCGCGAGGCGGTCGTCGCGGTCGACGTCGTCGGCCTGTCCTACCGCGAGGCCGCGCGCGCGCTCGGGACCAAGGAGGGCACGATCATGAGCCGCCTGCACCGCGGGCGCGCCCAGATCGCCTCAGCGCTCGACGTCGACGCCTGAGGGCGCGCTCGCCGGCGCCCGGGCGCGGCCGAGGACTTTTTTCGCGGGGCATGGAATACGGGCGCGCCTCGCCGCGTCTTACTCACCCGTCGGACGGTTCACGCCAAATCCTCGCGAGCCTCCGCCACCACTCCCTCTCTCACACTTCAAAAGGAGAATCCCATGAAGACCACCGCCTCTCACACAATCCGTCCTGGCCTGACGGCGCTTGCGATCGCGTCGTTGCTCGCGGCCGTCGCGTGCGTCCTGGCGATCGCGGCCCCGGTCGCGAGCGCCGCGACGACGCCCCCCGAAGCGAGCGCCAACTACAAGATCGTGACGCTCGACAACCAAAACGACCCGACCTTCAACCAGCTGCTCGGCATCGACAACGCGGGCCTGATCGCCGGATACTTCGGCTCGGGAGCGACTGGCCACCCCAACAAAGGCTACCTGCTGGCTTCACCATACGGACAGGGCAACTACAAGAGCGAGAACGTGACCGGCGCGGTCGAAACGCAGGTGACCGGCCTGAACGGGACGGGCACCACGGTCGGGTTCTTCGTCGACAAGGAAGGCGACAGCCACGGCTTCTACGCGATCCGCGGGCGCCCGTTCCACACCGTCGACTTCCCGGCTCACAACAACTCCAAACCGCAGGTCGACCAGCTGCTGGGCGTCAACGAAAGCGACGTCGCGGTCGGCTTCTACACGGCCAAGGACGGCATGACTCACGGCTTCAGCTACGACATCTCCACCCAGCGGTTCCACACCGTGACGGTCGCCGGCGACAGCAACCTGACCGCCGCGGCGATCAACAACGAGGGCGACATCGCGGGCTTTGCCACCAACTCGGCGGGCGTGACCGTGGCGTTCCTCGCCCGGCCGGGCAGCCAGCCGATCGAACTGAGCGTCCCCGGCTCGACCTCGACCCAGGCGCTCGGCGTCAACGACGGCGACGAGGTCGCCGGCGACTACACGGTCGCCGGGGAAGGCGGCGCGACCGACACGCACGGCTTTGTCTGGAGCCCGGGTTTCGGCTTCGAGACGGTCAACGACGCGAACGGGATCGACACGACGACGATCAACGGGGTCAACGACCGCGGCGACCTCGTCGGGTTCTACACCGACGCCGACGAAAACACGGACGGGCTGCTCGCCACGCCCGAAGTCTGAGCGCAGGCAGCTCAGCCGATCCGGGGCCGGGCCGCGATCGGGCGGCCCGGCCCCGTGGTGTTGCTCGGTGGGTCGCTTGGCGAGGAACACGCGCTGTGATGGCAAGCACCGTGCATCGCATCGCCAGTCGCCCGGCAAGCCGGGGGCCAATCCCGATCGGCCGGGCTCATGCCGGTCAGCAGCCTGCGTACGCGCCTCGCTGCTGATGTAGCCTGTGCGGCCATGGGGGGCCGGGCTCCTACGAGCGGCTGTGGGTGGCGCGCATGGGTTCGGCTATGCAGCGCAATGCTCGCCTCGGCACTGAGCTTGAGCCTCGCCGGGTGCGGAGCCGGTGGCTCGCCGACGGACACCGCCACTTCGTCTGCGACGGTCAGTCCCGCGGCAGGCTGTTCCGAAGGTTGGCCGTATAGGAAGTCCATCGAAGGCTCACTCGCCGCGACCGTCGTCGCCTGCGAAAACCAAGCCAAAGACGCCGTGCGATTCGTGGACGACGGTGCCGCGGTCGTCGGCATGCAGGTCGCTGCAGGCACCCCGACGTTCGCCGACCCGGACCAGATCAGCGTGGGCGAACTGACTGTCTACGAAGCCGTGCTCAGCGCGATACCGCACAGCGATGGCGTCGGCGAAGAATCGGGACGCGTCCACGTCCTGCTTCCCGGGAAAACCGTGGAAGTGCAGACGAACGGCGGGCAGTATCGAATCACACTCACCAGCGACAGCGAAGAGGTCATCGCGGGCTATGTCGCGCAGTCATTTGCGGACTGGGCATACGGTAAAGCGTTCCCAGGAGCGGCGCTCATCTCCGAACTCGGTCATTGCGCCACTGGAATCGGAAACCTGTACGCGCGATTCGAACGCGAGCCGGTTGCGCTTGAAACGGTGATCAGAGAATATTTCCCGCGCCTCTCGCCGTGCGTGAGCTCGGTCCAGCAGCTGACGACGCTCGAAGAATCAGGCACCGCACAGCCACAGCCCGACGGCGCGAGTGCCGGGAGCGAGGATGTGCCGAGCGTCGATGATCAGCCCACAACGCCGTTTTTCAAACCGATAATCGTCAGTCCCGCCCACGCCGTCGCGGGCGTGAACGGCGAGGCCGCGACGCTGGCCGACGACGCCAACGGCAGCGAGCTCGAGACGGTCGTGGGCGACGTCATCGAGCGTGCGTCAGAGTTTCACTAGCGGGGCGCGATCCGAGCGCAGCGAGCCCGACTAGGAAAGCGCCCGCGGGTCGACGCGCTGCTCCTGAAAGCTCGGTCGTGCAGCCGCCGCCCCGGGAGATCGATCTCGCGCCCAACGGGCCGTCGGATATCTTGGCAACGACGCCGATAGCATGGTCGCAGCGTGGATCACCTTCTCATGAGCACGATCGCTGCGATTCGTCCCGCATCGCATCCTCGCATCTCCACGCTCCATGCCCAGCTCCATCACCACAGCGTCGTCGCGAAAGGCCACGGCCACCGCAAGTTTCGCATCCTGGGGATCCATATTCACCCCCATCTTCGCCCGCAGGGCCCCGCCCTCGACTACATCGCGCTGTTTCTGTTCGCGATGCTCAGCGGCATCGGGATCAACGGCTTCGGTGAGGTGGCGCTCCTCGGCGCCGGCGTCTACGTGGCGAACCACAAATTGCCCATCGAACCCGTGCTCCTCACCGCCTGGCTGGGAGCGATGTCGGGCGGGATCATCGGCTGGGTGATCGGCTGGCAGGCGGGACGCCGTCTCCTGACCGCCTCTGGCCCGCTTCTGCACTTTCGCACCAAGATGCTCGAGCACAGCGAGGAGGTCTTCTACCTGCATCCCTCGCTCGCGATCGTACTGACGCCGGCGTGGGCGGCCGGGGTCGAGAAGGTCCGTTGGCGCCCGTATGTCCCTCTCAATGCGCTGTCGGCTCTCATCTGGGCCTTGCCGCTTGGACTGGGCGCCTATTTTCTCGGCTCGCAGATCACGACTGAATTCTCACACGAGATCGGCTGGGTAGTCGCGGCGATCGTCGTCCTGTTCGTCGTCTATCGTTTGGTGCAGCGCTTCTTGCGTGCTCCGACTCATCGCTCTCGTTAGCGAACTTGACGTCGCGTCCTCGGAGCTGCGTAAGCCGTCGGTGGGGTAGCTTTGGCCGGTGCCCATCCCGAGGTCGAGGTGGTGGGGGTAGAGCTCGCCTCACCGGAGTTGCCGCGGGCGGCGCACGACGGCCCACGCGGACGTGGCGATGCCGCATTGGCGGGACGGCGCGCCGGGGCTGTCCTCGCGGGAGCTGCGGCGGTTGCGCCACGGGGGCGTCGTGCGCGCGGACGACCCGCTCGCCGACCCGTGGTCGCGGGCCGCGATCCCGGGAAGGGCGCCGACGCCGTCGCCCGCCTGCTGGCCGAGACCGAGAACGAGGCCGTCGTCTTCTCCCAGCTCGACCTCGGCTCGCTCGCGTCGCTCGATAGGTGGGCGCGAGAGTACCTCGCCAGCGGCAAGCCGCCGCACGTCCTGGTCGGACGCCGAGGCCAACGACCTTCGCGAAGGCTGGAAGACCCCGGAGCAGGGCGCCCCGACGACGATCTGGGCGGCCGTCGCACCCGAGTCGCAGGCGTCAGCGGCAAGTATCGGGAGGACTGCGCGATCGCCAAAGGCGCGGCGGAAAGGCTGCGAAGGGCGGGCGAGGTGCCGCGCGCCGCCAGTATCGTGACCACCATGCCGCCGACCGCCGCCGTCGTCCTTGACGTCGCCCAGCCGCTGCTCGAGGATTGGCCGCAGCGCACGGTCTGGCTGCAGATGAGCAGCGTAGGGGCGAGCGAGGCAGACCAGCCGGCCGAGACACTCAAAAAGGAGGCATCCCGTGGCAAACATCCTGTGCGTGCTCTACGACGACCCCGTGAGCGGATATCCACCCGCGTACGCACGCGAAACGATCCCGTCGATCGAACGGTACCCGGACGGGCAGAGCACTCCCGACCCTGAGCGGATCGACTTCGAGCCGGGCGAGCTCCTGGGAAGCGTGTCGGGGGAGCTCGGCCTGCGCAGGTTCCTCGAGGACAAAGGCCACACCTTCATCGTCACCTCCGACAAGGACGGCTCAGGCTCAGCCTTCGAGCGTCACCTGCCGGACGCCGACATCGTGATCTCGCAGCCCTTCTGGCCTGCGTATCTGACCGAGGAGCGAATCGCGATGGCCCCGAACCTGAAGCTCGCGATCACGGCGGGCATCGGCTCTGACCACGTCAACCTCGAGGCGGCGATGGAGCACAACGTCACGGTCGCGGAGGTCACCTACTCGAACAGCGTCAGCGTCGCCGAGCACGTCGTGATGCTGATCTTGAACCTGGTGCGCGATTACCTGACCGGGCACCGCTGGTCGGTCGAGGGGGGGTGGAACGTCGCCGACTGCGTCTCCCGTTCGTATGACCTCGAGGGTATGCAGGTCGGCACGGTCGCAGCGGGCCGGATCGGATCGGCGGTCTTGCGCCGCCTGCAGCCGTTCGACGTCGGACTGCATTACACGGACCGCCACCGGCTCTCCGCCGAGGACGAGGATCGCCTCGGCGTCAGATTCCACGCTGACGTCGAGTCACTCGTCGCTTCTTGCGACGTGGTCACGATCAACGCGCCTCTGTATCCCGACACCGAAGGCCTGTTCGATGCCGAGTTGATCGGCAAGATGAAACGTGGCTCCTACCTGATCAACACCGCGCGCGGCAAGATCTGCGACCGCGACGCCGTCGCAGACGCGTGCGCCAGCGGACAGCTCGCGGGCTATGCCGGCGACGTGTGGTTTCCCCAGCCGGCGCCCGCGACCCACCCCTGGCGCACGATGCCCCACAACGGGATGACTCCGCACATTTCGGGGACGACCCTCTCTGCGCAAACGCGCTACGCGGCAGGCGTCCGCGAGATCCTCGAATGCTGGCTCGATGGCCGTCCAATTCGCGAGGAGTACCTGATCGTCGACGCCGGAGCGCTAGCGGGAGCCGGGGCGCACTCCTACAGCAGGGGAGACGCGACAGGCGGTTCGCAAGCCGGCGCCTAGGCCCACGCGGCGCGGGCGATCTGTAGGCTCACGGTCGCCATGCGGTCTGAGACGAGCACGCCCCCACGGCGAGCTTCGTCTCGGGCACTCCGCGTGTCGATCCCGCAGACCTCGGCGACGTGGGCGCCGAGGCGGATCGCGCTGGCGCCGGTCTACTTGTTGCGTGCCAGGCCGGAACGTGACGCGGACGTCGTGCCGGGCCGCGTGAATAGGATCGCGGTCGCGGGATGAGTGGCTGTTGAGACGCATATCGATATGCATCGGTGTCGTGGTGTTGTGCGCGTCGCTGAGCCCCCACGCACAGGCAGCCCGCAGGCCCGCGGCTGCGGCGGCCTCGGCGGAAAGCATTTCGACAGGCGCCACCCCTGCCCGGCTGCCCCCTGGCCACGCGACGACCATCTCCGGCACTCTCACGGGTTCCGCCGGTCCGATGGCGGGAGTGGCGCTCGAGCTGCAGCTCGACCCGGTCGGCTACGGTCGGTTCATCGACGACGCGCACACGGTGACAACCGCCGACGGCGGCTACAGCTTTGCTGGCGAGAGCGTCGATCGCGACACCCGCTTCCGGGTGCTCGACCTGCAGAACGGGCTGGTCGGCCCGAGCGTCGAAGTGCTCGTCGAAGCACCTGCGTACCCGTCGTCACAGCGCGTGAGCGCGGCCACCCGTTACCTCGCGGGCCGCGCGGGCACGAAGGCCTTCGCGGTGATCGACAGCGATGGCAGGCTCCTCGGGGTAAAGGTGCATCGCCGCTTCCATTCAGCGAGCGTCGTCAAGTCGATGCTGCTGGTCGCCTACCTGCAGATGCTGGCCGACCAACACCGCTCCCTGGAGGACACCGGCCGGGCGCTGCTGTATCCGATGATTCACTCCTCGAGCAACGAAGCGGCGTCGGCCGTGCTCGCGATCGTCGGCGACGCCGCGCTCGATCGCGTCGCCAAACAAGCGCACATGGTCGATTACGAGTCGGGCGGTGCGTTCTGGGGCTTCACCGAGGTCTCGGCGAGCGATCTGGCGCGTTTCTTCTTCAACCAGGACGCGCTCATCCCGCGCCAGTTCGTCGCGTATGCGCGCTGGCTGCTCGCGACGATCGAACCGGGCGAGAGCTGGGGGATACCAGCGGTCGCGCGTCCCGAGTTTCAGGTGTTCTTCAAGGGTGGCTGGCTGCCGGAATTCGAAGGCCTGGTGAACCAGGTGGCACGATTGGAACGGCCGGGGATCGTGTTCGCCGTGGCGGTGCTGACCATCCACGATCCGTCGATGAGCTACGGCGAGCAGACGATCGAAGGTGTCACTGCGCGGCTGCTCGGCCGAAGCTAGGCCCGAGCGACTCGGCGGGTCGCGCTCGCGATAGATCCCGTCGATGCTGAGCCACCACAGTGCTCGAGGAGGTTCGGGCTGCTCGAGCGAGCAGAACACGCGGTCGTGGCGGCCGCCGTCGCGCAGGTCGGCCGCGTACAGCATGTGCCCGTCGCTGATCGCGACGCAGCGGACCTTCTGCTCGGCTGCGTAGCGGCAGGCTTGGTCGAGGGCGTCGGCGACGGCGCGCCGATTCCACGCGAGCGCGCCGGGTCGCTTGGCCTCGACGATGAGGTGCTTGATGCCGAGTCGCGTAAGCAGGATGTCCGCATAGCCGATCTGATGGTTCAGGTCCCCAGGTGTCCAGTCCAGGACGGTCGTCAAGAGGTCCTCGATGATGCTCTCGGTGGCCCGCTCGGCCGCGTGCCCGAAACGTCGCTGCTCTTGCAGGCGCTGCTGTCGTGCCTTTTGAAAGTCGGGCCAGCTGCCACGGATCCGCTCATTGCAGCGACGGTATGAAGCCAGTTGCTCAAATGTGTCCATTGATTGCTCGATGCTAAAACTTATCGCGCCGACTCAAGGCACGCCAAGTCGCGTGGCCAAAAGGCGAGGTCTCGGCGATTCCGCGGTACATGGAGCAGCATCAACGCCGGCCCGCCTAGCCCGAGCTGAAACCGCCGAATCCCGCAAAGACCGGGATGCACTTGACATGTGTAGGAGCAACGGCTAGTGCCGACAGACCCGAGTTCCGTCCACTGGACGCTCCACGCGCTCGGCAAGGCGCAACAGCTTGGCTTCGCGCGTCGCGACGTCGAGTCGGCGTTTGCTGGTCGGTCACGCGAGCGGACGCGGAACAAGGGCCGAGGGCGCTGGCTGGTCGTGCTGGCCGTCTCGTGATCGCCTACGAGCACCCGGACGGCGATGACCCTCTCGTTGCGCGGATCGTGGCCGTGTGGCGACGGCGCTAGCCTGTGATCATGAGGATCGACCGGGACTGTGACGCCGAGGCTGACATCGCGTGGATTCGCGTCGAGGGCTACGATCCGAGCACGGCGGTTGCCGAGCAGACCGATGCGGGTTTGGGGGAACTCGATCCGAGCACCGGCCAGATCATGGGGTTGGAGCTCTATGCACTCACGGCGCCTCTATTTCAAGTGCGCGTGCAAGATCCGCCGCGCTGATGCCCTCGACCTCCACAACCTTCTGCCGATGGCTAGCGCCACGGACGATCGAGACCGACCTGATTCCCACGCCCGCTCGCCTGGCGAGCACGCGGCGCAGCGCGGCGTTCGCGCGACCGCCATCCGGCGGGGCTGTCACGCGCACGAGAAGGACGCCATCCCGCCAGCCGGCCAGCTCATTGGCTCGCGCTCGCGGGATCACAGACACTGCGATCCTGGTGCTCTCCATAGTCGAATGATCGCGTTACAGGGTTACCATTTGCGTAGCTGGAGGTCGTGTACCCGGAGTCCGACCATCCGTGTCAAATATTTCAGAAACTGTTCGGATTGTCTGTGACACAGGTCGAACAATCGCGGTTGGGGGGCCACATTTGTCACAGATTTGTCATGCGGCGAAGCAGCGCTGACAACAAGGCTCACGCGAGTTTCGGTCCCGCAGGCCAGCTGGCGAACCTCATGGCAGCGGGTTGGGAGCCTCCGCGGCGCCCTCCTTGCCGAGCGGTACATAGAGCTTGCGACAACCTGGCAGCTTGGTCCGATCCGGCCCGTCTGCCTTGCAGCGCTTCCAATCGAGCTTTGCTGTACCGGCTTCGACTGTCCTGCGAGCCCTCTGCGCCTGCGCTCGAGCAGGCGAGCGAGGACCGTAGCGCTCGACCTCCTCTTCCCACTCGAGCGAACTATCTCGACATCGGCGAGGCCGTGCCGCCGCCGAACGCCTCGCCGAGGAGGGGGGTAGGCGCTGTCTGAGGCAGACGTAGACGTGATCCGCAAAGCGATTGACGCATTCAACTCGGGCGATGTCGAGCAGATGCTCGCGCTGTCCGACGATGAGCTCGAGTGGCGACCGATGTTCGGCGCTGCGACGGGCGGTGCGACGGCATACCACGGCCACTCCGGCTTCCGCGAGTACTGGCGCGGAACGCAGGAGATCTGGGAGTTTTTTCACTTCGATCCAGAGCAGTTCGTCGATGACGGCAACAGCATCGTCGTGATCGGTCGCGGCAGCGGGCGCAGCAAGGGCAGCGGGATCGAGATCGACCAGCCGTTCGCGATGGTGTGGAAGGTTCGCGCAGGCAAGGCCGCCTTCGGGCAGACCTTCACCGATCCCGATGAGGCCCGTGTTGCCGCCGGGCGCCTCGCAGAGGAACGGGGGTCGGCGGCGCTTACGCAGAATGTCGAGCGGTTGCGCGCCTTCTACAACGCCTTCAACGCGAGCAAGCTGATTGACCCAGAGTGGCTGACCTCCGACGTCGAGTTCAAGCAACCTGACGAGCTTGGCGGCGGCGAGGGCGTTTACCACCGTCGGGACGGCTTCGCCCGCGGTGTTCAGGAGCTTCTGGATGTCTTTGAAGACTTCCGTGCCGACCCCGAGGAGTTCTTTGACGCCGGGGCATATGTCGTCGTCTACGTGCGACTCCGCGGTCACGCGAAGGTCAGCGGCGTGCCGTTTGATGATCCCTACGCGTACGTGGCCAGGTTCCGGGGTGAGCAGATCGACCTATGGCACGCCTACTCTGACCGCACCGAAGCCCTCAAAGCCGTGGGGCTTGAGGAGTAGGCGATGTCGCAGGAGAACGTGGATCTGGTCATCGCGCTACAGCCAGCGCCCGAGCAGGACACGACCCAGCTATGGCGCGACGACCGTGTATGGGAGGTCGCAAGGGCTGCGCTTGGGCAGTTATTTCATGACGACTTCGAGTGCACCTTCCCGCTCCCCGGTAGCGTAAAGATCTATGTCGGTGTTGAGGGCATGCGGGCCGCCTGGCTCGACTGGCTCGCTCCCTGGGCCAGCTACAGAACGGAAATCGAGAAAGCCATCGACCTCGGCGACCGCGTACTCCTGCTCATTCACGATTACGGCCGTCGAGAGGGGAGCGCGGCGGAGGTGAGGGGCAACGTTGCGGCAATGTGGACCCTCCGCGCGGGGAAGATTGTGCGGGTCGACTTCTACGCCGATCGCTCCGAGGCCTTTAGGGATGCGGGGCTGTAGGTGATGTCCGCGAACCTGGACCATGTGCGGTCGATATGCGAAGACTGGGAGTGCGGCGACTTCAGCTCGGTCGAGTGGGCGCACCCCGAGGTCGTGTACGTGCTCGCCGACGGTCCAGACCCGCGTAGCGCGACAGGGCTCAGGGGGTTGGCAGACGCGACGCGCTCCTGGCTGAGCGCCTGGAAGGACACGCATATCAATGTGGACGTCATGAAGCTCGTCTTCTACATCGACCGCGAGCGCGCCTTCGCCGACCTCGGCCTCGATCCGGAGGGCGCCCCACCTCGTTCGTAGCTCGTTCGCGGTGGTGGGAGTGTGAGTGGTCGCGCGAGGTGTCAGCATCCAGGTGCAAAGCGAGCGCCTGGATGGTCGAGACCGCGTGTTTCGCTGTGGACGAGCCGCAGTCGTATCGGCGCCTGCTCGGTGGAGTTCCGCATTGCTAGTCGGCAGACCCTCAGGTGGTCATGTGGCGAGAAGGCGGCGGGATGGAGTGCACAGTCCTTGCGTCCAGCGGTGTGCATCCGGCTGGCGGCCAGTCGGTCGCGAGCACGCATGTGTGGAGCGAAGCGGGCACGCCGCTCGGGGCTATGAGGCCGGCCCATCATTAGTCGTAGCCCGGTGCTGACCCTCCTCCCGGACGGGGAACCTGCGAACATCAATGGGGTCGCCTGGGTGGCCGATCTCCAGAGAGCGTGTGCGATGCCCACTCGAGCCGACATCGAAATCCGTGAGCTGGGTCCCGAGGAGTGGGACCAGCGAGTCGATGAACAGGCACGCAAGCGCCTGGGCATGAGCGGCGAGGAGTTCGAGCGGCGTCTGAACGCGGGCGAGATCGACATTGACGATAGCCCCGACGTGACGCGCGTTGCGATGATGCTCCCGCTCCATGCCAAACACAAGTAAGACACCCGCCCAGCCGTGACGACTACCGCGGCAGGACGTGCGGCTGCCCTCCGTCGTCCGTGGCCAGCGTCTATGTCGTCGTCTGTGCCTGCCCCGCTTGTCAGGCCGTGTCTCGCACGTTCTCTGGCTGCTGGGTGCGCAGCAGCTCGGCGGTTTGCTCCAGTGCGGCGTAGCCCTCGGTCTTGACCCTCTCAGGTAGGCCGGCTCGGGCCAGAACCTCGTTGGCCTTTGTTGCGGTTACGTAGGCGCTTGCGGCTTGCTTGGCGATGTGGTTCAGCCGCCACTTCTCGCTTGGCATCTGGGCGAGCTCGACGAGCTCGCGGGCGCGTGAGCGGGACAGCGTGGGCGCGCCCCTTGGACTGAAGCATCGAGTCGGTGCCCCGCGGACAGCAGGTGATCGAGTCGCAGATGACCCGTCCGCGCAGGCGTGCGTCGGCGAACAGCACGCGGGCGACCTTTGGCGGCACGGAGCGCCGCAGGGAGGGAATGTAGATGCCGCTGGCGGCGAAGCCGCCCTGCGGTTCGCTGCTCGGCTTGCGCGGTTTGCGCGCGCCGATGAACCCGCGCACGTCGCCGCGCTCGCCTACTCCCATGCCGCACTCATAGCCGTCAAGGCCGGCCGCGACCAGCGCCGATCCGTAGATGCCCTGGCGCCACGCGATGGTGGGCACGCCGGCGGCGCGCAGGTGGCGCGCAGCGAGGTGCGCATGGAGCAGCTTGGCGTAGCTCTCGCGTCCGTCCCCGAGCGGGGAGAGGTACAGCGCGATCGCCTGCGGCCCGACCTCGATCGCGGTGGCGGTGAAGCGGTCCAGCGCTCCCTGCCAGCCGGGCACTGCGGTGAAGCCCCGCAGCTGGACGCACAGAAGCGGCATGAGGGGCAGCGAGATGCCGTCGGTGCGCATCCGTCGCGCGGTGCGCCCGATCGCGGCGAGACTGGCGGCGAACGCCGGGGGAGTCCGGTCCCTCGGCGTACAAGTACGGCGGGATGATCGTCGTCGCGCCGCGTTCGACTTGGAACTCGACGACCTGCGCCACGATCTCGTCGAGGACGAACGGGGAGGAGAGCTCCTCTGCGCGCAGTGCCTCAGTTCGCCCGAACGGCAGGAGTCGAACCCAGGGGTCCTCGGGGTCGACGGGATCCTGTAGGAGCATCGTGAGCGGATCGACGAGCAGCGGTGCGCCAGACTTGCGGGCGGCTTCGAGCAGGCGCTCGTCGCGGGCGGCGTCGGGGGCGCAGAGCACGATCCTGTCGATTGAGCGACGCGCGCTCAGGGGAGAGGAAGCGAGCAGGTCTTCGAGCACAAGGTGGTCGCCGTGGGTGGGTCTGATCAGTAGTTCGGACATCGGCATCTTGCGCTCACCGGAATCTAGACATGCTATCCTAGCGGAAATCAAATAGGAAACCTAGCGGACGTCCCAATGTGGGACATCCCGCTTGGCCGGGAGGAAGCGAACGTGGCCCACAGCGCTGCCAAGCACAGCGAGATCGATGAGCTGCCGGCAGGCGAGGCCGTTTATGCGCGGATCGTCAAGGACACCTACGACGGCGGGCTCAGCGCTGCGGACGTGGCGCTCGTGGTGGGCGTGGGCGACAGGCAGGTGCGCAACTGGTCAGCGGGGGCGAGCGCGCCACGAGGACCGACCAGGGACCGGCTGCTGGAGCTGCACTACGTGACCAGGCAGCTGCGCGAGGTGTATACGCGCGAGGGCGCGGAGATCTGGCTGCATGGGCGCAAGCGGAGCCTCGGCGGGCGACGCCCGATCGACCTACTCGCCGCGGGCGCGTTCGACGAGGTGCTCGACGCGATCGAGCGGATGAACGCGGGGGTGATGTGAGACACGGCGACCTCCTCGCCGCCATCTCCGACCTCGAACCGGTGGAGGTGAGTGGAGACTTCGAACGCCACTGCGGCTTGCGCTGGAACGACCTGGCGCCAAGCGCAGCCGGCGGGCGGTGGGAGCGCGCAGGGCCTTCGAGGCGCTCCACCTCGGCCGGCCTCGCCAAAGTGTCGTGGCAGAGGCATACCGGCACCTCATCGACGACGAGCTCGATCAGCCGGGCGAGCTCGCGGCGGCCGTGATCGAGCGCCGAGTGCTGACCTGCGAAGTGCAGGTCGACAACGTCCTCGACCTGCGCCCTCGGCAGGCACGCGCGCAACGGTCGAGCTCGCCGACGACGACCTGTTCTCGGAACCTGGCGAATACGATCGCTGCCAGGCGATCGGAGCCGCGGCCCACCAGCTCGGCCGCCACGGCGTGATTGCGCCCTCGGCCAGCCGGCCTGGCGAGACGCTCGCCCTCTTCAGCACAAACAGTCTTCACCGTCGGCCACTGCTCGACGGGAAGATATATGGCGAGGTCTTCCCCCCGATCCTCGCAGACTACGCGCGGTCGAAGACACAGCCTGATCCGGCAGGAGCCGGGCGCTCCAATCCGAGAGCGACCGCAGTTTGACGGCGCGCAGCTGCTCGATGTCAACCCTATACACGTCGATTTCGCACTGATTTCTATGCGCCCGAGTGGACTCGAACCACCACCATGTTTACACATGACAAGGCCCTCAACCTTGCGCGTCTACCAATTCCGCCACGGGCGCAGAGGGGGCGAGTATAGCCCCGGCTCCCAGCCAGCCACCGACGGCATCCGCCCAGCCCTTGCATCCGTCCACACGCGGCGCTACAGTGCGAACACATGTTCGTTGCACCTCGTATTCCACCCCGAGATGGAGGCACGCAGACATGGACCTGACCAAGCGTCAGCAGGAGATCTTCGACTTCATCCGCAAGTACTCGGCCAAGTACGGGTATCCGCCGACCGTCCGCGACATCGGCAAAGCGGTCGGGCTGGCGTCCTCCTCGACCGTGCACGCGCATCTCGCGAACCTCGAGAAGATCGGCTTGCTGCGCCGCGACCCTTCCAAGCCGCGCGCGATCGAGCTGCTCGACCGCGCGGTGGGCAGCGCGGTGGAGAGCGTCCGCGGGATCGTGCGCGCCGAAGGGCTGCCGCTGCTCGGCTCGGTCGCCGCCGGACAGCCGATGCTCGCGGAGGAGAACATCGAGGAATACGTGTCGGTCCCCGAGATCGCAGGCGGCAGCGACGGCGAGTACCTGCTGCGGATTCGCGGCGACTCGATGAAGAACGCGGGCATCCTCGAAGGGGACTACGTCGTCGTGCACCCGCAGGACACCGCCACCGACGGTGAGGTCGTCGTCGCGCTGCTCGGCGAGGAGGCGACCGTCAAGCGTTTCTTCCGCGAATCAGACCACGTGCGCCTGCAGCCCGAGAACGAGACCATGGAGCCGATCCGCAGCAAGGAGGTCAAGGTGCTCGGTCGCGTCGTGGGTCTGCTCAGACGCGTCTGAGTGCGCATACGCGCCAGCGACCCCCGCCGCACGCCATCCGGGCGCTAGCCTTCAAGGGCTGGGCAAGCAGCCGCGGGGGCCGCTAAGGCCCTCGAGGAAAGTCGGGACATCGAAGGGCAGGGTGGTCGAGGAATCGACCCGAGGAAACTCGCGGGAAAGTGCCACAGAAACACACCGCCGATGGGGCCGTCCCACGTGAACGGCCCACAGGCAAGGTTGAAATGGTGCGGTAAGAGCGCACCAGCGCCGCGGCGACGCGGCGGCTGGGCAAACCCCACCCGATGCAAGGCCAAACGGGACCGTTTGGAGGTTGCCCGCCGAGGTCCAGGTAGGCCGCTCAGATGGATGGCTGCTCACGACAGAATCCCGCTTATCGCCCAGCTACAGGAGGCCCTCGCCGCAAGGCGGGGGCCTCCCATTCATGACGGCGCCCCGCCAACCGCAAGGCCCGCCGCAATCCGCTAGGCCCGCCGCAATCCGCTACTAGAGGCCGGCCGCAGTCCGCCGGGCCCGCCGCAGTCCGCCAGGCCCTGTAACTGCCCGCGAGACGCCGCCCCTACAGCGCCAAGTGCGGATACTCGGCGGCGATCAGCGCACGGTAGTGCGCGTGCGCGGGCTTCAGCAGCGGCCCCAGCTCGAGCGCCGCGCGCAGCTCGCCGCCCGTCTTGATGCGGCGCCTGGTGATCGCATACGCCATGTTCACCGCGCCCTGGAAATAGCGGTTGGCGGTCTCCGATGACATCTCCATGCGAACCCGTGGCGACCAGTCGACCTCATCGCTCCACGTCCACACCAGGTTCGCTGGCTCTTGCGCGCGTCCGGGCCTCACGTTCAGGACCAGGCCGAGGTCGTCGAACTGAAAGCGCTGCGGCACGTCCGCCTCGCGCAGCCGCACGCCGATCGCCGGGTCCTCGCTGATCATCTCAAACAGCCGGTCCATCACCTCGCGGAACTCCTGGGGCGATGCAAATGGGCTTGCCATCGGTGCGGTGTTTATACCCGCCCAGCCGGGCGGGTCATCCGTGCGACTAGAAGTGCAGCTGCTCGCGCGCGCTCTCCACGAGCGTGCCGCCCGCCCTCAGCTCCTCGAGCGCCGTGCGCATCGCGTCGAGCTCGCAGTCGATCTTCGCCGGCCACTGCTTCGGCGGGTGGTCATCGAGCGTCTTCAAACCATTGCCCGAGATGATCGCCACGACTGTCTCATCCGCCCCGAAACGCCCGGCCGCGGCGAGCTTCTCGAGCACCGCGACAGTCGTGCCGCCCGCCGGCTCCGTCAGCAGGCCCTCGGTCGCCGCCAACAGATCGATGCCCGCGAAGATCTCCGGGTCGCTCGCGAAGCCGCCGGTGCCGCCGCGCGTCAGCACCGCGTCGATCACCAGGTAGCCGTCGCCCGGCGCGCCGATCGCCAGTGAGTGCGCCGCCGTCTCAGGCGTCACCGGGTGGATCTCCGCTTCCTCGGCCAGGATCGCGCTCGCGATCGGGTTACAGCCGCTCGGCTGGGCGATGTGGATGCGCGTCCCGTCGGTCTCCGACAGCTCCAGCAGCTGCAGCTCGGTCAAGCCCTTGTGCAAGCGCGAGGACAGCGTGCCGCCCGCGGCCGCCGTGATGATGTGGTCGGGCGCGTGCCAGTCGAGCTGCTCCACGATCTCGAACGCCGCCGTCTTCGCGCCCTCCGCGTAGAACGGACGCAGCGTGATGTTCGCGAACTCCATGCCCGTCTGCAGCGCCAGTTCGCGGCAGCGCCCGTTCGCTTCGTCGTAGTTGCCCTCCACCTGGCACACCTTCGCGCCGAGCGCCATGCACGCGCGCGCCTTCGTGTCCTCCAGGCGGTTGGGGTAGAACACATACGCCGCCACGCCCGCCTTCGCCGCCAGCGACGCCACCGCCGTGCCCACGTTGCCAGTCGACACGCAGCCGATCTCCTGCTTGCCCAGCTCTAGCAGCCGCGCGACCGACATCGACACCACGCGGTCCTTGTACGAGAAGCTCGGGCGGTTGCTCGAGTCGTCCTTCAAGTACAGGTTCGCGATCCCCAGCTCCGCGCCCAACCGGTCGGCCGCGATCAGCGGCGTGTAGCCCGCGTAGCGCCCGACGCGCGCCTGCGCGTAGGCGTCCACGATCGGCAGCAGCTCCTCGAAGTGCCAGATGTTCTGCGGGCGCTCGGCGCTCGGCACCTCGCGGAAGTGCTGCGCCGCGAGCTCGTAGTCATAGATCACGTCCAGGCCCTTGCCGCAGTCCGGGCACGCGAACACCGCCTCCCCGAGCTGGTAGCGGTGGCCACAGCGGTGGCACGCCAGCGCCGTCGCGCACGAGCGCGTCCGCTGCCTTGCCCCGTGGGAGGGGCTCTTTGCGGTCTGAATGCTCATGCGGGCACCCCGAACGATACGCCCGGCCACGGCATCTGTGCGGCCTGCTCGTCGTGGCCGAGCTCGATCCACAGCTCCTCCGCCATGTGCGGCGCGAGCGGGCCGAGCGTCTGCGCGAGCACGCCCAGCGCGTCCACCAGCGCCTCGAGGTTCGCTCCCGCGAGCCGTCCCTCGCGCGCCAGCACCCGCTTCTCGAAGTCCTTGATCCGCTCGAACAGGCGCATCACGTTGCGCACCGCGCTGTGCATCTCCAGCTCCTGCATGTCCGTCGTGATCCTGCCCACCCCCGCCTCACACCACTGGCTCAGTTTCAGCCGCAGGTGCTCGCTCGTGTCTCTCGCCGGCGACGCCGCGCCGCCCTCCGCGCCGGCGCCCTCGCCCTCCGCGCCGGCGCCCTCGCTCTCCGCGCCGGCGCCCTCGCCCTCCGCGCCGGCGCCCTCGCCCTCGGGCGCCTGCTCCTGCGCGCGCGCGCGGCGCTCGACCGTCGCGAGCGTGTAGTCCCACACCTGCGTCAGGAAGCGGTGACAGCGCAGCACCGCCGAGTCGCTCCAGTTCAGCGACTTCTGCGGGCGCGCCGCGTACAGCACCGCGAGCCTCACCGTGTCCGCGCCGTAGCGCGCGACCAGCTCGTCCGGATCGACCACGTTGCCCAGGTGCTTGCTCATCTTGCGCCCCTCAGCCGTCACCATCTCGTGGAACAAGCAACCCGCGAACGGCTCGCCGTCCTCCACGAACGCCAGCGGACCGAGGTCGCGCAAAGCCTTCGTCACCGTACGCTGGTCGAACACGAAGTTGCCGCTGTCAGAGCCCGCGACCACGCGCTCGCACGGAAGCCAGTAGCGCAGGTCCGGCAGCGAAAACACCTCCTCCAGCGAATCCTCGCGGTCCAGCGCCGGCACGCACGCCGGCACCCACAGCCACAGCGCGTCGAAGTGACAGTCCAGCGTGTCCGTCTCGCGGCGCGCCCGCCCACCACAACGAACGCACGTCGTATTAATAAAATCATCCAGCTCCGCGAGCGGGTTGCCCGTGCCCGTCGGCGTGATGTCCAGCGGCAGCAGCACCGGCAGCTGCGAGCTCTCGAGCGGCACGGTCCCGCAGCTCTCGCAGTACACGATCGGGATCGGCGTCCCCCACGAGCGCTGGCGCGAGATCACCCAGTCAAACGCCTTGTAGCGAACCGCCGGGCGCGCGCCCTGCACGCCGGCGCCGCCCGCCGCATCAGCCCCGCCCTCGGGCATTCGCTCGAGGCCCATCCGCTGCGCTATCAGCTCGTCGGTGCGGTCCTCGCTGGGGATGCCCAGCACGACCGTCGCGCCAAAGCGCGAGTCCACCAGCGGCGAGATCAACACCGGCAGCCGCTCACCGCCCGGGCCCGTCAGCGAGCGCCCGGTGTCGATCACCGGGGTCGTCTCCGCCTCGCGCGCGCTGCGCTCCCAGCCCCCGGAGCGCAGCTGCTCGAGCTGCTCGCGCACGCCCGGCGCGGACGCCCACTCGTCGGCCGCGCCGTCGCGCGCGGACATCAGCACGAAGCGCGCGCTCGCCAGCGCGTCCGCGTGCGGTGTAAAGACCGTCAACGTCGAGCCGTCCGCCCCGGCGCCCGCTCCGAGCGGCTGGCTCAGGTCGAGCTCGACGCCGTCGACGCGCCCCAGCACATACCGCTGCGAGGCCAGCGCCACCTCGTCCCATTTGCCGCTCGCCTCGCGCTCGGCCAGGCGCTCGTCGTTCTCCTCCAGGTACGCGCTGATGCGCAGGTACCACTGCGGCAGCTCGATCAGCCGCACCGGCCCGTGGCAGCGCCAGCACGTGCCGCCCGCCTCCACCTGGATCGACGCGAGCGTCGTCCGGCAGTTCTCGCACCAGTCGACGTTGCCCACGCCGCGGTACACCAGCCCCGCCTCATACAGCTTCAAGAACAGCCACTGCGACCAGCGGTACATCACCGCGTCCGAGCTCATGAACGAGCGCTCCCAGTCAAACGAGAAGCCCAGCCGCCGCAGCTGGCCGGTCATGTGCGCCGCGCACCGCGCCACCCACTCGCTCGGCCGCTCGCCGCCCGCGATCGCGCCCAGCTCCGCCGGCAGCCCGAACGCGTCGAAGCCGAACGCGAACAGCACCGCGTCGCCGCGCGCGCGGCGAAAGCGCGCATACGCGTCCCCGATCGAGTAGCTGCGCACGTGGCCGATGTGCACGTTGCCCGATGTGAACGGCGCCGACGGCTTGATGTACAGGTGCGGCTGGTCCTCCGCCAGCGGCGGCGTGCGAAACGCGTCGCGCTCGCGCCACGCCGCCTGGCGGCGCGCCTCGATCGCGTGCGGCTCATAGCGCTGCTTTGCGGTCTCCACCATCCTCGATCGAGCATATCCAAGGGCATAAGCAGCAATCTCACCATTGCTATGCTCAAGCCCACTTGGCCACCTGCGCGCACATGCCCTCGACGGCGCTCCGCCGGACCCGCTCCGGCGCCCGCCGGCGCGGGGCGGCGCCGGCGGGCGCGACGCCGCGAGCGCCCCTCCGCGAGCAGCCGACGCCGCCACGCGCCGCCCGCGCGGGAATGTCCGCGCCGGCTGCAAGGATGCCGTGATGGAGATCGAGATCGGACGCGGCAAGAAGGGCCGGCGCGCATACGGGTTCGACGACATCGCGATCGTCCCCTCGCGGCGCACCCGCGACCCCGACGACATCGACATCTCCTGGAAGCTCGGGCCCTACCAGTTCGAGCTGCCCATGCTCGCCTCCGCGATGGACGGCGTCGTCTCGCCCGACACCGCCGCGATCATCGGCCGCCTGGGCGGCCTCGCGGTGCTCAACCTCGAGGGAATCTTCACCCGCTACGAGGACGCCGACGAGCAGCTCGAACGGATCGCAGCGCTGCCCAAGGAGCTCGCCACGCGCGAGATGCAGGACATCTACCGCGAGCCCGTCAAGCCCGAGCTGATCGCCCGGCGGATCGCCGAAGTCAAGGAGCAGAAGGTCGTCGTCGCCGCCTCGCTCACCCCGCAGCGCGTGCGCGACCACTACGAGATCGCGATCGACGCCGGCCTCGACGTGCTCATCATCCAAGGCACCGTCGTCTCCGGCGAGCACGTCTCGACCGTCTCCGAGCCGCTCAACCTCAAGGAGTTCATCCCCACGCTCGACGTGCCCGTCGTCGTCGGCGGCTGCGCCTCCTACCACACCGGCCTTCACCTGATGCGCACCGGCGCCGCAGGCGTGCTCGTCGGCGTCGGCCCCGGGGCCGCGTGCACCACCCGCGGGGTGCTCGGCATCGGCGTGCCGCAGGCCACCGCGATCGCGGACGTCGCCGCGGCCCGCTCGACCCACATGCTCGAGACCGGCGAGTACTGCCAGGTGATCGCCGACGGCGGCATGCGCAACGGCGGCGACGTGTCCAAGGCGATCGCGCTCGGCGCCGACGCGGTCATGATCGGCTCGCCGCTCGCGCGCGCCTACGAAGCCCCCGGACGCGGCTTTCACTGGGGCATGGCGACCTTCCACCCGACGCTCCCGCGAGGGGCGCGCGTCGCGACCGCGCAGAACGGCACCATCGAGGAGATCCTCGTCGGCCCCGCGCGCGAGAACGACGGCACGTTCAACCTGTTCGGCGGGCTGCGCACATCGATGGCCACCTGCGGCCACAAGGACCTCGCGGAGTTCAACCGCGCCGAGGTCGTCGTCGCCCCCGCGCTGCAGACCGAGGGCAAGGCGCTCCAGCGCGACCAGGGCGTCGGCATGGGCGCGACCAACGGGAAGGTAGCCGCCCTCGTAAATGACTAGCCCGGCTGCCACGGCCGCGGAGCCGGAGGCCGGGCAGCGGACAGCCACGCCTGCCGCGACCGAGGAGGTCGTGGTGCTCGACTACGGCGGGCAGTACTCGCAGCTGATCGCGCGCCGGGTGCGCGACTGCGGCGTGTTCAGCGAGCTGCTGCCCCACCACGTGCCGCTCGAGGAGATCGCCGCGCGCACGCCCCGCGCGATCATCCTCTCGGGCGGGCCCGCGTCGGTGTACGCCGACGGCGCGCCCGCGCTCGACCTCCGCCTGCTCGAGCTGGGCGTGCCGGTGCTGGGCATCTGCTACGGCATGCAGCTGCTCGTGCACACGCTCGGCGGCCGCGTCGAGCAGGCCGAGGTCGGCGAGTTCGGCCGCTCCGAGCTGCACGTCCGCGACGCCGGGGTGCTGCTGCGCGGGATGCCGCGCGAGCAGATGTGCTGGATGTCCCACCGCGACGCCGTGTTCGAGCCGCCGCCCGGGTTCACCGCGCTGGCCTCCTCGAGCGCCTCGCCCGTCGCCGCCGTCGAGAGCGTCGAGCGCGGCATCTACGGCATCCAGTTTCACCCCGAGGTCGTGCACACCCCCTACGGCGAGGAGATCCTCACGCGCTTCCTCGGCGACGTTTGCCGCTGCGAGCGCACCTGGTCGGCCGCCTCGATCGTCGAGGAACAGGTGCGGCGCATCCGCCGGCAGGTGGGGGAGGGCAGCGTGATCTGCGGCCTGTCCGGCGGCGTCGACTCGTCTGTCGCAGCGCTGCTCGTGCACCGCGCCGTCGGCGAGCAGCTCACGTGCGTGTTCGTCGACCACGGCCTCATGCGCAAGGACGAGGGCGAGCAGGTCGTGCGCACGTTCCGCGACACGTTCAAGGTGCCGCTCGTCGCCGTCCACGCCGAGACGCGCTTCCTCGAGCGCCTCGCCGGCGTCACCGAGCCCGAGGCCAAGCGCAAGGCGATCGGCGCCGAGTTCATCCGCGTGTTCGAGGAGGAGGCTGGCAAGCTCGCCGACGCGGCTCGCGCGGGTCGCGCGCCGGGCACTGGCGGCGAACCGGGCGCGCGTGGCGAACCGGGCGCGGGTGGCGAACCGGGCGCGGGCGAGAGCCACCCCGCGCGCTTCCTCGTGCAGGGCACGCTCTACTCCGACGTCATCGAGTCCGGCGGCGGCACCGGCGCGGCGACGATCAAGTCCCACCACAACGTCGGCGGCCTGCCCGAGGACCTGCAGTTCGAGCTCGTCGAGCCGCTGCGAGCGCTGTTCAAGGACGAGGTCCGCGCTGTCGGCGCCGAGCTCGGGCTGCCCGAGCGCCTCGTCTGGCGCCAGCCGTTCCCCGGGCCCGGGCTCGCGATCAGGGTCGTCGGCGGCGAAGCCACCAAGGAGCGCCTGGACGTGCTGCGCGAGGCCGACCACATCCTCCAGGACGAGATCCGCAAGGCCGGCCTGTACCGCGAGCTGTGGCAGTCCTTCTGCGTGCTGCCCGACGTGCGCACCGTCGGCGTGCAGGGCGATGAGCGCACCTACGGCCACGTCGTCGTCATCCGCGCCGTCACCAGCGACGACGCCATGACCGCCGACTGGGCGCGCCTGCCATACGACCTGCTCGAGACGATCGCCTCGCGGATGATGGGCGAGCTGCGCGAGGTCAACCGCGTCGTGCTCGACATCACCTCGAAGCCTCCCGGCACCATCGAGTGGGAGTAGCGCTCCGGTTGCTCACGTCTATGCCGACTAGCGTGGGCATCGATGTGAGGAGCCTGCGCTTTGCGGTGCGGCCGGGGCGCTACGCTCCCTGCGTCCTCGCGAGCAACCGCGATCCATCCGTCCGGCGCATGTGAGATCGCCTATAGTGTTCGCCTCGCCGCGCGCTCCAGCGTGGCCTTTTTCACGCGATGGCCCCCTCGACGAAGACCTACGTAGCGAAGCCAAGCGACCGTGAGCGCAATTGGCTGCTCGTCGACGCCAACGGCAAGACGCTCGGCCGGCTCGCGACGCAGATCGCCGACCTGCTGCGCGGCAAGCGCAAGCCCCAGTACACGCCGCACATCGACACCGGCGACTTCGTCGTGGTCGTCAACGCCGAGAAGGTGCACGTCAGCGGCAACAAGCGCCAGGACAAGCGCTACTACCGCCACTCGGGCTACCCCGGCGGGCTGCGTTCGCGGACCTTCGAGGAGATGCTCGCGCGCCGCCCCGAGGAGATCATCCGGCTGGCCGTCAAGGGCATGCTGCCGCGCAACCGCCTCGCGCGCAAGCAGATCACCAAGCTCAAGATCTACGCCGGGCCCGAGCATCCGCACGTCGCCCAGAGACCACAACCGTTGGAGATCGACGCCTGATGGCAGACGAGCAGCAGACCGACGGCCCCGAGCAGCCCGCCGGGGAGGCGCTCGCCGGGGAGACACCCGCCGAGGAGACACCTGCCGCTGCCGAGGAGGCACAGCCGAGCGCCGCCCCGGAGCCGGTCGCGCAGGAGCAGCCAAGCGAGCCGCAGGCGCAGGGGAGCGTCGAGGAGGAGGAAGAGGAGGAGCCCGCGCCGCGCGAGAAGCCGGCGGTCCCCGGCGCGCACCTCGAGGTGGACATAGTCCCGGAGGGCGTCGACCCGCTCGGGCGCAGCGAGAGCTACGGCGACCCGTACACCGAGGACGCATACGCCGTCGACCCGTACGCCAGCCTGGAGGAGGTCGAGGAGCGCGAACAGGAGGAGGAGGAGCAGGAGGAGGCGCTCACGCAGCCGATCTCGACGGCCGCGATCGACCTCGCCTCCGGGGCGCGCTACCGCGCGACCGGCAAGCGCAAGTCGGCGATCGCGCGCGTGACGCTGCGGCCGGGCAGCGGCAGCTATCTCGTCAACGGGCGCACGCTCGAGGAGCACTTCCCGCGGCTGACGCTCCAGCGCAACATCCGCCAGCCGCTGGAGACGGTCGGCTACGAGGACCGCATGGACGTGGTCGCGAGGCTGCACGGCGGCGGCATCTCCGCGCAGGCCGGGGCGCTGCGCCACGGCGTCTCGCGGGCGCTGCTCGAGGCCGACCCGAACCTGCGCGGAGAGCTCAAGCGCAGGGGCTTCCTGACACGCGACTCGCGTACCAAGGAGCGCAAGAAGGCCGGTCTGAAGAAGGCGCGCAAGCGTCCGCAGTTCTCAAAGCGCTAGGCCGCGCCGTCCCCGGGGAGCCAATGGCCGCCAAGCTGTTCGGGACCGACGGCGTACGCGGCGTCGCCGGCGAGCTGTTGACGGCCGAGCTCGCGCTCGCGCTCGCCCGCGCCGCCACGCGCGCCACCGGCGCGCAGCGCCCGCAGGTGCTGATCGTGCGCGACACGCGCGAGTCCGGCGAGATGCTCGAGGCGGCGCTCGCCGCCGGGGTCAGCGCCGCCGGCGGCGACGCGCTGCTCGGCGGCGTGCTGCCCACGCCCGCCGCGCCGCTGCTGATCGCGCGCTACGGCTTCGACCTCGCGGCCGTGGTGTCCGCCTCGCACAACCCCTACCGCGACAACGGCATCAAGTTCTTCGCCGGCGACGGCTACAAGCTCTCCGACGAGGCCGAGGCCGCGATCGAGCGCGACGTCAAGACGGCCGCACAGGGTTTCGGCGAGGCGCCGGTCCGCGCCGGTGCCCGCGCGCCGGGCGCGGACGCGGGCCCGGCGATCGGGCGGGTGCGCGAGCTGCGCGGCGCTCCCGAGGACTACCTGCGCGAGCTGCACACGCGCTTCCGCGCGCTCGAGCTGGACGGGCTGGACGTGCTGCTCGATTGCGCCAACGGCGCCACATACCAGGTGGCGCCCGAGATCTTCAGGCGGCTCGGCGCGAGCGTCTCGGTGATCGCCGACGCGCCCGACGGGCGCAACATCAACGCCGGCTGCGGCTCCACGCACGTCCACGAGCTCGCCCGCCAGGTGCTCGCCGGCGGGCACGCGCTCGGCTTCGCGTTCGACGGCGACGGCGATCGCGTGCTCGCGGTCGATCGCCGCGGCGTGGTCGTCGACGGCGATGAGCTGATGGCGCTCGCCGCCCTGCACCTGCGCGCCGCCGGGCGCCTCAGCGGCGACGGCGTCGTCGTGACCGTCATGACCAACTACGGCTTTCACGCCGCCATGCAAGCGGCGGGGGTCGCGGTCGCGACCACCAACGTCGGCGACCGCTACGTGCTCGAGGAGCTGCGCACGCGCGGATGGACGCTCGGCGGCGAGCAGTCGGGCCACATCATCGAGATGGGCTTCAACCACACCGGCGACGGCATCGCCAGCGCGCTGCTCACGCTCGAGGCGCTCGCCGGGAGCGATCTGTGCGAGCGCGACGCCATGTCCAAGCTGCCGCAGCGGCTCGTCAACATACGCGTGCGTGACCGCGACGCGCTCGCCCGGGCGCACGAAGTGGACGCCGCCGTACGCGCGGCCGAGCGCGAGCTCGCCGGTCGCGGCAGGGTGCTCGTGCGCCCGAGCGGCACCGAGCCGCTCGTGCGCGTCATGGTCGAGGCCCCGAGCGAGCAGGAGGCCGAGGCGGTCTGCAACCGCCTCGTCGCGCTCGTGCGGCGCGAGCTCGGCTAGCCGGCCGACAGGCGGCGCCAGACCGCTGAGCGCGGGCGCCCGGGTGCGGCTCGCTGCGTCCCTGTCCGGCTTGCCTGTCGGCCGTCTACAGGCGCTGAGCGCGCGCGCCCGGGTGCGGCTCGGCGCCGTTGGTATCGTCGCTCGGATGTGCGGCATCGTTGGCTACGTCGGCCGGCGCGGGGACGGGCGCCAGGTCCGGGAGCTGCTGCTCGCGGGCCTCACCAAGCTCGAGTACCGCGGCTATGACTCGGCGGGGATCTCGGTGATCGTCGATGACCGCATCGAGGCCGTGCGCGCTGTCGGCAACCTCGATGCCTTGCGCGCGAAGCTCGCGCACGGCGGGCACGAGCCCGGCGCCGCCGAGGTGGCGACCGCGCTGCTGGACGCGCCCGTCGCGACAGCCACACACGGTCCCGGCGCCGCGACCGCGATGCTCGACGCGCCCGCTATGACCGGGATCGGGCACACGCGCTGGGCCACGCACGGCCGCGTCAGCGAGGAGAACGCCCACCCGCACTTCGACAGCGCCGATCGCGTGCACGTGGTCGTCAACGGGATCGTCGAGAACTACATGACGCTCAAGCAGCGCCTGCTCGCGAGCGGCAGCGTGTTCACGTCGGAGACCGACGCGGAGGTGATCGCGCACCTGATCGCCGACTCCTACGACGGCGAGCTCGCGGCGGCCGTGCGCGCCGCCTACGGGCAGCTGAAGGGTCACTTCGCGTTCGTCGCGATGAGCCTCGATGAGCCGCAGCTGCTGGTCGGCGCGCGCCGGGAGTGCCCGCTGGTCGTCGGCCGCGGCGACGGCGAGCAGTTCATCGCCTCCGCGATCCCCGCGTTCCTGTCCGAGACACGCCGCGCCCAGTACGTCGAGAACGGCGAGATCGTCGTCCTGCGTCCGGACGAGGTGCTGATCACGACTGCCGACGGCACGCCGGTGCGGCGCGCGATCGAAACGGTCGAATGGGACCAGGAGACGGCCGAGAAGGGCGGCTTCGAGACGTTCATGCTCAAGGAGATCCACGAACAGGCAGACGCGGTCGCCGAGACGATCGCCGACCGCACGGCCAGCGCGCAAGGCGTCGAGCTCGGCGAGCAGGGGGCGTTCGACGAGGCGCTGCTCGCGGGCGTCAAGCGGATCGTGGTCGTCGCCTGCGGGACCGCGTACCACGCCGGGCTGATCGGCCGCTACGCGATCGAGGAGTGGGCGCGCCTGCCGGTCGAGATGGACATCGCCTCCGAGTACCGCTACCGCAACCCCGTGATCGGCCCCGGCGACCTCGTGATCGGGATCTCCCAGTCCGGTGAGACCGCCGACACGCTCGCGGCCATGCGCCTCGCGCGCGCGCGAGGGGCGAGCGTGCTCGCGATCACCAACACGATGGGCTCGCAGGCCACGCGCGACGCTCACGGCGTGCTGTACACGCGCGCGGGCCTCGAGATCGGCGTGGCCGCGACCAAGACGTTCGTCTCGCAGGTCGCGGTCATGTACCTGCTCGCTCTGCGGCTCGCCGAGCTGCGCGGCACGCTCCCGCCCGCTCGCGTCGCGCAGCTCGTCGGCGAGCTGGGGCGCCTGCCGCATTGCATCGACGAGCTGATCGGAGCATGCGAGCCGCGTGCGGGCGCGATCGCCGAGCAGTGCTGGAGCAGCGAGTTCTTCCTGTACATCGGCCGTCACATCGGCCTGCCCGTCGCGCTCGAGGGGGCGCTGAAGCTCAAGGAGATCTCCTACGTGTCCACCGACGCGTACGCCGCCGGCGAGATGAAGCACGGCCCGATCGCGCTGCTCGACCACGACACGCCGGTAGTGTGCGTCGCCACCCGCTCGCCCGTGCTCGAGAAGCTGATCTCAAACGTCCAGGAGGCGCGTGCCCGCGGCGCGCGCGTGATCGCCGTCACGACCGCCGGCGAAGGCGCGGTCGAGCCGCACGCGGACGCCACGATCGCGGTGCCCGCCACCGACTGGATGCTCCAGCCGATACTCGCGGTGATCCCGCTGCAGCTGCTCGCCTACGAGATCGCGCGCCGGCGCGGCCTGAACGTCGACCAGCCGCGCAACCTCGCAAAGACCGTCACCGTCGAGTAACCGCTCACTCGGCGGGCGCCGCGGGGGCCCGCGGCGCCCGCAGCGCCCGCCGCGCGGCGCCGACCGGCGCGAGCGCCCGGGCGTTTTCCCTGTCGGGATGCGGCCGTGCCGCCCGACGCGGCGAGGCCCGAGCGCGGCCGGGCACTAGCATCGCGCTGATGAGCACGCTGGCGCCTTGGCTTCTGCCGCTCCCGGACGCGCACAGAATGCGCGAGGTCGACCGCTGGGCGATCCAGGAGCAGGGCGTGGCCAGCCTCGAGTTGATGGAGCGCGCCGGGGCGGGCGTCGCGCGGGCGCTCGAGCGCCTAGTCCCGGACGGCCCGGTGACGGTCCTGTGCGGCAAGGGCAACAACGGCGGCGACGGCCTGGTGGCGGCGCGCCTGCTGCGCGAGAGCGGACGGCCGGTGACGGTCGTGTGCGTCGCGCCGCCCGGAGAGCTCACGGGCGACGCGCGCGCAAACCTCGGGCGCCTCCCCGGCGAGGCGCCCGTGCAGCTGAGCGGAGCCCCGTGGACGGCGCAGGCGCAAGCCGCCCCCGAGCTCCAGCCGCAGGCGCCCGCCGGCGCGCCCGGCGCGCCGGCCGCGGTCATCGACGCCCTGCTCGGCACGGGCTTCGCCGGCGAGCCCCATGGGCCGGTCGCGGCCGCGATCGAAGCCGCGGGCGCGAGCGGCGCGCCGATCGTCAGCGTCGACGTGCCCAGCGGCGTCGACGCCTCGACGGGCGTGGTGCGCGGCCCCGCCGTGCGCGCGCGCGTGACCGTCACCTTCCACGCGGCCAAGCCCGGCCTGTGGATCCGGCCGGGCAAGGCGTGCGCGGGGGACGTGCAAACGATCGACATCGGCATCCCGCGCGGCGCGCCGCTCGATGCGAGCATCGGGCTGATCCAGCAGCGCGTGCTCGCCTCGCTGCCCCGCCGAGGGGCGTCCTCGACCAAGTTCGTCTCCGGGCACGTGCTCGTCGCGGGCGGCTCGCGGGGGCTGACCGGCGCGCCGCGGATGGCCGCGCAGGCGAGCATGCGGGCGGGCGCCGGATACGTCACCGCCTGCGTGCCCGGCTCGCTGCAGCCGGTGCTCGCCAGCGCCGGACCGCCCGAGATGATGACGCGCGCCCTGCCCGACGAGGACGGCTCGCTGACCGACGAGGGCGTCGAGGTCGTGCTCGCCGCGGCCGCCCGCGGCGGCGCGCTCGCGCTCGGCCCCGGGCTCGGGCGTGAAGCGCGGGCATTCGCGTTCGCTCGCTCGCTCGCTCGCGAGGCGCCCGTGCCGCTGGTGCTCGACGCGGACGGCCTGAACGCGCACGCGGGCGCGCTCGGCGAGCTCGCTCGCAGGAGCGCGCCGACGGTGCTCACGCCGCACGCGGGCGAGCTCGGACGGCTGCTCGAGCTGGACAGCGCGGAGATCGAGCGCGAGCGCCTGCGCCACGTGCGCGCGGCGGCCGAGCAGTCCGCCGCGGTGGTCGTGCTCAAGGGCGATGACACGCTCGTCGCCCACCCCGACGGGAGCGTCGCCGTCAGCCCCGGCGGGAGCCCCGCGCTTGCGACCGCCGGGACCGGCGACGTGCTCACCGGCGTGATCGGCGCGCTGCTCGCCCAGGGGCTCGACGCCTTCACCGCGGCCGCCGCCGGCGTGTGGCTGCACGCCGAGGCCGGCCGTCAGGCCGCGCGCCGGGTGGGCGCGCGCGAGGGCGTGATCGCGACCGACGTGATCGATGCGCTCCCCGGCGCTCGCCGCGTAGAGTTAGACGCGCAGGCCGAGGAGGTTGGGCATGACGGTTGACAGCACCGCCGAGAGCGAGGCGACCGCGACGCGCAGGGCGCTCGCGAGCGTGAACGTGGCGGCGATCCAGCGAAACTGCGCGCGCGTGTGCGCGCAGCTGCGCCGCGGCACCGCGCTGTGCGCGGTCGTCAAGGCCGACGGCTACGGCCACGGCGCGGTCGCCAGCGCGCGCGCGGCGCTCGCGGGCGGCGCGAGCTGGCTGGCGATCGCCGACGCGCACGAGGCGCTCGAGCTGCGCGAGGCCGGCCTGCGCGATGCCCGCCTGCTGGTCATGGGCGCGCTCACGCCCGCGGAGCTCGAGCAGGCGCTCGCGCTCGACGCCGACGTGGTCGTCTGGAGCGAGGCCTTCCTCGCGCGCGTCGCCGCGCTCGGCGGCGGGCGCGTGCACGTCAAGCTCGACTCCGGGATGGGGCGGCTGGGGACGCGCGATCCAGAGGAGGCCTCGCGCGTGGCGGCGGCCGCCGCGCGCGCGCCCGGCGTCGCGCTCGCAGGCGTGATGACCCACTTCGCCACCGCCGATGAGCTCGACGACGACGGCTTCTTCGCCGGCCAGCTCGCGACGTTCGCCCGCTGGGCGCGCACGATCAAGGACGAGCATCCAGCTGTCCTCGCGCACGCGGCCAACAGCGCGGCGACGATGCGCGACCCCGAGGCGCAGTTCGACATGGTGCGCTGCGGGATCGCGATCTACGGCATGGATCCGTTCGGCAGGGACCCCGCCGCGCGCGCGCTCGAGCCCGCGCTCGAGCTGCGCTCCTACGTCGCCGAGGCCAAGCTGTGCCGCGCCGGGGAGAGCGCGGGCTATGGGCGCCAGTTCGTCGCCGACCGCGACACCTACATCGGCGTGCTGCCGATCGGCTACGGCGACGGCTGGCGACGAGGCCTGTCCAACAACGCCGACGTGCTGATCGGCGGGCGCCGGCACCCGCTGGTCGGGACCGTCAGCATGGACAGCATCACCGTCGATCTCGGCATCGACATCGAGCCGGCGCAGATGCGCGGCGCGCGCGCGATCCTGATCGGGATCCAAGGCAGCGAGCGGATCACCGCCGAGGAGGTCGCGCGACGACTCGACACGATCAACTACGAGATCACGTGCTCGCTCACGCCCAGGGTGCCACGGCTGTACAGCCGCGACGGGGTCGCGCTGTGAACGCCCGCGCGCGGCCCGCCGGCGCGAGCGCCGCCGCGCAAGGCCCCTCCGCCGTGCGGGCGCCGGGCGCCGAGCCGGTGCGGACGGCGCTCGCCGGCGCGCGCGCGTGGCTGGTCGGCGGCTCGGTCCGCGACGGCCTGCTCGGCAGGCCCACGACGGACCTCGACCTGGTGATCGACGGCGACCCCGCCCGCGCCGCGCGCGCGGTCGCCCGCGCGGCGCCCCGCGCCGCGTGCTTCGCGCTCTCGGATGACTTCGGCTCCTGGCGCGTGGTTGCGCGCGGCAACGCCTGGCGGCTCGACGTCGAGCCGCTGCGGGGCGCGACGATCGAGGCCGACCTCGCGCTGCGCGACTTCACCGTCAACGCGATCGCCGAGCCGCTCGCCGGCGGCGCGCCGATCGACCCGCTCGGCGGGATCGAGGACCTGCGCGGCGGGCGCCTGCGGATGGCGGGCGCGAGCGCGTTCGCCGCCGACCCGCTGCGGGTCCTGCGCCTGGTGCGGCTCGCGCTCGAGCTCGACCTGCGCCCCGATCCGCAGACGCTGCGCGCGGCCGGCGCCCACGCGCAGGGGCTGCGCGGGGTCTCCGCCGAGCGGGTGTTCGCCGAGCTGCGGCGGATCATCGCCTCGGAGCGCGTACACGAGGGGCTGCAGATGCTCGAGCGGCTCGGCGCGAGCGCCGTGATCCTGCCCGAGCTGCACGCGCTGCACGGCGTCCAGCAGAGCCGCTACCACCACCTCGACGTGTACGGGCACACGCTCGAGGTGCTCGATCGCACGGTCGCGCTCACGAGCGATGCGCACACGCCCGAGGCCGAGCTCGACGCCTGCGTCGGCGGACACGCCCGCGCCGTCCGCGCCCTGCTCGCAGAGCCGCTCGCCGACGAGATGACCCGCGGGCAGGCGCTGCGCTGGGGGGCGCTGCTGCACGACGCGGCCAAGCCGCTCACGCGCGAGATCCGCGCCCGGGACGGCCGTGTGACGTTCATCGGCCACGACGTCCGCGGGGCGCAGCTCGCACGCGCGGTGCTCGCACGGCTGCGCGCGAGCGAGCGCCTGCGCGCGCACGTGGCGGCGCTCGTGCGCCACCACCTGCTCCTCGGCTTCCTCGTGCACGAGCCCCAGCCGCTGTCGCGCAGGAAGGTGTTCGAGTACCTGCACGCCTGCTCGCCGGTCGAGGTCGACGTGACGCTGCTCTCGATCGCCGACCGCCTGGCCACGCGCGGGGATCGCGCCCACGAGTCGATCCAGACGCACCTCGCGCTCGCCCGCGGGCTGCTGGCCGACGCCCTGCGCTGGCGCGCCGAGGGCCCGCCGGCGCCGCTGCTCAAGGGCGATCAGCTGGCCCGCGAGCTCGCGATCCCGACGGGACCGCGCGTCGGCGAGCTGCTGCACGAGCTCGCCGCGGCGCAGTACGCCGGCGAAGTTTGCACCCGCGCAGACGCGCTCGCGCACGCACGCGCGCTGGTGCGTGAGCCGGACGCGCCTGCCGCGTGACGTAGGATCTGCCCTGGTGGCCGCGCCCGACTGCATCTTCTGCAAGATCGTCGCCGGCGAGCTGCCCGCGCGGATCGTCGATGAAGACGAGCGCACGGTCGCGTTCATGGACATCTCGCCGGCGACCAGGGGCCACGCTCTCGTCGTTCCGCGCGCGCATTCGCCCGACCTCCTGAGCGCCGAGCCCGAGGACGTCAGCGCGGTCGCGTTCGCAGCGCAGCGCCTGGCCGCGCGCGCCAAGGAGCGGCTCGGCGCGGATGGCGTCAACCTGCTGAGCTCCAGCGGGCGCGCCGCGTGGCAGACGGTCTTTCACTTTCACGTGCACGTGATCCCGCGCTACGATGGCGACCCGCTGCGGCTGCCGTGGGTGCCGGCCGAGGGCGATCGAGAGCAGATCGCGCTCGCGGCGCAGGAGCTTTCGGGGCGGTAGCGAAGTAGTCAGACCGCGACCTCCGGCGTCGGGGAGTGTTCAATGGCAGGTATGAGACGCATATCCATGGCGGTGCTCGCGAGCTCGGCGCTCGTGCTGCTCGTGCCCGCGGTCGCGCCCGCGACGCTCACAGAAGTCGGTGTGATCGGCGCGACCACGCCCGCCACCGTGCCGAGCTGCCCGACCAGCTGCGAAGCCGTCAGTCGCACGACCGGCTTCCAGGTCAAGATCGGCTCGGTGCACAACCCGCTCAGCGCCCCCCGGGCAGGCACGATCGTCGCCTGGACGATCACGCTCGGCAAGCCGACCGCCGCCCAGATCAAGTACCTGAACGCCAACGAGGGCGGCCCGGCGGAAGCCGGGATCGCCGTGCTCTCGCCCCAGCCCAAACCGAACCTCACCTACAAGCTCGTCGCGCAGAGCCCGATGGTCAAACTGCAGCCGTACTTCGGCGAGACCGCCCAATTCCCGCTCGAAACCACGATCCCGGTCAAGAAGGGCTACGTGGTCGCGCTCACCGTGCCCACGTGGGCGCCCGCGCTCGCGCTCGGGTTCGCGAACACGACCTCCTGGCGCGCGAGCCGGCCGAGGAGCGGCTGCAAGACCACCAGCACCCAGACGGTCCAGACCACGCTCGCCAGCACGGTTCAGTACTACTGCCTCTACCAGACCGCGCGCCTGACCTACAGCGCCACGGAGATCTCCACGCCGTAGGCTAGGGAGCGCTCGCGCCGCCCGTCGGGCTGGCCGCAGGCGCCGTTTCGCCGGTTTTGCCCGCGCTTTCGGTGGGGGTCGTGTTCGCGCTTTCGCTTGCCGGAGCGCCGCCCCCGGTGCCGGTCGTGTTTGCCGTGCTGGAGGTCGCGGGTTCTTCGCTGGCGCCGCCGGACGGGGTTTCGCTGCTCGAGGACGATCCGGGGCTTTCGCTCTGACCGGCCTTCGTCGTTGTCGTCGTCGTGGACGTCGTCTGCGCGGCCGCCGCTTCGGCGCTCGTGTCGGTCGGCGGGGTTATTTCGGGCGTGCTCTTCGGCACCACGTCCGACACGCTCGCGCCGCCGCCGCCGCACGCGCCCAGCCCGGCGCCGCACAGCAGTGCGACGCACGCGCCGAGCGCGACCCTCGCTCTCACAACGGCCCCATCCGCCTGCCGCATGTGGGGCAGTCGTTGAGGTCCTTCTGGGAGTGCTGCTCGCACCACGGGCAGAAGCGCAGGTTCTCGACCGCCCACGGCAGGCGCGAGTCCGACGGCACCAGCGGCAGCATCTTGCCGACGACTTCGAGCTCGTCCCCGGTTTCGCGGTCAAGGTAGACGCGGTCGGGCTCCGCCTCGAGCACCACTTCACGCCCGGTCGCCGGGTTGCGCAATCTGTAACGCTGTTTCGTGCTCACGCCCGCGAACTCTACCTCAGCCGCTGGGCGAGCAAGCGCCGCGGATAGGCTGGGCGTGCGTGCGCGTGCTGATCTTCCACGGCTACCTGCTGGAGGGAACCGGCTCGAACGTCTACACCGCGCGACTGGCCGCCGCGCTCGCGCGCCTCGGGCACGACGTGCATCTGCTCTGCCAGGACCGCCACCCCGAGCGCCGGCGCTTCGTCGACGCCGCCGGCGACTGGGACAGCGGCGAGCTGCGGGTCGAGCGCCTCGCGCGCCACTCCGCGCGCGGCAGCTGCACGGTCTACCGCCCCGACATCGGCGGGCTGCTGCCGGTGTACGTCGCCGATCGCTACGAGGGGATCGAAGCGCGCACGTTCGCGCGCTGCAGCGAGCCGGAGGTCGCGCGCTACATCGACGCGAACGTCGCGGCCGTCAGCGAGCTGCTCGTGCGCGTGCGCCCGCACACGGCGCTCGCCAACCACCTGGTGATGGGCCCGGTGATCCTCGCGCGCGCGCTGCGCGACTCGGTCCCGTATGCCGTGAAGGTCCACGGGAGCGCGCTCGAGTACACGGTCAAGCCCGAACCCGAGCGGTTCCTTGCGCCCGCGCGCGAGGGACTCGCGAGCGCGCGCGCGGTGCTGGTCGGCTCGACCCACACCGCGCGCAGCCTGTGGCGCGCGCTCGCTGACCCGCGGCTGGCGCGGCGCACCCGCCTCGGGCCCCCGGGCGTCGACGTCGAACGCTTTTGCGCGCGCACGCCGACGCACGCGGCAGCCGGCGTGCGCGCGCTCGCCCGGCACCTGCGAGCCCAGGCCGCACGACCGGGGCGCGAGCGCGAAGCCGGGGCGTTCGCCCGCGACGCGTCCGCGGCGGCTGACGCGCTCGCGCGGCTCGACCCCGAGCGCGAGCCGCTCGTCGCGTTCGTCGGCAAGCTGATCGTCAGCAAGGGCGTGGACCTGCTGATCGCCGCCTGGCCGCTGGTGTTGCAGCGCAGCCCGCGCGCGCGGCTCGTGATCGTCGGTTTCGGCGCGTATCGCGAGGGTCTGGAGCGTCTGTGCTCGGCGCTGCGCCAGGGCGATCTCGAGCAGGCGCGCCAGCTCGCGCTCGCCGGCCGCGCGCTCGAGGACGACTCGCTCCCACGGCGGCCACTGCGCCATCTGCTCGCGTTCCTGGAGCAGCTCGGCGGAACCGAGCGCGAACGCTACCTCGAGGCGGCGCGCGCGCTCGACGAGCGGGTCGTGCTGTGCGGGCGGCTCGAGCACGACGAGCTCGCGCTGCTTCTGCCCGCGTGCGCGGCCGTCGTCGTGCCGAGCACCTTTCCCGAGGCGTTCGGCATGGTCGCCGCCGAGGCCGCCGCATGCGGCGCGCTGCCGGTCAGCGCGGCGCACTCCGGCCTGGCTGAGGTCAGCGGCGCGCTCGCCGCCGCCATCCCCGCGCAGGCCGCCGCCTGGCTGTCCTTCGGCGTCGGCGCGCACGCCGTCGAAGAGCTCGCGCGCAACCTCACGGGCTGGCTGCACGCGGACCCCCGGCTGCGCGCGCGCACGCGCGCCGGACTGATCGCCACCGTGCGCCAGCGCTGGTCCTGGGAGAGCGTCGCGCGGGGCGTCATCGCGGCCGCGGGAGGGCAGCTCGACACGCTCGCCGCGCCCGTGATAGATTGAGGCAATCGTTGCAAAGACGAAGCGGAGGTGAGGCATGCAGGTGCGCGACGGCATGACGCAGATGGTTCTCGCGGTCGGCCCCGGCCACACGCTCCGGGACGTCGCCCGGCTGATGTCCGAACGCAAGGTCGGCGCCGCCGCGGTGCTCGACCCCGACGGCCACGGCCCGGGCATCATCACCGAGCGCGACATCCTCTTCGCGCTCGGCGCCGGGCAGGATCCGGACGGCGAGAGCGTCGCCGACCACCTCACCCGCGAGGTCGTCTACGCGGCCCCCGACTGGTCGTTGGAGGAGGCCGCCGCGGCGATGGTGCGGGGAGGCTTCCGGCACCTGATCGTGCTCGACCGGGGCGAGACCGTCGGGATCCTGTCGGTCCGCGACGTCGTCCGCTGCTGGACGGAGGACGGCGCGATCTGCTCGGTGCCGGCCAGGGTGGCCGTGGGCTGAAGGGGCGGTGGCGCGCCCGCGTGGGGAGCGGGCATGCCACCGCCACGGCCGCACGCGCAGCTCGCCCGCCGGCGCGCCCGCCTCGCCCGCCGGCGCGCCCGCCGGGCCCGCCGGGCCCGCCGGCGCCCGCGCGCGGCCCGCGCGGGCCCGCCCGGCAGCGGATCAGTGCTCGTCGAGCGGGAGCTCGTCGATTTCGCGGCGCGTGTCTTTGATCCAGCGCACGATGCACACGACGGTCAGGATCACGCCGACGACCGTGAACTCGATGAACGTCGTGACGCCGATCAGCGCGAGCGTGATGCCCACCGCGGTGAGCACCGGCAGGATGCTCGGGCCGGGCAGGTGGATCTCCTCGCCCACCGGCGGCGTCTCGGGCTCGAGCGGGCTCACGACAGGTACGCGGCGGCGACCACGAACGTGATGCCGAACATGAACATGCAGATCGCGCCCACGATCAGCGCCGTGCGGATGTTCTTGAGAGCCAGGCGTCTGCTCATCGGCGCAAGATCATAGCTGCGTGTCGCGATCGCGGCGTCGTCACGGTGGCGGCGACTACAGGTGCTTGTCGGCGACCATCGCGCTGAACAGCAGCGCGAGGTAGGCCAGCGAGTACAGGTACACGTGCAGCGCCGCACGGCGGCCGATCGCCGGGGGTCGCCCGCCGGTCCGGTACAGGCGGACCGCGCCGGCGACGAAGCCGAGCCCCAGCAGCATCGAGGCCACCAGGTAGATCACACCGAAACCGCCGGCGCAGAACGGCAGCTGCGTGACCGCATACAGCAGCACCGAGTACAGCAGGATCTGCCTGCGCGTCTCCGCCTCGCCCCTGACGACCGGCAGCATCGGCACGCCCACCCTGCGGTACTCGTCCTGCATCAGCAGCGACAGCGCCCAGAAGTGCGCGGGCGTCCAGAAGAACACGATGAAGAACAGCATCACCGCGATCCCGCTGAGCGAGCCGGTGACCGCCGCCCAGCCGACCAGCGGCGGCACCGCGCCGGCGGCGCCGCCGATCACGATGTTCTGCGGCGTGCGCCGCTTCAGCCACACCGTGTACACGAACACGTAGCCGAGGAAGCCCGAGAACGACAGCGCCGCCGCGAGCGGGTTGACCGTCAGCCACAGCTCGAGCACCGACAGGCACGCGAGCGTGCAGCCGAACGCGAGCGCCGCCGCCGGCGCGATCCGGCCCGCGGGGATCGGGCGTGTGGCCGTGCGCTTCATGCGCGCGTCGATGTCGCGGTCGAACCAGTGGTTGACCGCGCCAGCGCCTCCGGCCGACAGGTATCCGCCGAGGCACGTCAGCGCGACGAGCAGCGGCGAGGGGTCGCCCGCCACGTACATCGTGGCGATCGTCGTCAGCAGCAGCAGCGACTGGACCTTCGGCTTGGTCAGCTCCAGGTAGTCGCTCGCCAGCGTTCGCGCGCGCGAGGAGCGTCGCGCGGCGTTCACGCCGAGCGCCGGCGTCTGCAGCGCGCCTGCGCCGGCGCGTGGCGGCGTGACGCTCACGCGGCCCCCGTCGGCGGCGCGAGCGTCATCTACACACCGACCTGCCTGGCGCCCGCCGGGACCGTCGCGCCGCCCGCGCCCACGCCGGCGCTGCGTCGCTGCACCTCGTGACGAATGTCCTTCATCGGCTCGGCCGAGCGTACCAGCGGCACGACGTCGAAGTTGTTCACCGGCGGCGGCGAGCTCGTGAACCACTCGAGCGTGTTCGCCTTCCACGGGTCCGGTCCGGCGACCACGCCGGCTTTCAGGCTGCGCCAGACGTTGACGATCGTCGCGATCACGCCCGCCGCGAGGATGAACGAGCCGACGGTCGAGATCTGGTTGTAGAGCGCCAGGTGTCCCACGTTGTCATACGCGTACACGCGTCTGGGCATGCCGTCCATGCCGATCACGTGCTGGATCAGGAAAGTCACCAGCACGCCCCAGAACATCAGCCAGAAGCTGAGCTTGCCCAGGCCTTCGCCGAGCATCCGTCCCGTGATCTTCGGGAACCAGTAGTAGATCGCGGCGAAGATCGGGAAGACCGCGCCGCCGACCAGCACGAAGTGGATGTGCGCGACGACGAAGTACGTTTCGTTCAGCTGCCAGTCCACCGGGAACACGGCGAGGAACACGCCGGAGATCCCGCCGATCAAGAACAGCGCGAGGAAGCCCGCGCAGAACAGCAGCGGCGTCCTGAATTCGATCGTCCCCCCCCACAGCGTGGCCGTCCAGTTGAGCATCTTCACGCCCGTCGGCACCGCGATCAAGAACGAGCTGAGCATCACGAACACGAGGATCGCCTCGGGTATCGGCGTCGTGAACATGTGGTGCGCCCACGTCAGGAAGCCGAGGAACGCGATCGCCACGGTCGACGCCGCGATCGCCTTGTAGCCGAAGATCGGCTTGCGCGCGAACACGGGCAGGATCTCCGAGACCAGGCCGAAGCCGGGGAGCACCATGATGTAGACCTCCGGGTGCCCGAAGAACCAGAACAGGTTCTGCCACAGCAGCGGCGAGCCGCCCTCGGTGGGATCGAAGAAGTGGGTGCCGAAGTGGCGGTCGGTCAGCAGCATCGTGACCGCCGCCGCGACCACCGGCAGGGCGAAGATCAGCAGCACGGAGTAGGTCAGGATCGCCCACACGAACAGCGGCAGGCGCCCCCAGGTCATGCCCCGCGCGCGCATGTTCGCGATCGTCGCGTAGAAGTTGATCGCGCCGAGCAGCGAGGACAGGCCGGTCAGGTGGATCAGGTAGATCCATGCGTCCTGGCCGCCGGAGGGCGAGAACAGCGATTCTGAGAGCGGCGGATAGCTCGTCCAGCCCGCTTCCGGCGGGTGCCAGAAGATCGACGCGTAAAAGACGATGCCGCCGGCCAGCAGCAGCCAGTAGGAGAGGGCGTTCAAGCGTGGGAAGGCCATGTCGCGCGCGCCGATCATCAGCGGCAGGAAGTAGTTGGCCAGGCCCGCCATCATCGGCACGACGAACAGGAAGACCATTGTCGTGCCGTGCATCGTGAACAGCTGGTTGTAGATTTCGGGCGTCACCAGCGTGTTGTTCGGCGCGCCCAGCTGCAGGCGGATCATCAGCGCCTCGGTGCCGCCGAGGCAGAAGAACACGAACGTCGTGACGATGTACATGATCCCGATCCGCTTGTGATCGGTCGTCGTGATCCAGCTCGTCCAGCCGCTCGCCTCGCGCTCGGCGCGGTGGGCGCTGACCTGTGGTATCGGGGCTGCGTAGGTTGCCATGTGCTCGGCTGGTGTCCTCCGTGTACTAGGGGCTCTCGACTGCCGCGGCGCCCTTTTCCGCGTTCAGTTTTTTGCGCGCCTTGGCGGCTTCGGCGTTCGCTTCGGCGATCTCCTGTTTCTGGCGTGCCAGCCACGCTTCGAACTGCGCCGGCGGCACGGCCTTGACCGTCGCGATCATGCGTGCGTGCCCGCGCCCGCACAGGAACGCGCACTGCCCGCGGAAGATGCCGGGCTTGCTCACCTTGAACCAGGTGTAGTTGTGGTAGCCGGGGACCGCCTGGAACTTGCCGCCTAGTTCCGGCACCCACCAGGAGTGCACGACGTCCGCTGAGACGATGTTCAGCTCGACCGTCGTGTTCGTCGGCACGACCATTTCCTCATAGGAGTACGGCGCGCCCAGGCCGTCCGCTTCGGTCGCGCCCGGATACACGAACTGCCAGATGAACTGGCGGCCGATCACCGTGATTTCGAGAGCTTTGCCGTTGGGCGGCAGTTTGCGCTGGTTGCTCGCATACAGCAGGTTGCTGTGCTCGCCGAGCGTCGCGCCTTCGGGGCCCGAGTTGGGCGGGTCCTGGATCGAGGACAGCTTTGCGAACGTGAGGATCGCGAGGCCTAGCAGGATCACCGCCGCGGCGCTCGTCCAGCCGATCTCCAGGCGCGTGTTGCCGTGGATCTGGCTGGCGACCGCCCCCTTGCGCTTGCGGAACCTGATCAGCACGTACCCGAGCGTGCCCTCGACCGCGAAGAAGATGATCAGCGCGATCACCAGCGTGACCACGTACAGCGTGTGGATCTCCTGCGCGTTGGGCGAGGCGCCGGATGCGGGCGTGAAGAACGCGAGCGGTGAGAGGAGCGGCTGGCCCAAGGCGGCCCGGATTCTATTCACGCTCGGCCGGTACGCGCTTGATGACGTTCCTCACAAGCGTTTTCAGCGGCCCGAGAAGCGCGCGGGACGCTTCTCGACGAACGCGCTCACGCCCTCCACGAAGTCATCGCTCTCGGCCATCTCCTGTTGCACGCGCGCCTCGAGCTCCAGCTGCTCGTGCATGCGCGCGTACAGCCAGCTGTTGAGCTGGCGCTTGCCGGCCGCGTACGAGCGCGTCGGCCCGCTCGCCAGGCGCTCGGCGAGCGCCGCCGCCTGCCCGCCCAGCTCCTCGTCGGGGTACACGCGGTTGATCAGGCCCCACTCGAGCGCCCGCGCGGCCGCCAGGCGTTCGCCGAGCATCGACAGCTCGTTCGCGCGCGCCATCCCCACACGGCTGGGCACGAACAGCGACGAGCCGCCGTCGGGCGCCAGGCCGATGTTCACGAACGCGAGCAGGAAGTACGCGCTCTGCGCCGCGAGCACCAGGTCGCAGCACAGCGCCAGCGAGCAGCCGATGCCGACCGCCGGCCCGTTGACCGCGGCGAGCACCGGCTTGGGCAGCTCGCGAATCGCGTGCATGATCGGGTGGTAGCGCTCGGTCAGCGTGCGATACACGTCCGGGCGACCGCTCGCCGTCGCCCGGCCGCCGCTCACGTCCTTCAGGTCCGCGCCCGAGGAGAACGCGCGGCCGGCGCCCGTGATCGTCACCGCGCGCACCTGCTCGTCCTGCGCGACGCCGCGCAGCGCCGCCAGGAGGTCCTCGCCGAGCCGCGCATTCCAGGCGTTCAACGCCTGCGGCCGGTTGAGCTCGACCGTCGCCGCGCCCCCCGTCACGCGCACGTTGACCGTCTCCAGTTGCATGCTCGCGGCGCCCATAGCCTTCCTTTCCTCGCGTTTGGCCCTGGTTGATCCTATGGTTTGAGGCATGACGCGTCCGGTGATCGGCATATGCGCGGCGCTCGAGCGCGCGAGATGGAGCGTGTGGGACCAGCGCGCGGCGCTGCTGCCGCTCGTGTACGTCGAGGCCGTGCAGCGCGCCGGCGGGCTGGTCGTGATGCTGCCACCGGACCCGTCGCTGGCCGAGGAGCCACAGGAGGCGCTCGAGCTGATCGACGGCCTGATCCTCGCCGGCGGCGCCGACATCGACCCCGCGACCTACGAACAGGACGCCCATCCGGAGACCCTCGACACGGCGCCCGAGCGCGACGCGTTCGAGGTCGCGCTCACGCGCGCGGCGATCGACCGCGACCTCGCCGTGCTCGGCGTCTGCCGCGGGATGCAGCTGATCAACGTCGCCTGCGGCGGCACGCTGCACCAGCACCTGCCCGAGCGCTTCGGGCATCACGAGCACAGGCGCGTGGTCGGCTCCTTCGACGGAGCCGACCACGACGTGCTGCTCAGCGAGGGCTCGCTCGCCGCGAAGGCCGCCGGCGAGCTGCGCCACGCGACCAAGTCCCACCACCACCAGGGCGTCGACCGCCTGGGAGCGGGCCTGGTCGTGAGCGGTCGCTCGACGCTCGACGATCTGCCCGAGGCGATCGAGCTTCCCGACGCACGCTTCGTGCTCGGCGTCCAGTGGCACCCCGAGGCCGACGTCGAGAGCTCCGTCGTCGCGGCGCTCGTCGGCGTCGCGGCCGGCGCCCGGATCGTCGACTAGCCGCGGCGGGCGAGACATATACTGCCCGCCCAGTGCGGCTGTCGAAGGCGATCAGAGCAACCGCCTGGGGGATGGTGCTCGCCGGGATCGCGGCGCCGCTGGTGCGCAAGCGTCTCGCCGCGCCGCCGCTGCTGTCGCAGGCGGTCGCGTTCGGCGCGCCGCTCGGGCTGTGCGTCGCGATGCGCCGCTCGCGCTCGCGCGACGTCGCGGTGTGCGTGCTGCAGATGTGGGCATACATCGCGGAGTACAAGGCGCCGCACGACGACGCCGACGCCCAGGCCGCGCGCGTGTTCGTGCGCTACCCGATGATCGCGGACCGCGTGCTCGGGCTGGGCGAGCTGCCGACCGTGCGCCTGCAGCGGACGCTCGCGCGCGGCGCTCCCGGCGCGGTCCGGTGGCGCGCGCTCGACCGCGTGCTCGTGTGGACGCACTGGAGCTGGTTCGCCTTCCCGCACACGGCGCTCGCGGTCATCCTCGCGCGCGAGCGCGAACGCTTCCCGCGCGCCGCCGTGCTCACCTACGCGGTCTTCGACCTCGGCGCGAGCGTCTACTGGTTCCTGCCGACCGCGCCCCCGTGGTGCGCACAGGAGCTGGCCGCGGCGCAGGACGGCCGCCCGCCCGCCGTGCGGCGTCTGATGGTCGAGTACGGCGAGTCGTTCTGGAGAGACGGCTGGGGCTCGCTCTACAGTGTGTTCGGAGGCAATCCCCTGGCCGCGATGCCCTCTCTGCACTTCGCCACATCCGTGATGGCCGCGCTCCTGCTCGCCGAGGTGGGACCGGTTGCGGGCGCGCTCGGGCTCGCGTATACGGCGACGCTGGGGTTCGCGCTCGTGTACCTCGGTGAGCACTACGTCGTCGATCTGCTAGCCGGGGTCGCGCTGACGGCCGCGGTGCGGCGGGCGGGGCCGCGAGCGGGCCCCGCGCTGGCCCACGCGGGGCGCGCCGTCGCCGCGCTCGAGGAGATGGCCCACGCGGCGGCTTGAGGAGGGGGTGAGCACGCGCAACATGGAGGGTGGCGGGACGCGCAAGACGGAGGGCGGCGAGCAACCGGGGGAGGCGGAGAGCGTCGAGGGGTGCCTGGCGGTCGCCCCCGCGACCCCCGCGCCCGCGGACGGCGCCGGCGGCGGACCCGAGGCGCCGGCGGGCGGCGGACCGAACGCGCCCGCGGACGGCCGGGCTGACGCGCGCGCCGACGGCCGGCCTGACGCGCCCGCGGACGGCCGGGCTGACGCGCGCGCCGACGGCCGGCCTGACGCGCACGCGGACGGCCGGCCTGACGCGCACGCGGACGGCCGGCGCGAGGCGCACGCGCACGCGGCCGCGGCGTGGACGCCAGCGTCCGGACAGGTGCGGGGCGCGAGCGAGGAGGAGATGCCGCGTGTGCGGCTCACGCGCCGGCAGGTCGTCGTCTTCGGGGTGTTCGTGCTCGTTGTCGTCGGCTTCCTTTACTTCGTGCTGCCCAAGCTCGCGGGCGTCGGCGCGACGGTCCACCACCTCGAGGGCGGCGACAAGTGGTGGATCGCGATCGGCGTGGTGCTCGAGGGACTGTCGTTCGCCGGTTACGTGCTCCTGTTTCGCTCGGTGTTCGTCGTCGCGGCCGACCCCGGCGCGCCGGCGCCCGCTCGCATCGGCTGGCGCGAGAGCTACGAGGTCACGATGGCCGGCCTGGTCGCGACGCGCCTGTTCGCCGCGGCCGGCGCCGGCGGCGTCGCCCTGACCGCGTGGGCGCTGCGCCGCTCGGGCATGGCGCCGCGGCTCGTCGCGAGCCGGATGGTCGCGTTCATGGTGCTGCTGTACGTCATCTACGCGGGCTCGTTGCTGCTCGACGGCCTCGGCCTGGGCACCGGCCTGTTCCCCGGGGGCGGCTCGTTCGCGATCACGATCGTGCCCGCGATCGTCGCCGCGATCCTGTTTGCGCTCGCGGGCGCGATGACGCTGCTGCCGGGCGATCTCGAGCGCCGGCTCGGCGCCTGGGCCGAGGGCGCCGGGCGCTTCTCGCACTGGGTCGCACGCGCGTCGGCCGCGCCCGCGCTCGCTGCCGGCGGCGTGCGCACCGCGATCGAGCTGATCCGCTCACGCGACGCCGGGCTGTTGGGCGCCCCCGCGTGGTGGGGCTTTGACATCGCCGTGCTGTGGGGGATGTTCCACGCATTCGGCTCCGCGCCGCCGTTCACCGTCATCTGGATGGCCTACTTCGTAGGCATGCTCGGCAACCTGCTGCCGCTGCCCGGTGGCCTCGGCGGGGTCGAGGGCGGGATGATCGGCGCGTTCGCCGCATTCGGCGTCAACTTCAACCTGGCGGTGCTCGCCGTGCTCTCCTATCGCGCGATCTCGTTCTGGCTGCCGACGATCCCCGGCGCGATCGCGTACTTCCAGCTGCGACGCACGGTCGCGCACTGGCGCGACGAGCAGCGTGCCCTCCCCGCAGGAGCCGCGCATGCGGGCTGCAGCGGCGCGGCGGGTGCGCTGCAGGGCTATTGATCGCGCGGCGCGTGCGCTGCACGGCTATTGATCGCGCGGCGGGTGCGCTGCGGGGCTGTCGATTGCTATACTATACAAAGTAAAGTGCCGAACGGACGGCGGCGGCGTGTAGCGTGAGAGTCGTCCGGGAACGCGGTCAGGAGCGCAAAATGGGCGACGTGGAGAACGTGATCATCATCGGCAGCGGGCCGGCCGGGTACACGGCCGCCCTGTACACGGCGCGAGCGAACCTGCGCCCGCTGGTGATCGAGGGCTTCGCGTGGGGCGGGCTGCTGCAGCAGACGACCGACGTGGAGAACTACCCGGGCTTCCCCGACGGCGTCATGGGCCCGGAGATGATGCAGAAGTTCCGCGACCAGGCGGAGCGCTTCGGCGCGCGGCTGATCACCGACCAGGCCGAGCGCGTGCAGCTCGCGCGTGGCTCGGATCCCGCCCGCCCCGGCGTGCACAGCGTATGGGTGGGGGACACGGAGCATCGCGCTCGCACCGTCATCCTGGCGATGGGCGCCGAGCACAAGAAGCTCGGCGTGGCCGGCGAGGAGGAGCTGTCGGGGCGCGGCGTCAGCTATTGCGCGACGTGCGACGCGGCGTTCTTCCGCGACGCGACCACGATCATCGTCGGCGGCGGCGACTCCGCGATGGAGGAGGCGATCTTCCTGTCGAAGTTCGCGTCCAAGGTGACCGTCGTGCACCGACGCAAGGAGTTCCGCGCCTCGAAGATCATGCTCGAGCGAGCGCGCGCGCAGGCGAACATCGAGCTGCTCACGCCATACACCGTCAAGCAGCTGCGCCCCGCCGGGAACGGAGCGCTCGGCCACGCGACGCTGATCAACGCGGAGACGGGCGAGGAGCGCGAGCTGCGCATCTCGGGCGCGTTCATCGCGATCGGCCACGAGCCCCAGTCTGCGCTCGTGCGCGGCCAGCTGGACGTCGACGAGAACGGCTACGTGCTCACCGACGGCAAGTCCACGCGCACCAAGCTCCCCGGCGTGTTCGCCGCGGGCGACCTCGTCGATCGCACTTATCGTCAGGCGATCACCGCCGCAGGCTCGGGCTGCCAGGCCGCGCTCGACGCCGAGTGGTACCTGCGCGACACCCCCGGCATCCCCGTCCCCGTGGGCATGCCCCTCGGGGACCCCGCCGAAGCGCAGTGGGCGCCCGCCGCCGAGTCTGCGTAGCAGCAACGGGCCCCAGAGGGGTCGATGGACGACGAGTGGGGCAAGGACGCAGGGAGCGTGGCGTGCTGTGCACGCGAGCGACCGAGGACGCCGCCCCGCGAAGTTCAGCGGCCCCTGTGGAGCGCGCCCTCGAGCTCGAGCAGCCACCGCTTGCGCTGCGGGCCGCCGCCGTAGCCGCCGAGCGCGCCGCCGCTGCGCAGCACGCGGTGGCAGGGGATGACGATCGGGATCGGGTTGGAGCCCAGCGCGTTGCCGGCCGCGCGCGAGGCGCGCGGGCTGCCCGCCTCGGCGGCGACCTGCGCGTAGCTGAGCACGCCGCCGTAGGGGATCTCGTACGTGACGCCAAGCACGCGCTTTGCGAACGGGCCGATCAGGCGCCAGTCCTGCGCCAGCTCGAACGTGCGGCGGCGTCCCGCGAAATACTCGTCGAGCTCGCGCCGGACGCGATCGAGCGGCGCGGAGGCCTCGACGATCCGCGGCGAGATCAGGCGCGCGAGGCGCTCGAGCACCGCGTCTGCGTGCTCGTCGGGATACGCCAGGCGCACGAGTCCGCGGGGGGTGACCGCCGCGAGCAGCGGGCCGAGCGGCGAGTCGAGTGTCGCGTAGCTCACCTCCGCGAGGCCGTCCGCTGCGATGCGCTCGCTCAGGCGCCTGGCGGCCTGGGCCGCCGCCTCCCGCTGGCGGCGCTGCTCGTGCGCGTCGCCGCGCAGCGCCCGCTCCAGCGTCCCGCCGTCCCGACCCCCAGCTGCGGCGCTCATGCGCTCACCACCTTTCTCAACTTGACGAGTCCCTCATGCAGCGATCGGCGCGCGGCCTCCTCCGAGCAGCCGATCGCCTGCGCGATCTCGCTGTGCGGCAGGTCGGCGACGTAGCGCAGGACGACCGCCGAGCGCTGGCGCGCGGGGAGCTCCTCGACGGCGCCCCACAGCGTCTCATCGGGCGCGCTCGAAGTGCCCGCGCTGCGCCCGTCGAGCGCTTGCACGTCCGCGACGGGCAGCGCGCGCCGCGCGCGTGCGCGGTGCACGTCAAGCGACTTGCGGTGCGCGATCGTGAGCACCCACGCGCGCAGGTTCGAGCCCGGGCGCAGCCGCGGGTACGCGCGCAGCGCCGCGATGAACGTCTCCTGGAAGCAGTCCTCCGCGTCGCCCGGGCCGACCGAGGAGACGAGGAAGCGCCAGACCGTGTCGCGGTGCGCATCGAGGAAGCGCTGAAAGGGGGGCACGGGGGGCCCGGGGGGCCCGGGGGGCACGGGGGGCGGAGCGGGCGGGCGCTGCTTCACGTGCGTAGAACGCGCGCGGGCGCGCGGACGTGAGGTCCTCAGTCCTGGTACTCGAAGAAGCCCGCGCCGCTCGCGCGCCCGAGCCGCCCGGCGCGCACCAGCCGGTGCAGCGCGGGCGCCGGGCGGTAGCGCTCCTCGCGGTACTCCGCGCACAACGCGCCCAGCACGCTGAGCACGTGCTCGAGGCCGATCGTGTCGGCCCACGCGAGCGGCCCGCGCGGGTGGCTGAGCCCGAGCACCATGCCCGTGTCGATGTCGTGCGCGCTGCCGACCCCCTCGGCGAGCGCGAACGCCGACTCGTTGATCACCTGGCAGACGATCCGCCCGAGCGCGAGGCCCGGTGCGTCGCCGACCCACGCGATGTGCTTGCCGAGCGCCTGGAAGAAGCGTTCCGCGCGCGCGGCCGCCACCGGCGACGAGCTCTCCGAGCGCGTCAGCTCGACCAGGCGCGACTGCGCGAGCGGCGGCAGCGCGTGGAAGCCGACCGCGCTTCCGCCCGGATCGAGCGCGCCCAGCGAGCCGCCCGCGCACAGGACCAAGCGCGCGCCTCCGTGCGCCGGGGCGGGGGCGCCACGCCGGTCGGGCTGGCCGCCGGCGCTGACCGGCCGGCGCGCGCGCGCCGGCGCGGGGGCGCCCTCGCAATCGACGAACAGCGCCGGCAGCACGCCGCCGGTGGGCGCGTGCGGCGAGCGCACCTCGTAGCCCGCCGCGCCGGCCGCCGCGCGCAGCTCGTCCGCGAGCACGCTCTCGCCGGAGATCACGACCACGCCCTCGCCGTGGCCCGGCGTTCCGACCTGTAGCGGGGCGGGGTCGTCGGCCCGGTGCTTGCCCGCTGAGTAGTCGTAGTAGCCGCGCCCGCTCTTGCGCCCGTACAGCCCCGCCGCGACCTGGCGCGCGGCGATCATCGACGGGCGCCAGCGCGGCTCGCCGAAGCTCTGCTCGTAGAAGCTCTTCGAGATCTCAAAGCCCGTGTCCACGCCCACCAGGTCCATCAGCTCGAACGGGCCCATCCGAAAGCCGCCCTCCATCCGGCAGATGCGGTCGATCGTCTCGACGTCCGCGAGCTGCTCGGCGAGCAGGCGCAGCGCCTCCAGGCCGAACGGGCGGTTGCAGCGGTTGACGATGAAGCCCGGGCCGTCCTTGGCGAGGATCACCGTCTTGCCCATCGCCTCGCCCGTGGCGATGGCCAGCGCGAGCGCCTGCGGCGAGGACTCCACGCCGGCGACCACCTCGAGCAGCGCCATCAGCGGCGCTGGGTTGAAGAAGTGCATGCCGACCACGCGCTCGGGGTGGCTCGCGCCGGTCGCGATCGCGGTCACGAGCAGCGAGGACGTGTTGGTCGCGAGCACGCACTCCTCGCTGACGATCTCCGACAGCTTGGCGTACATCTCGTGCTTGAGCTCCAGGCGCTCGGGCGCCGCCTCGATCACCAGCTCGCAGTCCGCGAGCGCCGCCATGTCCTCCGTCGGCTGCAGCTGCTCGGCCGCGCGGGCGGCGTGCTCGTCGCTGAGCTTGCCCTTGAGCGCTTCTTTGGCGAGCCCGTCGAGCGCGCTCTGCGTGCCCTTCGCGAGCGCCTGTGCAAACGGGTCGTACAGCAACGTGCGCGCGCCGGAGCGCGCGGCCAGTTGCGCGATCCCGCTGCCCATCGTGCCCGCCCCGAGCACGCCGACGATCGACGCCGCGCGGCTCCTCGCGCCGGCGGCGCCGGCTCGATCCGCGGTCTTTCGCTCCTGCTGGGTGGCCATCGCCGCCGCTCCTCCCGCTCGGTCAGGCGGGCACGAGCGCGTTCACGCCCGTCAGCGCCCGCCCGATGATCATTTTCTGGATCTGCGAGGTGCCCTCGTACAGCGTCGTGACACGCGCGTCGCGGAAGTAGCGCTCGACCGGGTGGTCGTCCACGTAGCCCGCGCCGCCGTGCACCTGGATCGCGAGGTTGGCGCATTCGAGCGAGGACTCCGTCGCGTGCAGCTTGGCGATCGAGGTCTCGAGCGTGTTCGGCCGGCCCCTGTCCTTGAGGAAGCCCGCGCGCCACGCGAGCATCCGCGAGGCGTCCGTTTTGAGCGCCATGTCGGAGATCATCGCCTGCACCAGCTGGAAGCTCGCGATCGGACGCCCGAACTGCTCGCGCTCGCGCGCGTACTTGACCGACTCATCGACGCAGCCCTGGCAGATGCCGACCGCGCCGCACGCCACCGAGTAGCGCCCCGAGTCGAGGTTCGACATCGCGATTTTGAAGCCGTCGCCGACCCGCCCCAGCAGCTGCTCGTCGGTGACCTCGACCTCGTCGAGCGAGATCGACGCGGTGTCCGAGGCGTGCAGGCCCATCTTGTGCTCGATCGGCTGCGCCTGGTAGCCCGGCTGCTCGGTGTCCACGAGGAAGCACGCGATGCCCTTGTGCCCGAGCTCGGGGTCCGTCTGCGCGAAGATCACCGCGACCTTCGCGTAGTCGCCCATCGAGATCCACATCTTCGAGCCGTTGATCACCCAGCCGGAGTCCGTCCTGCGCGCGCGCGTCTTCTGGTTGGCCGCGTCCGAGCCGGTGTCCGGCTCGGTCAGCCCGAAGCACCCGAGCCACTCGCCCGAGCACAGCTTCGGCAGGTATGTGCGCTTCTGCTCCTCGCTGCCGAACTTGAGGATGCCCGAGCACACGAGCGAGGTCTGCACGGAGATGACCGTGCGGATCGACGAGTCCGCGCGCCCGATCTCCTCGACGACCAGCCCGTAGCTCAGGTAGTCCAGGCCCGCCCCGCCGTACTCCTCGGGGACGACCGCGCCGAGGTAGCCCTGGGCTGCGACCTTCGCCACCATCTCCATGTCGAAGTGGTGGTTGCGCGCGTTTTCGCGCGACTGCAGCACGATCTCGTTGTCCGCGAACTCGCGCGCGGTGTCCTTGATCAGGCGCTGCTCGTCGGTCAAGTCGAAGTCCATTGCGCTCCTATCTGCTCGTGCGTGGTGTGAAGGTCGCCGGGCCGCATGACACGTCTCGCGAAGTCCGTATCACGATCGCTATACGGCATCTTTTATATATATAAAAATTGATCGAGGGTCGGTGGGTGTCGATTTCACGCGGGCGGCGAGCGGCCAACGGCTATGCGGCGTTCAGCTTCGGTGATCGCCACGGCGCGTTCACGCGCCGCTCGATCTGCTCCGCGATTCCCTCGATCGGCAGCCGCTCCTGCGCCAGCGAGTCGCGGTCGCGCAACGTCAGCGTGCCGTCCTCGACGCTTTGGTGGTCAATAGTAAGGCAGAACGGCGTGCCGATCTCATCCTGGCGGCGGTAGCGCCGGCCGATCGCGCCGCCGTCGTCGTACTCGGACTGCACACGCGCGCGCAGCGCGCGCTGGACCTCGCGCGCGAGCTGCGGCTGGCCGTCCTTGTTCACCAGCGGCAGCACCGCCGCCTTCACCGGCGCAAGCCGCGGGTGCAGGCGCAGCACCGTGCGCGTCTCGCCCTCGCCCGCGCCCTCGCGCTCGACCAGTTCTTCGTCGTAGGAGTCGACGAGGAACGCGAGCGTCGCGCGGTCCGCGCCCGCCGCCGGCTCGATCACGTGCGGCACGTAGCGCTCGCCGCTTGACTGGTCGAAGTACTCGAGCTTCTCGCCCGAGTGCTTGGCGTGCTGGGTCAGGTCGAAGTCGCCGCGGTTGGCGATCCCCTCGAGCTCGGACCAGCCGATGGGGAACAGGTACTCGACGTCGCTCGTGCCCGAGGAGTAGTGCGAGAGCTCCTCCTGCTCGTGCGCGCGCAGGCGCAGGTGGTCGGGGCGGATGCCCAGGTCGATGTACCAGCGCTCGCGCTCTTTCAGCCAGTGCTCGAACCAGTGCCGCGCTTCTTGCGGCGGCACGAAGAACTCCATCTCCATCTGCTCGAACTCGCGCGTGCGGAAGATGAAGTTGCCGGGCGTGATCTCGTTGCGGAAGGACTTGCCCACCTGGGCGATCCCGAACGGCGGTTTCTTGCGCGAGAACTGCAGCACGTTCTTGAAGTTGATGAAGATCCCCTGCGCGGTCTCCGGGCGCAGGTACGCGGTCGCGCCCGACTCCTTCACCGGCCCGATCGTCGTCTCGAACATCAGGTTGAAGTCGCGCGCGTCCGTCAAGTCGCACTCCTCCGTTTCGCCCGGGTGCTTGGACGGTTTGCGCCCGCACTGCAGGTCCTGCAGGTGGTCGGCGCGGAAGCGCTGGCCGCACGCGCGGCAGTCGACCAGCGGATCGGTGAAGCCCGCCAAATGGCCCGAGGCCTCCCACACCTTCGGGTGCTGCAGGATCGCCGAGTCGATCGCGACGATGTCGTCGCGCTCCTGCAGCATCGCGCGCCACCACTCGTTCTTGACGTTGCTCTTCAGCAGCACGCCGTAGTGGCCGAAGTCATACGTCGAGCCCACGCCGCCGTAAATCTCCGAGGACGGGAACACGAAGCCGCGCCGCTTGCACAGCGCGACGATCTTCTCCATCGTCACGACGTCCGCGTCTGTGGGGGAGCGCTCGCTCATCGCCGGCAGCGGATGCTAGTTGGCCGGCGGCCCCGTGTGGGGGAAGCCGTGCGGCCCGGCGCGGCGAAGCTGGCCGGCGCGCGGCCCGCGGCCCGCGTGTGTGTCGGGGGCCGTGCGGCCCGGCGGGGCGAAGCGCACGCCCGCGCCGGCGCGCGCAGGCGCGCCAGGCGTACGCGTAAGATGCGCCGCCGTGGCGCGCATCCTGATCGTCGCCGGCGGCTGCAGGGGCCGGCGGCTGGCCGCGACGATGGTGCACGAAGGACACGCCGCGCGCGTGAGCACCCGCACCGAGGCGACTCGCGCGGCGATCGAGGCGGCCGGCGCCGAGTGTTGGGTGGGCACGCCGGACCGCCTTGGCACGCTGCGCGGCGCGCTCGAGAACGTGACGGTGATCTGCTGGCTGCTCGGGTGCGCCTCGGGCTCCGCGCGGTCGCTGCGCGAGCTGCACACCACGCGGCTCGAGCTCTTCCTCACGCAGGTGATCGACACGACCGCGCGGGGCTTCGTGTACGAGGCCCGCGGGGCGCCCGCCGCGGCCGACCTGCTGCGCGACGGCCAGGAGATCGTGCGCGCGATCGCCGAGCGCAACGCCATCCCCACGGCGTTCCTCACCGCCGATCCCCGTGATCCCGATCGCTGGCTGAAGGACGCCCGGGCCGCGGTCGCGTCGCTGCTCGGTTCCGCGTGAACGTCGGCGCGTAGAACGCCCGCGTGCCCGGGCCGCGGTTGAGTCCGTGTCGGCGCGCATTCGGCGCGTGAACGCCGGCGCGTAGAACGCCCGCGCACAAACAGCCACACGTGTCAAGCCGACGGACTTTGTGACCGATGTTGCGTGAGAGATGGTTGGCGATCGTTCCCGATACGGCTTGTTCGTCTCGGCTGTCGGCGCGATCGTGCTCGGCGTCTCTGTGTTCCTGCCGTGGTACGGCGTCGGCTTCGCCGCGCACGCGGGCGTCGGCGCGTCCGCGGGCGGGCGCTTGGCCACGGTCAGCGCCTTCCACGCGCTTGCGAACCTGCGCGTCGTGTTTCTGGTGCTCGCGGCGCTCGCGCTGCTCGACGCGCTGTTGCCGCTCGCCTCCACGGGCGCGCCCGTGCCCGGAGGAGCGGGCGGCTCTGTGGTGCTGCTCGGGACGATCGCCGCGGCGTGCGCGCTGTTCAGGATGCTCGAGCTGCCCGCGCTGACCGGCGAGGTGCTCGCGCTGTCGCTGCGCGAGGGCGCATGGCTGGCGCTGCTCGGCGCGGTCACGATGGTGCTCGGCGGCATGTGGCCTCGCTGCGTGTACTCGCCGGCGGGCTCCGACGCGGATGCGCCCGGCGCGTGGTCCTCCGGCCTGTCCGGCTGGACCGTCGGCGGCTGAGCGCGACATTCGACGACGCGGCGCAGCGCAAGGATCGACGCGAGGCGCCGGCACCGGGCGCCGAGCGCCGGGCGGTGCGCGAGCGCCGCTCGCGGGCAGCGCTCGGCGCGCTGGCGCGCGCTATCCTGGACACTAATCCCCGTAAAGCCGATCAGGATTCACCGCGCGGGGTGATTTTCGCCCCGAGTCTCGCGACGGCAGACCGTCCAGAAAGGAGCAACAGCATGGCGCTGCAACTTGGCGAGGAAGCCCCCGACTTCGAGGCCGACACCACCGAGGGCCACATCAAATTCCACGATTGGATCGGCGACTCGTGGGCGGTGCTGTTCTCACACCCAAAGGACTTCACGCCCGTGTGCACGACCGAGCTCGGCTACATGGCGCAGGCCAAGCCCGAGTTCGACGCGCGCGGCGTGAAGATCATCGGCCTGTCGGTCGACCCGCTCGACAAGCACGAGCAGTGGGCGAAGGACATCGAGGAGACGCAGGGCGTCGCGCCCAACTATCCGATCATCAGCGACAGCGACTTCAACGTGTCAAAGCTCTACGGCATGCTGCCCGCGAGCACGTCCGGCGATCCGGCCACCCGCACGCCTGCCGACAACCAGACGGTGCGCAACGTGTTCGTGATCGGGCCCGACAAGAAGATCAAGCTGATCCTCGTTTACCCGATGACCACCGGACGCAACTTCGACGAGGTGCTGCGCGTGATCGACTCGCTGCAGCTGACCGCCAAGCACAAGGTCGCAACGCCGGTCAACTGGCGCCAGGGAGACAAGGTGATCATCGCCGGCTCTGTCTCAAACGAGCAGGCCCGAGAGATCTATCCGGACGGCTGGGAGGAGCCGCGGCCCTACATCCGCATCGTGCCGCAGCCGACTGGGTAGTTGGCGGGCGCGCCCGTGCGAGCGATCGGGGCCGGCTCTCGCCCGCCCCGATCGCTCTCCCGGTCGCTCTACACGGCTGCCAGTCGGGGCGGCCGATCCGGATCGCGCGGCCGGCGGGGATGGGGTGGTCGATCTGACGAGGCGCCGGGCGATCAGCCGTCGGTCAACGCTACACGCGTCGGCGTCGGCGTCGGCGTCGGCGTGGGCGTGGGCGTCGGGGGGCGCCGCCGCGCGGGCGATCAGCCGGAGTCGGTCAGGGCTAGACGCGCGTCGGCGTCGGGGGGCGCCAGGCGCTCGAACAGGTTTGCGAGGATTCGCGCGGTCGCACCCCAGATGACGTGCTCGGCGACGACGTATGCGTCCGTTTGGAAGGTGATGCCGCGGCGTTCGATCGGCACCCGCCGCGCGCCCGCGCGCACGTCGCTGAGCGCCAGCTCGAGCACCGCGTCTACCTCCTTGGCCGACAGCCGCCAGGCGACGCCCGGTGGGACCTCGGCGACGAACGGGTGGATGATGTAGCTGGTCGCGAACGTCGAGGTCGCCGGCAGCGTCCCCAGCAGCCTCGCCTGCGCGCGCGCCAGCCCGATCTCCTCTTCGGCCTCGCGCAGCGCGGTGTCCGCGAGGTCCGCGTCCTGCGCATCCCTGCGTCCGCCCGGGAAGGAGATCTCGCCCGCGTGCCGGCGCAGGTCCGCGCGGCGCCTGGTCAGCACGACGTGCGGCGCACGCGTCTGGCCGCCGATGAACAGCGGCACGAGCACCGCCGCGGGGATCTGCTCGGCGGCGCTCGCCGCGGGGCTGCCGGCGCCAGGCGCCGTCGAGGACTCAGGCGGCCAGGTGAACGCGCTCAACGCGCTCCTGGAACATGACCTCGCCGTCGAGCACCCGGTGCACGGGACACTTGGCGGCGATCACGCACAGGCGCTCGACCTGGTCCTCGGGCAGATCGTCCGGCAGCCTCATCACGAGCTGGAACTTCGTCGGGCACCCGCGCTCGGCCGGGCTGTACTCGACCTCCACCTCGACCGGGCCGATATCCCAGCCCTTGCGCGCGGCGTACATCTCCATCGTGATCGCCGCGCACGAGGCGAGGCTCACGGCGAGCAGCTCCTGGGGGTCCGGAGCCGTGTCGTCTCCGCCCGCATCCAGCGGCTCGTCGACGGCCATCTGATGGTCGCGAATCTGCACGGTATGCCTGAACGTGGCGCCGTCGCGCCTGACTGAGGCCTTCATCCGTGTGAGCCCTGGCGTGTGAGTCATCTCGATCCCCTCGAATCAGCTGTGTACCAGATCATGATATCCCCGGCCCCGGCGGGCCAAGCGGGTTGAACAGCAGCCCGGTGAGCAGCTTTGGGAAGAAGTACGTCGACTTGGGCGGCATGTTCTCGCCCGCGGCCGCCACCTCGCGCACCTGCTCGACGGGCGTCGGACGCATCAGGAACGCGGCGTCGAACCGCCCCGATCGCACCATCGCGAGCGCCTCCTGCGTGTCGCGCGCGTAGAACATGCCGTTGAAGTGCGCGATGTCATCGTCGCTGTAGCCGAGCGCGTCCTTCAGCAGCAGCGTCTCCAGCACGCCGGTGTCCAGGTGGCGGTACGCGTCGGAGCGCCCGGGCAGCGCCGCGTCCGCGATCGCCTGGTCCTTCAGCGTCAGACGCAGCGGGCGCTCGTCGCGCGCGTCGAAGTAGCCGAGCTGCAGGGGCCCGTCGCCCGGCGCCGGCGCGAGCTGCTCGATCGGCACGTCGGCGATCTCGAAGTCGCGCTGCAGCGCGCGCTCGAGCGATTCGCGGCGCTGCTCGTCGAGGCTGCCGACCAGGCGGTGCGTGGGGAACACCGTCAGGCCCGGGTCCTCGAGTGCGACCAGGCACATGAGGATGTAGCGGTGCTCGCCCTCACCGCCCACCTCCTGCGCGTACGCGTGCATCGTCTCGTAGCGGTGATGGCCGTCGGCGATCAGCAGCTCCGAGTCGCGCGTCGCCTCCTGCACGGCCGCGATCGCCTCGCCGTCACCGACACGCCACACGCGGTGGACCGTGCCGTCGGCGTCGCTCACCTGCGCCCACGGCGGCTGCTCGGTCGCCGGCGAGAGCGCCTGCCAGGCCGCGTTCTGAGGGTCGGAGTACAGCGAGAAGATCGGCGAGACGTTCGCGCGGGTCGCGCGCGTCAGGCGCAGCCGGTCCTCCTTGGGGCCGGGGTGCGTGCGCTCGTGCGGACGCACGCGGCCAGGCCCGTAGTCCTCGATCCGCACGCGGCAGAAGAAGCCCCGCCGTGTGCGCGCCCGCCCGTCCGGGCCGGCGTAGTCCTGAGCGTGCGCCCACAGCGCCGGGGCGTCGTCGCGCACGAGCGCGCCCTGACGCTGCCAGCTCTCCCACAGCTCGCCCGCCCTCGCGTATCGATCCGAGCCATCCGGATGGGCCTGCGGCAGATCCACCGCGACCACATTGAACGGCGAGCGCGCCAGCAGCTGCGCGCGCTGGCTCGCGTCGATCACGTCGTAGGGGGGCGCGACCACGTCCTGCAAAGGCCCGACCACGGCGGGGTCGTAGTGCACGGCGCGCAGCGGTTGGACGTCGGCCATGGCGGTCGCGGAGGCTAGCAGTCGGGGTGTGGTGCCAGGCACGGCGGCCCTGTCCCGAGTCACCGGGAGACGACTATTTCACCCCCATCGCATGGCCGGTCGAACCCGGCGCTGCCGTCATGGCGCGTTGCAAGTGACCATCGACGACACCGGATTTCGGGCGCGGATGCAGGCATGGATCGACTGTCTGCGCTCTGAGTCGCGGTAGACTCGGGCTGTCGCAGCGGGGCGTAGCGAAGCCTGGTATCGCGCACGGTTTGGGGCCGTGAGATCGTCGGTTCGAATCCGGCCGCCCCGATGAGTCTCGTCGCCCAGCGAAGGCATGCGACCCGGCTCGCAGCCGCCATGGGCTGCACGACGGGAGTTCATCCAAAGAACGTGTCGGGCGCATGTCCGGCCTCCGGCTCGCCGTAGGCGGCGTAAGCGTCATCAGGTGATTCGGACTCGTCCGCGATCCCCGCCCCGTGGCGCACGGCGGTCGGCTCGATCGGATAGCGAGCGCTGCCCTTCTCCTTGCGCGCGCCGACGGCGAGCACCAGGGCGGGCTCGCTGCCCGCTGCGATGATCGTGTGCGGCGTCCTTGGCGGGCAGTGGACGAAGTCCCAGGCCCGAAGCGGCCTTTCGTGGCCCTCGATCACGAGCGTGCAGCTGCCGCGCAGAACCAGGAAGTCCTCTTGTCCTGCCTCGTGGTGGTAGAGCGCCATCGGCTTGCCCGGCTGCAGCCAGTACAGGCCGATCCCGAGGTCATCGAAGTGGGCCTCGCCCTCGCCGCCGAACCGGCACACGGTCCGCATGTCGTTGCGCAGCCACCGAGCATCCCGAGCGTTGACGACGAACCACCCTGCCGTTCGCGGAACACCTTGTTCGAGTGTCGCCTCGCTCACTGCCCGAGAGCTCCCAGGTTGCCTAACCTCAAACTAACCTACTTCCCGCGGAAAAACCCCTGATCGACGAAACGGCCGCGCCATGGTGAGCGCGGCCGTTTGCGTAGTGAGTGGTTTCGCTCTGATCGAGGAGCGGAACTCAGTGTTTCAGCGGGTTCGGACGGCG
>Ga0335075_10000259_pt1 | contig 98982 bp, 85 predicted proteins | sample Lox_Sample_24_FD_206723 | JGI IMG/M metagenome (GOLD analysis project Ga0335075, IMG submission 206723) | Soil microbial communities from Loxahatchee National Wildlife Refuge, Florida, United States - Lox_Sample_2.4 | ecosystem: Environmental > Terrestrial > Soil > Wetlands | place: USA... | reverse complement strand
GCCACCGCACCAGGCAATGCGATGCGATGCACCGCAACGAGGTCGCGGATCGAGAAATGCATGCCGACCCCGAACATCAGCAGCATGACCCCGATCTCGGCGAGCTGCGGGGCGAGATGGGTATCGGCGACAAAGCCGGGGGTGAACGGCCCGGCGGCAACCCCGGCGAGCAGATAGCCGACGATCGGCGGCAGGCCGAGGCGCACCGCGGCAAACCCGCCGGCAAAGGCGAGCGCCAGACCGACCGCGATCGTCGAGATCAGCGAGACGTCGTGCGGCACTCAGTCGGCACGCCGGGCGCGAAACCGCAGGCGAACGTAATCAGCGATCCAGGTGCCCCTTTCGTCCATCAGGATCGGTCGCAACAGATCGACGACCTCGGCCCTGGCCGGTCTGCGGTCGGCTTGCGGCAGGGCACCGAAAAAGTCATCGGCAAACGTGTCGAGCCAGGCTTCAAGCCCCGCCGGCAGCGGTGTCGGGCGCGGTACGATGGCAATCTGGTCAACCGTAAATCCCGCCGCCTCGAGACGCGCACCCCAGGCCGCGGTCGACGGAAACCACCATGGGCTCAGCCGTTGCGCGTCGAGCCCGCGGCGGGCCAGCACCGCGCGCAGCGCCACCATGATCGCGGCGGTGTTGTTGTGGCCGCCCATCTCGCCGACAAACCGGCCGCCCGCCTTCAGCGCCCGGTGGACCCCGGCCAGCACGGCCTCGGCCGGGCGCATCCAATGCAATGCGGCGTTTGAGAACACCGCGTCGAATTCGCCATCAAAGCGGAGATGCTGGCCGGCGACGATTCGGGCGTCGAGACCACGCGCGCAAGCCGCGGCGACCATGTCCGGGGCCGCGTCGACCGCCACCACGGCGGCACCGGAGGCAGCGATCATTTCGGTCAGCACGCCATCGCCGCAGCCGAGGTCGAGGATCCGCTCGCCCGCTTGCGGCGCCAGCAATTCGACGACCGGGCCGCCCAGCGCCGGCACGAAATGCGCGGTCTGCGCATAGCGCTCGGCCGACCAGTGCTGCCGCGACAATTCCGCCATTGATCTAAGCCTCCGCCCGGCTCGGCCCGCGGGCCTCAGCCTGCCGGCGGATCTCGGACAAGGTGGTTCGGGTCGTGATCACCTCCGGGTCGATCCTGAGCTCGATGACCGCGGCCCGGGTGCCGGCCGCCGCCTCCTCGAACGCCGGGGCAAACTCCTCGGTGCGCTCGACGCTGGCGGCGAACGCGCCATAGGCGCGGGCAAGAGCGACGAAATCCGGGTTGGCGAGCGCGGTGCCGACGACCCGGCCCGGGAAGCGGCGCTCCTGATGCATCCGGATCGTGCCGTACATCGCGTTGTTGAACAGCAGGATGATCGGGCCGACCCCGGCGGCGAGCGAGGTCGCCAGCTCCTGCCCGGTCATCAGGAAGCCGCCATCGCCGCAAAAACCGACGACCAGCCGGCCGGGATGCACGAGCTTGGCGGCGACTGCGGCCGGCACGCCGTAGCCCATCGCCCCGCTGGTCGGGCCGAGCTGCCGTCCCGGCCGCCGGTATTGCAGAAAGCGATTGGGCCAGCCGCTAAAATTGCCGGCATCGCTGGTCACGATCGCGTCGTCCGGCAGGCGCCGGCGCAACCAGCCCATGATCCGGCCGAGATCGAGCGTAGCGCCGGCAGCGGCCGGGGAGGGGGCGAGCCCGGCTTCGTACTCGGCGCGCGCCGCCGCACGCCAATCCGTCCAAACCGCTGCTGATACCGGCGCCAGCCTTGCCGCGGCGGCGGCGAATTCGGCGACGCCCGACTGGATCGCCAAGGTCGGGCGGAAGACGCGGCCCAATTCCTCGGCGGAGGGATGCACATGGATCAATGTCTTGCCCGGGTCGGGAATGCCGAGCAGCGAATAGGATTGCGAGGTGATCTCGCCGATGCGGGCGCCGACCGCCAGCACGAGATCGGATTGGCGGATGCGCGCGACCAGTGCCGGGCTGGCCCCGGTGCCGAGATCACCGACATAAACGCGCGAACGATTGTCGCAGATATCCTGACGGCGAAACGAAGCGGCAACCGGCAGGTCGTTGGCTTCGGCAAAGCGGGTGATGTCGCGGCATGCGGCATCGCTCCAGCCGCCACCGCCGACCAGCATCACCGGCCGCTCTGCTGCCGCCAGCAGGCGGCGCAATTCGTCCAGGTCCCCGGCGCCCGGATGCGCCCGCACCGCGCGATAGGGGCCCGATACCGCGGCCGCGACACGGTCGCGCAGCATGTCCTCGGGCAGGGCCAGCACCACCGGCCCGGGCCGCCCCGAGGTCGCGACCTGGAACGCCTGATTGACGAGCTCGGGGATGCGCTCGGCGAGGTCGATCTGCGCCACCCATTTGGCCAGCGGCGCCATCATGCGGCGGAAATCGACCTCCTGAAATGCCTCGCGGTCGATCTGGTGGCGCGCCACCTGGCCGACCAGCACGACCATCGGCGTCGAATCCTGAAACGCCGTATGGATGCCAATCGCCGCGTTGCAGGCGCCGGGGCCGCGGGTCACCAGCAGCACACCAGGTTTGCCGCTGAGCTTGCCGTAGGCCTCGGCCATGAATGCGGCACCGCCCTCCTGGCGGCAGGTGACGAGCCGGATCTCGGGTGCGTCGTACAACGCATCGAGAATTTCGAGATAGCTCTCGCCAGCGACGCTAAAGGCGATCTCGACGTGATGCGCGCGCAGCGCTGCGACGACCAGCTGGCCGCCACTGAGAGGAGCAAGGTTGGTCGCCATGATCCGGCCCCGCCGTGGTTCGAGCGGCCGCCATATGAGGCGATGCGCCGCGGCAACGGAAGAGGCTTTGGCGGGATCGGGATGCGATCGCCAGGTCCGGCCTATAATCGGCTGCCGAGCGATGCCGGATGGTAGCGGCGCACGACGCGCGGTCGGGGGACTACTAAGCTCGCTTCGGAGAATCCGCCAGGCCAGCCATGGACGACCAGCGCAGCGAAATTGTCGCGCCGACGGAACGACGGAATGATGCGGACACGGTCCGCCGCGAGCCCGCGGAGCCGGCCGCCGCGCCGCCACCGGGCGGGCCATCCGGCGAGCCCTCGGACGAGACTATGCGGCCGCGCCGCTCGCGGCTGCGTCCATTCCTGTGGCTGCTGCTGGTGGTTGCGGTGGTCGCGGCGGCGGTGGTGCTGCTGCCGCGGCTGCATCGCCAGCCGAGCCGGGCCGGGCGCGCCTTCAGTCAGACGGTGCCGGTCGGCACCGCGACGGTGCAAAAAGGCGACATGCCGGTCACGTTGAGCGGGCTCGGCACGGTCACCCCGCTGGCCACGGTCACGGTCAAGACGCAGATCAACGGCTATCTGATGTCGGTCGGCTTTCAGGAGGGCCAACACGTCAAGAAAGGGGATTTTCTCGCCCAGATCGATCCGCGCCCCTACCAGGTGGCGCTCGAGCAGGCCCAGGCGCAGCTCGCCAAGGACCAGGCATCGCTGAAGGATGCCGAGCTCGACCTCAAACGCTACAACACCCTCGTCGCGCAGAACTCGATCGCGACCCAGACGCGTGACACGCAGATCGCCACCGTGGGCGAGGACCGGGCGCAGATCATGCTCGACCAGGCGCAGATCGACACGCAGCGGCTCAACCTGACCTATTGCCATATCATCTCGCCGGTGACCGGCCGGGTCGGGCTGCGCCAGGTCGATCCCGGCAATTATGTCCAGACCAGCGATGCCAACGGCATCGTCATCGTGACCGAATTGCAGCCGATCTCGGTCATCTTCACCTTGCCCGAGGACAGCCTGCCCGAAGTGCTGAAGGAATGGCATGCCGGCGCAAAGCTGCAGGCCGTCGCCTACGACCGCAGCAACACGGTCAAGCTCGACACCGGGACGCTCGACACGATCGACAACCAGATCGACACCGCGACCGGAACGGTCAAGCTGCGGGCGATCTTCAACAACCCCGACGAAATCCTGTTTCCGAACCAGTTCGTCAATGTGCAGCTCTTGGTCCAGACGCTGAAGGGCGTCGACCTGGTGCCGAGTGCGGCAATCCAGCGCGGCGCCCCCGGTACTTTCGTCTATGTCGTCAAACCCAACCATCGGGTGGCGGTGCAGACCGTCAAGCTCGGCCCGACCGACGGACAGCACGTGGTCGTGCTCTCGGGTCTGCAACCGGGGCAGATGGTTGTCGATGACGGTGCCGACCGGCTCAAGGATGGGGCCAAGGTGACACTTGCCGCGGCGAGTGCTGCGGGTGGTCAACCGGCCAGCACCGGACAGCCTGCCGCAACCGGGCCGGGCGGTGCGGCCGGCCAGGTCACCCCCACCTCGGGGCAACCCACCTCGGGCCAACCCACCTCGGGGCAACCCACCTCGGGGCAATCGGGTGGCGCGGCGCATCCGGGACGGCACCGGCACCGCCACGGCGGCGCACCCCAAACCAGCGAATGAGCCCGTCGCGCCTCTTTATCCTGCGGCCGGTCGCGACCACGCTGTTGATGGCCGCGATCATGCTGGTCGGGCTCTTCGCCTATCGCTTTCTGCCGTTGTCGGCCCTGCCCGAGGTCGATTATCCGACGATCCAGGTGCAGACCTTCTACCCGGGCGCCAGCCCCGATGTGATGACCTCCTCGGTGACGGCACCGCTCGAGGTGCAATTGGGGCAGATGCCCGGGCTCGACCAGATGTCGTCCACGAGCTCGGCCGGCGCCTCGGTCATCACCTTGCAGTTCAGCCTCGATCTCAGCCTCGACGTGGCCGAGCAGGAGGTGCAGGCGGCGATCAATGCCGCCGGCAACCTGTTGCCGTCCGACCTGCCGGCGCCGCCGATCTACGCCAAGGTCAACCCGGCGGACGCGCCGATCCTGACCCTGGCGGTGACGTCGAAGACGATGCCGCTGACCCAGGTCGAGGACCTCGCCGACACGCGAATGGCGCAGAAGATTTCACAATTGCCGGGGGTCGGGCTTGTCAGCATCAGCGGCGGCAACCGCCCGGCGGTGCGCATCGAGGCCAACAACCTCCAGCTCGCCGCCTACGGCCTCAACATCGACGATCTGCGCACCACGCTCGCCAACGCCAATGTCAACACGCCCAAAGGCAATTTCGACGGCCCGAGCCGCGCCTATACGATCAACGCCAACGACCAGATCCAGGACCCGGCGCAATACGACAATCTGGTCGTCGCCTACCGCGACGGCGCGCCGGTCCGGCTCAAGGATGTCGGCAAGGCGACCGAGGCCGCGGAAAACACCGAGCTTGCCGCCTGGGTCAATCGCGAGCCGGCGGTCATCGTCAACGTCCAGCGCCAGCCCAACGCCAATGTCATCTCGGTCGTCGACAGCATCGAACAGCTGCTGCCCGAACTGAAGGCGGCATTGCCGGCGGCGATCGATGTGCAGACCGTGACCGACCGCACGACGACGATCCGCGCCTCGGTCGCCGATGTCGAGTTCGAGCTCGGCCTCGCGGTGCTGCTCGTTGTCGCGGTGATCTTCCTGTTTTTACGCAGCCCGTCGGCGACGCTGATCCCGAGCCTCTCGGTGCCGCTGTCGCTGGTCGGCACGCTCGCCTTCATGTACCTGTTCGGGTTCAGCCTCAACAACCTGTCGCTGATGGCGCTGACCATCGCCACCGGCTTTGTCGTCGACGACGCGATCGTCATGATCGAGAACATCCAGCGATATGTCGAGGCCGGAGACTCGCCACTGCAGGCGGCACTCAAGGGCTCCGAGCAGATCGGCTTTACCATCATCTCGCTGACGATCTCGCTGATCGCGGTACTGATCCCGCTATTGTTCATGCCCGATGTCGTCGGCCGGCTGTTCCGCGAATTCGCGATCACGCTCGCCGTCACGATCGTCATTTCGGCCGTCGTCGCGCTGACGCTGGTGCCGATGATGTGCGCCAAGGTGCTGCGCCACCAGCGGCCGGACGAGATGTCTTGGATCGCGCGCAAAAGCGGCGAGTGGTTCGATGCGCTGATCGCCCGTTACGGCCGGCTGCTGATCTGGGTGCTCGACCACCAGCCGCTGACCTTGGTGGTCGCGGCGGCGACGCTCGCCCTGACCGTGTTGCTCTATATCGTGATCCCCAAGGGGTTCTTCCCGGTTCAGGATACCGGCCTGATCCAGGGCATCTCGGTGGCCTCGCCCTCGGTGTCGTTCACCGCGATGGCGCAGCGCCAGCAGGCGCTGGCGGACGCCATCCTCAAAGATCGCGATGTCACCAGCCTGACCTCGTTCATCGGCGTCGACGGCACCAACACGACGCTCGACAGCGGCCGGTTCCTGATCAACCTGAAACCGCGTGACGAGCGCACGCTGTCCGCGAGCGACGTGATCCGGCGGATCGAACGGGAGACCGCGAACATCGCCGGCATCCAGCTTTACATGCAGCCGGTGCAGGACCTGACCATCGACGCGACGGTCAGCCGCTCGCAGTACCAGCTTGCGCTCGAAGACGCCAATGCCGACGAATTCGCGACCTGGGTGCCGAAGCTGCTGCAGCGGCTGGATCAGCTCCCGCAGATCGAGGGCGTTTCCAGCTCCTATTCGGAAAACGGCCTGTCGGCCTATGTGAACATCGATCGCGCCACGGCCGCGCGGTTCGGCATCACCCCGGCCACCGTCGACAACGCGCTCTACGATTCGTTCGGGCAGCGTATCGTGTCGACAATCTTCACCCAGTCGAACCAGTACCGGGTGATCCTCCAGGCCGACCCGTCGATGCAGCACTCGCTGAACACGCTCGGCCAGATCTACCTGCCGTCATCGACCGCGGCCAACGGCCAAGTGCCGTTGTCGGCGATCGCCCAGGTCGAGGCGCAGACGGCTCCGCTCGAAATCAACCATCTCGGCCAGTTTCCGTCGGCGATGGTGTCGTTCAACCTCGCCCCCGGTGCATCGCTCGGCGGCGCTGTCGATGCCATCCAGCAGGCCGAAAAGGAGATCAAGCTGCCGGCCAGCATGATCACCGTGTTCCAGGGTGCGGCCTTGGCATTCCAGGCCGCACTCAGCAACGAGCTGATCCTGATCCTCGCCGCGATCGTCACCGTCTACATCGTGCTCGGCGTGCTCTACGAGAGCTTCATCCACCCGATCACGATCCTCTCGACACTGCCTTCGGCCGGGGTCGGCGCACTCCTGGCGCTGATGATCGACGGCAGCGACCTGTCGGTGATTGCGATCATCGGCATCGTTCTGCTGATCGGCATCGTCAAAAAGAACGCGATCATGATGGTCGATTTTGCCCTCGATGCCGAACGCCATCAGGGCAAGACGCCGCGCGAGGCCATCTACCAGGCCTGCCTGTTGCGCTTCCGGCCGATCCTGATGACGACAATGGCCGCACTCTTTGCCGCCCTGCCGCTGATGCTCGGCACCGGGGTCGGCTCGGAGCTGCGCCGTCCGCTCGGGGTGACGATCGTCGGCGGCCTGATCGTCAGCCAGCTCCTGACGCTGTTTACGACGCCGGTGATCTATCTCGGCTTTGGGCGGCTCGGTGATCTCGTCCGCAGCAAGCCCGACGGTCCGGCCCCTGCAGGCGTGGTACGGTGAACCCGTCGGCACCGTTCATCGAGCGGCCGGTCGCGACCACCCTTCTGACGATCGGCATCGCGCTCGCCGGGTTTTTCGCCTATCTGCACCTGCCGGTGGCGCCGCTGCCGCAGGTCGATTTTCCGACGATCTCGGTGCAGGCCCAGATGCCGGGCGCCAGCCCCGAGACGATGGCGACGACAGTCGCGACCCCGCTCGAACGCCATCTCGGGGTCATCGCCGACGTCACCGAGATGACTTCGTCGAGCACCGTCGGCTCGACCCGCATTGTGCTGCAATTCGCGCTCAGCCGGAACATCGACGGGGCGGCCCGCGATGTCGAGGCGGCGATCAACGCCGCTCGCGCCGATCTGCCGACCAGCCTGCGGCAGAACCCGACCTATCGCAAGGTCAACCCGGCCGACGCGCCGATCGCAATCCTGGCGATGACGTCGGACACGCTGACCCGCGGCCAGATCTATGATGCCGCCTCGACCGTCATGCAGCAGGCGCTGTCGCAGATCGACGGCATCGGCCAGGTCGTGATCAGCGGCAGCTCGTTGCCGGCGGTGCGGGTCGAGCTGAACCCGATGGCCCTCTTCAAATATGGGATCGGGCTCGAGGATGTGCGCGCGGCGCTGGCTTCGGCCAACGCGCACAGCCCGAAAGGCGCGATCGATGTCGGCAACCGCCGCTACCAGATCTACACCAACGACCAGGCCAACCATGCCGCCGATTATCGGCCGCTGATCGTCGCCTATCGCAACGGCGCGGCGGTGCACCTGACCGATGTCGCCGAAATCGACGATTCGGTCGAGAATTTGCGCAACCAGGGCCTGTCGAACGGCAAGCCGGCGGTGCTGGTGATCCTTTACCGCCAGCCCGGCGCCAACATCATCCAGACGGTCGACCGGATCAAGGCAATCCTGCCGCAGCTCAGCGCGTCGATCCCGAGTGCCATCAACGTCGCGCTGACGATGGACCGGACGACGACGATCCGCACCTCGCTGCACGATGTCGAGCGGGCATTGCTGATCGCGATCGCGCTCGTCATCCTTGTCGTCTTCATCTTCCTGCGCAACCCGCGGGCCACCTTGATCCCGAGCGTCGCGGTGCCGGTGTCGCTGATCGGCACCTTTGGCGCGATGTACCTGCTCGGCTACAGCCTCGACAATCTGTCGCTGATGGCACTGACCGTCTCGACCGGGTTTGTCGTCGATGACGCGATCGTGGTTCTCGAAAACATCACCCGGCATATCGAAGCCGGGATGCCACGTCACGAAGCAGCCCTGCTCGGCGCGCGCGAGGTCGGCTTCACGGTCCTGTCGATGAGCCTGTCGCTGATCGCCGTGTTCACGCCGATCCTGCTGATGGGCGGCATCGTCGGCCGGCTGTTCCGCGAATTCGCGGTGACCCTGTCGGTGGCGATCCTGATCTCGCTGGCGATCTCGCTGTCGACGACGCCGATGATGTGCGGCCATCTCTTGTCGCCACGGCAGCCGACGGCGCACGGGCGGGTCTATCATGCTGCCGAGCGCACCTTCGACGCGGTGCTCGGGGCCTACGAGCGCAGCTTGCGGCAGGCTTTGCGCTGGCCGGCGCTGGTCATGCTGAGCCTCGCCGCGACGATCGTGCTGGCCGGCTACCTGTTCGTGATCATTCCCAAGGGGTTCATTCCGGAGCAGGACACCGGGCGGATGATCGGCGGCATCCAGGCCGACCAGAGCATCTCGTTTCAGGCGATGGAAAAAAAGCTGACCCAATTCGTCAACATCATCCGCCACGACCCGGCGATCGCCAATGTCGTCGCCTTCACCGGCGGCGGCCAGACCAATTCCGGCTTCGTCTTCGCAGTGCTGAAACCGTTGTCCGAGCGCAACGTTTCGGTCATGCAAGTGATCGCCCGGCTGCGCCCCAAGCTCAACCATGTCGCCGGCGCGCGGCTGTTCTTGCGCGCGGTGCAGGACATCTGGGTCGGCGGGCGGCAGAGCAACGCCGAATACCAATACACGCTGCAAGGCGACAATACCGCCGATATCTACAAATGGGCGCCCAAGGTCGAAGCCGCGCTGCAAAAGATCAAGGGCCTGACCGAGGTCAATCTCGACCAGCAGCAGAAAGGGCTGGAGACCGACCTCGTCATCGACCGGCCGACCGCCGCCCGGCTCGGGCTCAACGTCGCCGAGATCGACAACACGCTCTACGACGCCTTTGGCCAGCGCCAGGTCTCGGTCATCTACGCCGCGCGCAACCAGTACCATGTGGTGATGGAGGTAGCGCCGCGGTTCTGGCAGAGCCCGCAAACCTTGAAGGACATCTATGTCAGCACCAGCGGCGGCACGGTCAGCGGGACCCAATCGACAAATGCGCTGGCCGGCACGGTTTCGGCCTCGGCACCGGCTGCCACCGGCAGTGCCGCCGCCGCCACCGCCGCAGCCCAGATCGCCAGCGACACCGCGCGCAATCAGGCGAACAATTCGCTCGCCAATACCGGTCACAGCACGACCTCGACCGGGGCGGCGGTCAGCACCGCCGCCGAGACCATGGTGCCGTTGTCCGCGTTCAGCCATTTCGGCCCCGGCAACACCCCGCTCGCGGTCAATCACCAGGGTCTGTTCGTCGCTGCCACCGTGTCGTTCAACCTGGCGCCCGGGGTGTCGCTGAGCCAGGCGCAGCAAAGCATCGACCAGGCGGTTCGCAATCTCGGCATGCCGTCGACGATCCACGGCAGCTTCCAGGGCACCGCCAAGGTCTTCGAACAGTCGGTCGCCGACGAGCCGCTGCTGATCGGCGCGGCGCTGCTCGCCGTCTATATCGTGCTGGGTGTGCTCTATGAGAGCTACGTCCACCCGCTGACGATCCTGTCGACCTTGCCCTCGGCCGGGGTCGGCGCGGTGCTGGCGCTGATCGTGACCGGCACCGAATTCAGCATCATCGCGCTGATCGGCGTGATCCTGCTGATCGGCATCGTCAAGAAAAACGCGATCATGATGATCGACTTTGCGCTCGACGCCGAGCGCAGCCTCGGTCTCAGTTCGCGCGAGGCGATCTACCAGGCCTGTCTGAAGCGGTTCCGGCCGATCATGATGACGACGTTTGCAGCAATGCTCGGTGCCGTGCCGTTGGCGATCGGCTTTGGCGAGGGAGCCGAGCTGCGCCGCCCGCTCGGCATCTCGATCGTCGGCGGCTTGATGGTCAGCCAGTTGCTCACCCTCTACACGACACCGGTCATCTATCTTTATCTCGACCGGTTCCGCCTGTGGGCGCAGCGGCAATGGACCGCGGTCACGCCGCGCTTCGGCGCCGGACACCTTCCTGAACCCGGCGAATGAGAAGGTCGTTGTCGGCGGGCCTCGTCGGACTGGCCGCCATCCTCTCTGCCTGCACGGTCGGGCCCGATTATCGCCGGCCCGCCGCCATCGTGCCCGCACTCTACAAGGAATATCCGTACAAGGAGGCAAAGCCGCAGCCGGGCTGGCAGCTCGGCCGACCGGACGACACGCGCGATCGCGGTGATTGGTGGGCGATGTATCACGACCCGGTGCTCGACCGCCTCGAACAGCGCATCGACATCTCGAACCAGAACCTCCAGGCCGCCGCTGCGGCGTTCCGGGAGGCCGAATTCATCGTCGCCGAGGCGCGCGCCGGGTTCTTCCCGACCGGTACCGCCAATGCCGAGGCGCAGCGTTCGCGCAGCGGCGGCAGCAGTTCGAGCGGAACCGGCTCGTCATCTTTCGTCAGCAATGGCGGCGGCCGGATCGGCAGCTTTTTCAGCGACAGCGTCATGGCCAGCTGGACGCCCGATTTCTGGGGCCAGGTGCGCCGCACCGTCGAGGCCAATGTCGCTACCGCGCAGGCGAGTGCCGCCGACCTCGCCAATGCCCGGCTGTCGGCGCAAGGGGCACTCGCCGGCGACTATCTGCAGCTGCGCGTCGCCGACGAATTGAAACGCCTGCTCGATGATTCGGCGGCGGCATTCGCCGAATCGCTGCGCATCACCCGCAACCAATACGCGGCCGGCACCGCCTCCCAATCCGATGTATCGCAGGCCGCGGCGCAGCTGCAATCGACCGAGGCCCAGGCGATCGCCACCGGCGTCACCCGCGCGCAGTTCGAGCATGCGATTGCGGTGCTGATCGGCGTGCCGCCGGCGGCACTGACGATCGCTCCGACCAATGCGATCATCGCCGTTCCGGAAATCCCGCCGGGCCTGCCTTCGGCATTGCTCGAGCGCCGGCCGGACATCGCCGCGGCCGAACGGGCGATGGCCGCAGCCAATGCCGAGATCGGGGTCCAGGTCGCGGCGTTCTACCCGACGATCACATTGTCCGGCGATGCCGGGACCTCGGCCGCATCCTTGAACAAGCTGATCGGCGAGTCGGGCGAATTCTGGTCGTTCGGCGCGAGCCTGGTCGAGACCGTGTTCGATGCCGGACTGCGCAACGCCCAGGTGCAGGCGGCGCGGGCGGTCTTCTATCAGGACCTGGCCGATTACCGGCAGACCGTGCTGACCGCGTTTCAGCAGGTCGAGGACGAACTCGCGGCACAGCGCATCCTCGCGCAAGAGGCGACGGTTCAGGATGCGGCGGTGGCGGCGGCGCGCGAGGCGCAGCGCGTCATCAACAACCAGTACCTGGCCGGCACCGTCGCCTATACGAGCGTCATCGTCGCCGAGCAGACGGCACTCTCCGACGCCGAAACCGCACTCAACATCCGGGAAAGCCGGCTCGTCGCCAGTGCCGCTCTGGTCCAGGCGCTGGGCGGCGGCTGGAACGCGGCACAGCTGCCGAACCGCAACCAGATCGAAAACGCGGCACCGCTCGATTTCAACCCGCTACCGCCGATCCTGCCGGTACAGGGCCAGGAGCCTCAGCCGGTCGAAGAGATTCGCACCCGGTGAGCCCCTCGCCGCCGGTCACAGCGGTCCGGCAAAGGGCAGGCGGCGAAACAGCCGGCGGTAGAGCGTCAGATAGGCGGTTTGGAACAGTCCGGCGACGAGAAACGGTGCCGCCAGCAGATCGGCATCGAACAGCAAGCCGCCGAGCAGCGGGCCGAGCGCGCGCGGGATCTGCGAGGACACCGTCCCGAGGCTGACCGCGAGGCCGCGGCGCTCCGGGCTGACCAGCTGGACGGTCAGCGCCTGGCGCGCACCGGCGGTCGCCCGGCTCAGTGTCGAGCGCAGGATGTGCAGTGTCGCAGCGATCGCGAAACTGGTGGAAAACGGCAGCAACAGCAGAAAAACCAGACCAAAGAAACGCATCACCACCACCGCATCGACCAGCCCGAGGCGGTCGATCAACCGGCTTGTGGCGAGCGTCGACAACCCGGCGAGGACAAAGCCGGCACTCATCACCGGCCCGATCGCACCCGGTCCGGCGCCAAATCGCAACTGAAACCAATAGGCAAGGAACGGCCCGACCATGCTGATGCCGAGACCGTTCAGCAGGTTGACACCGATCAGCCCGGTCAGGCGGCGCCGTTCGACGTGCCGCTGCGCCGGCATATCCTGGGCGGCGGCCGGGGCGACCGGCAGCTCCGGCACCGTGCGCAGCAGCGCAAAACAGAGGACCGCGGTGAGCCCGGCAACGGCAAAGATCGCGCGATAGGCAACCGCACCTTGCAGCCACGGAGAGAGCCAGCCCGGCAGCCCGGCAAGCAGCGCTCCCGCACCCATCGCGAGAAACCCCGCCGCCATGTTCAGCCGGAAGGCGTGGGCGATCTCGGGCGAAGTCAATCCGGCCGCCAGCCACGACTGCTCGATCGGGCTGAACGGGCCCATCGCCCCGGTGGCGCCGCGTCCGTAACCGGTGGCGATCGCTGCCAGCGCCAACCACTGCGGCTGGCTGGTGGAAACTGCGATCACCGCGGCGGCCAGCTGCGTCGCCTCGTAGCCGAGCAGGAAACGCTTGCGCCCGACGCGGTCGCTGAGCGGACCCAGGACCAGGGTCAGCACGATGCTGACCACCATCGCCGCAGCAAACAGCGCGCCGATGCTGACGGCCGACCACGACAGCGCGCGCAGATAGAGCGTGAAATCGACGACCATCAAGCCCTGTGCCACGCCGCGGATGCCGCGCGCCGCGATCAGCCGCTGCGCCTTGTAATCGAGCCCCCGGATTCCCCCCATAATGCTCCGCCGCAGCCCTAGGCGCGTGCAGCCGGCCGCAGACCGGGCGCCGCACCCGTGGCAGCATAGCAGGAGTCCGAGGTTAAATCTTTGTAATGCAATGGCTCACGGGCATGCATCGCGCTGTTGTAGCGTAGATCACTGTGAGGGGCATGAACCCCGTTTGTTCCGAGGTCAACAGTGAAAACAGTTCGCACACCGCTTTTCGCCGCTGCACTCCTTGCCAGCGTGGCTTCGCTCGGGCTGTCTCCGGCCTTCGCCCAGGCAACTCCGGCGCCGGCAGCCTCTGCCGCCGCGCCGGGCGGAATGCACCATAACGGCAAAATGGGCTGGCACGGCAAAACCGGCTGGATGATGCCGGGGCAATTTGTCGAAGGGCGGATCGCGTTTCTGAAAGCCGAACTCAAGATAACGCCGGCGCAGGAAGCGCAATGGAACGAGGTCGCGGCGGCGATGCGGCAGAACGCCAATGCGCTCGACCAGCAGATTACCACCGCTCGACAGCATCGCTCGGGCATGGACGCGATCGGGCGGCTGACGACGCAGGCCGAATTCGCCAAGCTGCGCGCCGAGAACGACGCGCGGCTCGTGACCGCGCTGAAGCCGCTCTATTCGAGCCTGTCGCCGCAGCAGCAACAGATGGCGAATGCCCTGATCGCGCCGCAGCACGGCTGGCACCACGGCTGGCATCACCGCGCCTGAGCCGGGCTCGGCGCTGTGCAGAAGCGCCGGTCGTCTGCCTCGGCCGGCGCGCTGCCAATTCGGTGGCGCGGCTTGACGGCGGTGAGTTGACAGCTCCGCCAGCGCCGCAAAAACTCCAGCGTCGCGGACAATTTGGTCGCGGACAATTTGGTCGCGGTCGTTTTGAAGGTGCCGGAGCGTGGCAGAGCAGCGGGAGGTGGAAACGGGGAAGGGCCGGCTGGGTGTCGATATCGGCGGGACATTCACCGATGTCGCGCTCGAGCTCGGCGAGCAGCGGTGGAGCGCCAAGATCCTGACCACCCCCGAGGCGCCGGAAGAAGCCGTTCTCGAGGTCATCCACCGGGTGCTGGCCGAAGCCGGAATTGGCCCGGACGATCTCGCGATCATGATCCACGGCACGACGCTCGCGACCAACGCGCTGATCGAACGCAAGGGGGCGCGGACGGCGCTGCTGACAACCGAGGGCTTTCGCGACACGATCGCGATCCGCCAGGAAAATCGCTTCGAGCAGTACGATGTCAACATCGACCTGCCGCCGCCGCTGGTGCCGCGCCGGTGGCGGCTGCCGGTGCGCGAGCGGATCGATGCGCAGGGCAGGGTGCTGCTGCCGCTCGACGAGACGGGGGTGGCGGCGCTGGCCGATCGTCTCGCCGCCGAGGGGATCGAGGCGGTCGCGATCGGCTTTCTGCACAGCTTCACCAACCCGGCGCATGAGCGCCGCGCCGGCGACATCCTGGCCGAACGGCTGCCCGGGGTCGCAGTCACGCTGTCGAGCGAGGTGTCGCCCGAGATGCGTGAATACGAGCGCTTCTCGACCGCCTGTGCCAACGCCTACGTCCAGCCGCTGATCGGGCGTTATCTCGACCATCTCGCGGGCCTTCTGCGCCGCGAGGGTTTTTCGTGCCCGCTGTTCCTGATGCTGTCCGGCGGCGGGCTCACCACGATCGAGACGGCGATCCGCTTTCCGGTGCGGCTCGTCGAATCGGGACCGGCGGGGGGCGCGATGTTCGCCGCCGACATCGCCCGCCGCTGCAATCTCGACAAGGTTCTGTCCTACGACATGGGCGGGACCACCGCCAAGATCTGCCTGATCGACAATTTCGAACCGCAGACCAGCCGCGCCTTCGAGGTGGCCCGCATCTACCGCTTCAAAAAGGGCAGCGGGTTGCCGCTGCGCATCCCGGTCATCGAGATGGTCGAGATCGGCGCCGGCGGCGGCTCGATCGCGCGCGTCGACCGGCTGCGGCGGATCACGGTCGGGCCGGACAGTGCCGGAGCCGATCCGGGACCGGCCTGCTACGGCCGCGGCGCCACGGCACCGACGGTGACCGACGCCGACCTCGTGCTCGGCCGCATCGACCCGGCCGGGTTCTCCGGTGGCCGCATGATGCTCGACCGCGCCGCCGCCGAGACCGCCCTTCGCCGCCAGGTGGCCGAGCCATTGCAGCTCGCGGTGGAGCTCGCCGCCCTCGGGGTCAGCGAGATCGTCGACGAGAACATGGCCAATGCCGCCCGCGTGCACGCGATCGAAAGCGGTAAGGATGCGCGCGGCCGCACGCTCATCGCCTTTGGCGGTGCGGCCCCGCTGCATGCCGCGCGTATGGCCGAAAAGCTCGGCCTCGACCGGGTCGTCGTGCCGTCTCAGGCCGGGGTCGGCTCGGCGGTCGGGTTTCTGCGCGCGCCGATCGCCTACGAGATCGTGCGCTCCGGCCTGCAGCGTCTCGACCTGTTCGATCCGGCCGCCGCCAACGCGCTGCTCACGACGATGCACGACGAGGCCGAGCAGGTGGTCCGCCGCGGCGCCCCCGACACGCCGCTCGACGAGACCCGAACCGCCTTCATGCGCTATCGCGGCCAGGGTCATGAGATCGCGGTGCCGCTGCCGGTCCGGCGCTATACCGCCGCCGATGCGGCCACGCTGCGCGCCGCCTTTGAGGCATCCTATCGCCGGCTCTACAGCCGGATCATCCCCGGGGTCGAAGTCGAAATTCTGAGCTGGGTGCTGCTGCTGAGCGCCGCATCGCCGCCCGGACCCGCCGATCCGGCGCGATCCTGGGCATCTTATCGGCCCGAACCCGCGGCTCACCGCGCGGTTTTCGATCCCGCGCTCGGTGAATTCGTCATGGTCGCGATCCACGAGCGGGGCACGCTGCATCCCGGCGCGCGAATTCACGGCCCGGCCATCATCACCGAAGACGAAACCTCGACGGTCGTCACTCGGGCATTTACCGCCCGGATCGATTCTTTCGGCTATATCGAGCTCACCCGTGAACCCCGGTAACAAAAGATCCGGTTGCCAAGAGCCCGCCGGATCGCGGTGGCGGCACGCTCAGCGGTGGCTCGCTGGCCATGGGACGATCGTCAGCTCATGCCAGATCGTTTGCGCACGCAATGCCTTGCGGGTGTGAGTGGCAGCATTGTCGAGCGCCAAGTTTGGCCGGATAACCATCGCGAACAGATCATCGTAACCAAACGGTGCCGCGACATCGAGCCGGTCGTCATCCTCAAGCCGGACCCCGATCGCGTGGACGATCGAAGCGTAATGCACCAATGCTGCGTCGGCCGAGGACAGTCTCGGGTAGGTGATGCCAAACCGGTCTTCAAACCACAGATGCACCCGCGCCTGGTTGCGGGTCTCGACCGGGCCGAGGCAGCCGCGCGTTGCCGCACCAACCCGGCAAATGACCGCATCTTCCGCAGCCCATGACAGGTCGCGATCATCAAAATAGATCAGGTCGTAATCCTTGATGCCGGTCCGCGGCGGCCGACCGGTCAGAACGTTCCACACCGTCTGATACAGGCAACCGGCAACCAGCCGCCACTGCGGCAGACGCACCGAGCGCAGCGCCGCCAAGAGGCGCATCAGTTCGGGATCGGCCCGGATGATCGCGGCGAACCGTTCGGCTCGATCCTGATCCGAATGTCGCATAATATATATTATGGAAAATAGCTGATCGGCGCGATCACGAATCGGGCAGCTCGATGACCAGACCGTCATGCGCGGGTTCGACCCCCGGCGGCAGTTCGGCGCTAAGCTGCCGATAATCGAGGCTCTGATCCATATGCGTCAGCACCGCGCGCCGCGGGCGCACCCGCGCGATCCAGCCAAGCGTCTTGGCGAGATCGCTATGAGTTGGATGCGCGGCGCGGCGCAGGCAATCGACGATCCACAATTCGGCCCCGTCGATCGCCGCAAACGCGGCATCGTCGAGGTTCACGACATCGGTCGAATAGGCCATCGGCCCGATCCGAAACCCGAGGGTCGTACTGAACCCGTGATCCTGCGCGAACGGCACCACCGACACCCCGGCGACAGCAAACGGGCCGCTGATCTGATGCGGGATCAGGCACGGCTTGTAGTAGCGGCCGGGCTCCGCCGGCGGCGACAGCGCATAGCCGAAACGATGGCGGATCTCGGCCAGCGTCAAACCGTCGGCCCAGAGCGGAATGGCCGCCCGCATGTGCCGGTTGACCTGGCGCAGATCATCGATGCCGTGCAGATGGTCGGCATGGGCATGGGTCATCAGCACCGCGTCGAGCCGCGCCACTCGTGCATCGATCAGTTGCTCGCGCAAATCCGGCGATGCGTCGATCAGCATCGTGACCGGACCGATTTCGACCAGCACGGATGCGCGGCGGCGCCGGTTGCGCGGATCGGCGGGGTCGCAGCGGCCCCAATCGGGACCCACCGCCGGCACCCCGGTCGACGGACCGCAGCCGAGGACCGTCACCCGCATGGCGACGGCAATGCAGCCTTGGTGAACAGGCGGAAGAAATTCCGGGTCGTCGCCTCGGCCAGGGTGTCGCGATCGACCCCTTTGAGTGCCGCGACCGCCGCCGCCGTCGCCGTGACAAAAGCCGGCTCGTTGCGCTTGCCGCGATACGGCACCGGCGCCAGATAGGGGCTGTCGGTCTCAACCAGCAGGCGATCGAGCGGCAGGTCGCGCACGATGTCGCGCAAAGCCGCCGCGTTCTTAAAGGTCACGATCCCCGAAATCGACACGTAGAAACCGAGAGAGAGCGCCACCTCGGCGAGGCGCCGGCCGCTCGAAAAGCAGTGCAGCACTCCCGCCGGCGGACGCTGCTCTTTGAGAATTTTTGCGATCTCGTCGTCGGCCTCGCGGGCGTGGATGATCAGGGGCAGCCCGGTCATTTGCGAAGCTGCGACATGCGCCCGGAAAACCTGCTCCTGAATATCGCGCGGGCTCAGATCATAGTGGAAATCGAGCCCGGTCTCGCCGATCCCGACGACTTTGGGATGGGCTGCCAACGCTGTCAGCTGCTCCGGCAGCAGCGCCGCATGCGACGCGGCTTCGTGCGGGTGGGCGCCGACCGAGCACCAGATTGCGGCATCCCGTTCGGCGATCGAACGAACCGCGTCGAACTGGTCGAGGCGGGTGGCGATCGTCAGCATCGTGCCGACGCCGGCCGCCCGAGCGCGGGCGATGATTGCCTCCTGCTCGGCGGCAAGCTCCGGAAAATCGAGATGACAATGGCTGTCGACCAGCATCGCCGGCGGTGGTGTAGCGCTGCTCATGCCGGTGCCGCCTCGACAAAGCGTGGGAAGATGGCCGAAGGTCTCGGAAGCCGTGTCCCGGCGACCAGTGGGTTCGTCGTCAGCGCCGCGAATTCGCGTGCCGAGACGGGCACGGCCAATTGGTCGAGCAGCTTTGAAGCGGCATCTGGAACAAATGGTTGTAGCAGGATCGCGATTTTCCGGATCACTTCGGAAACGGTATGAAGCACCGTCGCCATGCGCGCCGGATCGCTCCGCCGCAGCGCCCAGGGCGCCTGTTCGTCGATATAGCGGTTGGCCTCGCCGACAACCCGCCATATCGCTTCGAGCGCTAGATGAAAGGTCTGTTCTGTCATCCGCTTGCGAACCGTTTCCAACAAATCTCCTGCGTTGTTGAGCAGCGCCTCGTCGGCCGCGTCGAGCGCTCCGGGGTCGGGTACGACCGATCCACAATCGCGGTTGATCATGACCAGGACGCGCTGCGCCAGGTTGCCGAGATCGTTGGCCAGGTCCCCATTGAGACGGGCCACGACCGCACGGTGCGAAAAATCGCCATCGCTGCCGAACGGCAATTCTCGCAGCAGGAAATAGCGCACCGGGTCAACCCCATAGGTGTCGACCAGTTGTTGCGGCGGGATGAAGTTGCCGAGCGACTTCGACATCTTTTCGCCTTCGACGGTCCACCAGCCATGGGCGAAGACGCGTTCCGGCGGGGCCAGCCCGGCGGCCATCAAAAATGCCGGCCAGTACACCGCATGAAAGCGCACGATATCTTTGCCGACAACATGAAGCGCGGCCGGCCAAAATTTCGAGAATTCTGCTTTTTCATCTGGATAGCCGGTGGCGGTGATGTAATTTATCAATGCGTCGAGCCAGACATAGACGATATGTCCAGGGTGGCCTGGAACCGGCACACCCCAGCTGAAGCTGGTCCGTGAGATCGACAGGTCGCTGAGCCCGCCGCGAATAAAGCTGAGCACCTCGTTGCGCCGGCCGCGCGGTGCGACCGCTTCGGGATTGGCCTCGTAATAGGCCAGCAGCCGGTCCTGCCACGCCGACAACCGGAAGAAATAATTCTCCTCTTCGAGCCATTCGACCTCGGCGCCCGAGGGTGCCTTGCCGTTGACCAGCTCGGCTTCGTCGTAAAAGGCTTCGTCGCGCACCGCGTACCACCCGGCAAAGCGGCCGAGATAAATCTCCCCGCGCTGTTCGAGCTCGCGCCAGAGCGCCTGCACCGCCCGCGTGTGGCGCGGCTCGGTGGTGCGGATGAACTCGTCCTGTGAGACGTTCAGCAGCCGGGTGACCTCGCGGAACCGCTGCGAGTTGCGGTCGGCGAATTCCTGCGGGGATACACCTGCGGCGGCTGCCGATTGCGCCACCTTCTGACCGTGCTCATCGGTCCCGGTCAGAAATTTGACCCGGCGCCCGTCGAGCCGCATAAAGCGGGCGAGCGCATCGCAGGCCACCGTCGTGTAGGCATGACCGAGATGTGGCAGGTCGTTGACGTAATAGATCGGCGTGGTGATGAAAAACGGCCGCTGCACGCTCATTATCCTCTCCAAACCCCAGATATGGGTCGGGACCGCCGCCGGTCCAGCACCAGACCCAGTGCCGGATGGTGGCCGCTCGTTCTAGCGTGCTGCCTCCGCGATAGCAAAGAACACACCGAGCAGGGTCTGCCGGCGGTCGAGGTTGAGCCCGTCCGCGGCGGCAAAGTCGTCGGCGATTTTCGCATGCAGGGCGGCCCAGCGCCCACGCTCCGCACGATCGCCGAGAGCACGATCGCCGAGGTTCTGCAGAAGAGCGCGCTCACCGGCGACGATGTCGCTTTCCGGACCCAACGCCGTGGCGATCCTGGTGGTTGCCAGCCGGGCGACCAGTTGCAGCAGCAGCTCTTCGGTCACCCGATAGGCATCGTCTGCATCGCTGCGGACGAGCCGGTCGGCAAAGGCGTGCAGCCGCGGGACGTCGAGTTCCGGGACCGTCGATAAAATCTCCAACAGCGTGCGGTACAGGGCGAAGCCGCCGCTATCGGCGAGACCGAGCGCCTGACCGATGCTGCCGCCGCACAGTGCCGCAAGAGAGGCGGCCTCCGCAGCGTCGAGCCGCGGACGATAGTGCCGCACGAGCCGCGCTGCCAAATCCTGCGATGGCGGCATCAGCCGCAATTGCCGACAGCGCGACCGGATCGTCGGCAGCACTCGTCCGGGATTGTGGCTGACCAGCAGCAGCAATCCGCGATCGGGCGGCTCTTCGATGATCTTGAGCAGTGCATTGGCGGCACTGCGGTTCATCTCCTCGGCGCCGTCGACGACGACGACGCGCCACCCCTCCTCGGCCGCGGTCAGCCGGAAAAAGCCGATGATCTCGCGCACGTCGTCGATGACGATTTCACCGCGCAACCGCCGGCGCCGCGGATCCCAGGCACGCTCGACCGTCAACAGATCGGCGTGGCCGGCGGCCGCCACCCGGCGAAACACGCCGCTATCGGCGGCGATCGCGAGCCCCGATTGGCCAGCGGCGTCACCGCCGACCGCGGCGGCGGCCGGATCGCCTTGTGTCGGCATGTCGTCGCCCTGACCCAACATGTCGTCGCCCTGTGCCAGCACAAAGCGGGCGAAGCGAAAGGCAAGGGTCGCCTTGCCGATGCCGCGCGGTCCGGCCAGCAGGATGGCATGCGGCAGCCGGCCGGCGCGGAACAGCCGCTCGAGCTCGCGCTCGGCGGCCTCGTGGCCGACGAGATCGGGGTTTGCGCGCGGTGCCGGCGCCGTGCTCTGCGTCTGCGTCACCGCCTCGCGATCGACTGCCATTCGGGGGCGCCCTCAGCACTCCGCCGCGGCGACGGCGACGCCGAGCCGTTGCATCACCACATCGAGCACGGCGCGGTGCACCCGGGCCGGCCCGGCGCTCGCGTCGATCAGTGCGCAGCGCTGCGGTGCCGCCGCGGCGATATCGCGGAAACCTTGGCGCAGCCGCTCGTGAAAGGCAGCATCGAGACGCTCGAACCGGTCGGCCGGCTGCTTGCGGGCGGCGATGCGGGTCCGGCCCATTTCGACCGGCACATCGAGCACGAGGGTCAAATCCGCGGCAAAATCACCGACGGCCAGGCGATGCAAGGTCGCGATATCCGCGAGTGCCAGCCCGCGGCCGTAGCCCTGATAGGCGATCGTCGAATCGGCGAAGCGATCGCAGACGACCCAGGTCCCGCCCGCCAAGGCCGGTTCGATCCGTCGCCGGACATGGTCGCGCCGCGCTGCGGCAAATAGCAACGCCTCCTGCTCGGCATCCCAACGGGCGGGGTTTCCTTCGAGCAGCAATCGCCGGATCGCCTCGGCGCCGTCCGATCCGCCGGGCTCGCGGGTCGCCAGCGCGGCAATTCCGGCGCGGCCGAGGGCGCGCACGAGCAGTGCGGTCTGGGTGGATTTGCCGGCCCCCTCCCCGCCCTCGAAGGTGATGAACCGGCCGCGCGGCATCGCCGGTCAGTGCCGCCGACCCCATACCAGATAGCCGGCCAATGTCGCGATCCGGCCGATCGGGTCCATGCGGCCGACGGCGGCGGCGGCAACGAGCGGCATTTCGATCGGCGTCAGCCCCGGGGCGGTAACCTCGACCGTTCCGACCGGCTGTCCCTTGGCAATCGGGGCCGGGATCGGGCTGTCGTAGTGAAGCGTGACTTTCATGCCGGCACGGGCCGGGCGGGCCAGGGTGACAACCAGGTTCCGGTCGACCGACAGCGGAACCCGCGGTGCGGCGCCGAGCCAGACCGGTGCATCGTCCACGGTCTCGCCAGCGGTGAACAGCCGGTAGTCGTCGAATTCACGAAATGCCCAATCGACCAGCCGGCGGCTCTCCTCGGCTCGCGCGCGCATCGTCGGCAGCCCGCCGAGCACGATGATGATGCGGCGATCGCCACGCTTGATCGAGCCGGTGACGCTGTACCCGGCCTCCTCGGTATGTCCGGTCTTGAGCCCGTCGGCACCATCCTCGTCATACAGCAGCGGATTGCGGTTGCCCTGCTTGATGTTGTTGAACGTGAATTCTTTTTGACCATAGATCGGATAATATTGGGGAAAGTCCTTGATCGTGCGGCGGGCGAGAGTGGCAAGGTCGCGCGCCGTCACCCAGCCATTCGGGTCCGGCAGCCCGGTGACATTGGCAAAGTGGCTGTGCTCGAGCCCGATCTCTTTGGCAGTCTTGTTCATCAGATCGACAAAGGCCTGCTCGCTGCCGGCCAACCCCTCGGCCAGCACGAGACAGGCATCGTTGCCGGACTGGATGATCATGCCGTGCACGAGATCGTCGATCGACACCTTGCCGCCGAGCGGCACAAACATTTTCGAGCCGCCGAGCCGCCACGCCGCTTCGCTGACCGGCAATTCGTCGGTGAGCTTGGCGGCGCCCTTCTTGAGCAGGTCGAAGACCACATAGGCGGTCATCATCTTGTTCAGCGAGGCCGGCGGAAACGGCTGATCGGCAGCCTTTTCGAGCAACACCGTGCCGGTATCGGCCTCGATGATGATCGCATGCGTCGCCTGCGTGTCGATGCCGATCGTGGAAGCGCCGGTCGTGGAAGCGCCGGTCGTGGAGGCGCCGGTCGGGGCGGCAGGGCTGGTTGCGGGCGGGATTGCCGCGCTCGCTCCGGCCTTGGCTGCGGGTCGCGCCGCGGCGGGGACCGCGACAAGGCTCGCCGCCAGCAGCATTGCGAGCAGGATTCCGGAAATCCGCGGCTTGATATTCATCGTCTCACCCGTCTGGCGGGATGGCGGTACGCTCTTCAATCGGTGACGATCCGCGCCCCGGAATAACCACTGCCGACGACGCGGCGCAGCAGGCGATCGGCCTGTTCCCGGCTCGCTACCGGACCGAGCTGCACCCGATAGAGCTCGACGCCGTTGACCGCGGCGGTCCGCACCCGGACCTTGCCCAGTGACGCAATGCGCGATTCAACCCGGCGTGCATTGTCGCGCACCGCGAAGGCTCCGGCTTGGATATAGAGCCGTGGCGGCCGCCTGCGGCGATCCTCGCCAAGGCTTGCTGCAGAAAACGGCGGTTTTGCGGTCCGGGCCGGCGCGGCGGCGATGCTGTGCGTCGAAGCGTGGGGAAGTGGCGCAGCTTCGGCCGGGGCGATCAGGGCAAACCGTGACAGGGCCGCAAACCTGTCGGCTGCAGATCTGTCGGCCGCAGATCTGTGGGCCGCAGCTGTAGTCACCGGGCGTTCCGGCGGTGACGGTAGGCGCGGCGGCACCGCCATCGTTTCTGCGGCCGGTGCCGGCGGCCGGAGATCCGGCGGGGCCGGGCGCATTGCCGGAACCATCGGCCGGGACGCGGCGTCGAACGCGATCCGCGGCGGCGGTACGGACGGGCGATAGAGCGGTGCCGGAGGAGCTTCGGCGGCGGGTGTCGCGGCATCGGCGACGAACATCTCGCCCTGGTCGCTGCCGTGCATCGCCTCTTCGGCGACCCGGATGCTGGCATCCTTGAGAACCTTGACCTCGACCGGTGCAGTACCCTGCGCCTCGAAGCCCAGCAGCTGTGCCGCACGGCGCGACACGTCGATCAGCCGGCCGTCGCGGAACGGTCCGCGGTCGTTGACCCGCAGCCGCAGCTCACGGCCGTTCTGCAGATTGGTGACCAGGACGATGCTCGGCATCGGCAGCGTGGTATCGGCCGCGGTCAGCCGGTTCATATCGAAAATTTCGCCATTGGCGGTGTACCGGCCCTGGAACTCCCGACCATACCACGACGCGATCCCGGTTTTGTCGTAATTGTAGTCGACTGCGGGATAGTACCAGACGCCATTGATCTCATACGGCCTGCCGACACGGTAGTAACCGCGCCCGTCGCCGGGGGCACCGGCGTAGGGGCCAAAACCGGAATGTGACGCGCATCCCGCGAGCAGCAGGCCGAGTGATGCAATTGCAGCGGCAATCGGCGCGCAGCCGCCGGCGCCCCCCGCCATGGCCGTTCCCGACCGCTCGTCTTCGGTCAGCCGCGCTCGATCCGCTCCCCTCCGATCATGCTGTCGGCAAGATAGCCGACGGCCGCGGCAAAATAGGTGGATTTGTTCCACCGCATGATGGTGCGGAAATTGTCGTAAACCAGAAAGGCCGGGCCGCCCGCTCCATCCGGCAGGACCAGCGAGGCTTCGAGGTCACGTGCCGAAAGCGGCCCCTGGCCGGCGCTGCGCACACCCATCCGGCTCCACTCGAAGGTCGGCCGCCGGATCTCGAGCCCGGTATACCGCGCGTCGAAGCCGGGCGGCAGCACCACCAGACGCCCCCAGCTTTCGCCGTCGCGCCAGCCGAGATGCGCGAGAAAGTTGGCGATCGAGGCCAACACGTCGGCGCGGTCGGTCCAGATGTTGCGCCGTCCGTCACCATCGTAATCGACCGCATAGCCGAGAAATGTCGACGGCATGAACTGGCATTGGCCCATGGCGCCCGCCCACGAGCCGGTCATCTCGCCGGCGGCGATATTTCCCTCGTCGACGATGCGCAGGGCGGAGATCAGCTCGCTGCGAAAATAGGGGCCGCGCCGTCCGTTGAAAGCGAGCGTCGCCAGCGAAGCGACGACCATGTAATTGCCGGTGACCGCGCCGAAATCGCTTTCGAGCCCCCACAGCGCGACGATAAAGCGCGGCTCGACGAGATAGCGGCGCCAGATCGCATCGAGCAGGGCCTGATTGTCGAACAATTGTCGGCGAGCGTTTTCCTCGCGCTGCGGCGTGACCGTCTTCTGCAGGTATTCGGCAAAGGTCAACACCTGCTCGGGCTGGTGCTGGTCGAGTTCGATGACATGCGGCAGGTATTCGGCATAGCGCAGCGCGTCGTCGATCGTCGACACGCGGATCCCCCGCGTCGCCGCCTCGCGCCGCACCGCGTCGAGAAAGGCCGTGAAACCGTTCTCGGCATCCCCTTCGGCACCCCAGGCAGGCAGGCCCGGGATCAAAGCCGGCGCGGCGACAAGCGGCGCGGCGAGCAGCGATCGACGGCTCACGCGGCGATGCAGCATCGCAGACCCCTGACACAATTCCCCCGCTCCTTCTTGCCACAACTATGGCAGCGTATGCAATGCTGCGGTTGGAACGTGCCAACGGGCCTGAAGGATTCCGTCTCGGCACCCCGGCAACGCGGCAGGCGGCTACGGCCGGAGCGGGCGAATCGGCCGGGTCCGGCACGGCATTCTTGGCCCGAATCTTGGCCCGGCGACCTTGACAAAACATCGCGCTGACCGTAACGCAGAGCCGGGTTCCGTGCCCAATGGGAGGAAAAAGATGGGAGAGATTCTGGGTCTCGGCGTCACCCATTTTCCGCCGCTTTCGGGAACCGACGAGAGCATGGGACGGATCCTGAAGCGGGTCCTCGACGACCCGGCCTTGCCGGAGCGCTACCGCCATCCCGAGGGCTGGCCGGCGCCGATGCGCGAAGAATACGGGTCCGATCATGGGCTGTCGGCAGCGCAGCGTCATCGCGAGGCGCTCGTTGCCGGTTTTCGCAACGCGCGGCGCGCTCTCGACGAGTTTGCGCCCGACCTGGTCGTGATCTGGGGCGACGACCAGTACGAGAACTTCAAGGAAGACCTGATCCCGCCATTCAGCGTGCTGGCTTACCCGTCGATGACGCCAAAGCCTTGGGAATACTACCGGGCGTCGAACGCCTGGGGCGAGCCGCACGACAAGGTCTTCGAATATGCCGGGCACCCGGAGGCCGGCAAATATCTCGCCGGCAAGATGATCGAGGCCGGGTTCGATGTTTCCTACGCCTATCGGCCATTGCACCATCAACTCGGCCACGCGTTTCTGAACACGCTCTTGTTTCTCGACTATGACCGGCGGGGCTTCCCCTATCCGGTGCTACCGTTCCAGGTCAATTGCTATGGCCGCCGGGTCGTCGCGCAACAGGCCGGGGTGCGCTCGCTGAGCGAATTGCCGGCCGAGGCCGATCTCGATCCGCCCTCCCCTGCCCCGTGGCGCTGCTTCGACCTTGGCGCCGCCTGCGCACGGATTGCCGAGGACAGCCCTTACCGGGTGGCGCTGATCGCCTCGTCGAGCTGGTCGCACGCCTTTCTGACGCCAAAAAACTACCTGCTCTATCCGGATGTTCCGGCCGACCGTGGCCTCTACGACGCGCTTGTTGAGGCCGATTACGCGGCCTGGCGCGAACGGCCGCTGAGTGCGGTCGAGGACAGCGGCCAGCAGGAAATCCTCAACTGGATGTGCCTCGTCGGGGCGATGTCGGCACTTGGCCGGCGGCCCAGCGAAACCCGGTTTGTCGAAACCTGGATCTTCAATTCGAGCAAATGCTTCGCCGTCTGGGCGCCGTGAGCCAGCAGGCGATTGCGGCTTTGCGGCCCGGCCCGAACGGGGGCCGGCGCAGGGGCTGATCGGCGAGAGCCGGGCGCGTAGCTGCGTATATGGGCGAGCGGGGCGTCACACCAGGCGCGGCGATGTTGGGAGACGGAAATGGCGCGGAAATACAATCTGATGTCGTCTGACGGGCATCTCGAAGTGCCGCCCGAGCGGTGGACCCATCGGGTGCCGGCGAAATTCCGCGACCGCGCCCCGCACACGGTACATCTGCCGGATGGTGGTGACGCGCTGATGATCGAGGGCCAGCCGCTGTTGGAGGCGAACTTTCTCGACCTGCGCGCCGGCCGCGCTGAGGGCACCTGGCAGCCGTTCGGCCTCAAGGTCGCCGATGCCGCCGGCACCGGCTCGCCCGAGCAGCGTGTCCAGGAACAGGATAAGGACGGCATGGATGCCGAGGTGCTGTTCGCGGCGATGGTCGCCGGGCCGGTATTCTGGCGCAACATCGCCCATGACGAAGTCTACAAGGCGGTGATCCGCGGCTACAACGATTGGCTCGCCGAGGAATATTGCGCCGTCGCACCCGACCGGCTGATCGGCATGGGGGTGATCCCGATCACCAATGTCGATGACGCGATCGCCGAGATGCAGCACTGCAAAAAGCTCGGGCTCAAGGGCATCCTGATGGGTGCCCTGCCGAGCGCCAAAGGCTATCCGACGCCGGAGGACGACAAATTCTGGGCCGCCGCGGTCGATCTCGACATGCCGGTCACCGTCCATGTCCAGTTCTACCGGACCGGGCCGCGCGCCGCGCAGCCGACCTTCAAATATCCGAAAGAAGACCCGGTCATCATGCAGCGGCTGCGCCGCCCGTTTCTCGAATGGCTGTGCAATTTCGGGCTGGCGCCGTCGGTCAGCATCGCGCAGCTGGTACTGGCCGGCGTGTTCGAGCGCCATCCAAAGCTCAAGGTATTCTTCGCCGAGACCCGGCTCGGCTGGGTCCCGTTCTGGCTCGAACACATGGATCTGTGGTACCAGCGCCATCTCGGCTGGGCGCAGGAATATCTCGGATTTCAGCCGCTGAAGGAACTGCCGAGCCACTATGTGCGCGAGCACGTCTATTTCAGCGTGCAATATGAGCGGGTGGCGATCGAGGAGCGGGCCCATGTCGGCACCGACCGGATCATGTTCGCCACCGACTTCCCGCATATCGAATGCGAATGGCCGAATTCGCGCCCGCTGATCGACAAGATCTATGCCGACATCCCGGAGCCGGACAAGCGCCGGATCTGGGCGCAGAACTGCGTCGAATTCTTCCATCTCGACCGGGCGGCGTGAATCAAAGTCCCCGCGGCCGGGCTTGACCCGGCTGCGGCACATTCGACCAGCCGGCGACCGGCACCCCGCACGGCGGTCGAGATCGAGCACCAGCTATTCGGCCGGCGGGAAGTCTCTTGTCGCGGTCCGCGGCGGGCCTTCGCCATCAGCACGAAGCCGGCCGCAGGGCGGGTCCGGTCATCCGCCCTGACCGGTCAGGGTCAGCACGAAATGGATCAGCGCCTCGGTCGGCACCCCGATCACATAAGCGAGGATGTTGAGGTTGAAACCGGTGTGCTCGCCGATCCAGGGCAGCACGAATATCAACAGCAACAGAATCGGGATGCCGTAGGGTTCGAGCCGGGCCAGCGGACCGGCAAAGGCACGCGGCAACAGCCCGACCGCGACCCGGCCACCATCCAACGGCGGCAACGGCAACAGATTGAACACGCACAGGATTGCGTTGATCTGCAGCGAGTGGACGAGGTTGGCGGCGATCCATTCGGCCGGGCTCGGCGGGAGGAAGCCGACGCCGTAGAACAGCAGCGAGGAGGCGATCGCCAAGAGCACATTGGTTGCCGGCCCGGCCAGCGCCACCCAGACCATGTCGCGCCGCGGGTCGCGCAGCCGACCGAAATTCACCGGCACCGGCTTCGCATAGCCGAACAGAAAGCCCGAGGTCAGGTAGAGTAGCGCCGGCAGGATGATCGTGCCGAACGGGTCGATGTGATTGAGCGGGTTGAAGGTGACGCGCCGCATCCGCCAGGCGGTGTCGTCGCCGCAGTGATAGGCGATAAGCCCATGCGCCGCCTCGTGAAAGGTGACGGCGATGACCACCGGCAGGACCCAGGTGCTGGCCTGGTAGAGCGTCGCCGCCAAGGATGCGCCGCCCATCACGACATCTCCGCCAACAGTGCGTCAAAGCGGTGCTCGGCCGCCGCCCGATCGAAATCTACGGCGTCGCCTCGTGCGGCGGTGCGCATCTCCTCGCCCCGCGCCAGCCGTGTCGCGGCCATTTCGGATAGCGGTCCTGCCGCGGCGGCGATCTCCGCCATCTCGTCGAGGTCGCCGTTGCAATGCAATGCCAGATCGCAGCCCGCATCGAGCGCTTGCCGCGCCCGCTCGCCAAGGCTGCCGCCGAGCGCCCGCATCGACAGATCGTCGGAAATCAGCACGCCGTCGAAACCGATCTCGCTACGGATGATCTGGCTGATGATCCGATGCGACAGCGTTGCCGGCGATGTCGGGTCGATCGCGCGATACACGATATGCGCGGTCATCGCCCACGGCATCGCCGCCAGCGCGCGAAACGGCGCGAAATCGGTCGCCGACAATTCGTCATGCCCGACGGTTACGGCCGGGCAGGCATAGTGGCTGTCGACGCGCGCGCGACCATGACCCGGAACGTGTTTGAGGATGGGGAGCACGCCGCCGGCGAAGAGCCCGTCGCAGACCGCCCGGGCAAGCCCTGCGACGCGATCGGGCTCGGTGCCGTAGGCGCGATCGCCGATGACCGGGTCGGCGCCGGCCACCGGCAGGTCGAGCACCGGCAGGCATGCGACGGTGATGGCGAGCCGGGCCAGGTCGTCGGCGATCAGCCGGGCGCCGAGGCACGCCGCCTGTGCCGCCGCCGGACCGGGCAACGCCGCAATCCGCGCGGCAGATGGATAGAGGCGCCAAGAGGGTGGGCGCAACCGTGCCACCCGGCCGCCTTCCTGGTCGATCAGCACCGGCGCATCGGGGCGGCCGACACAGCCCCGCAAGGCCTCGACCAAGGCCCGCACCTGGTCGGGTGCCCGGCAGTTGCGCCGGAACAGGATGAAACCGGCCGGATCGGCATCGGCGAAGAAGCTCAGTTCCGCCGCGTGCAACCGTTCCGCGGCACAGCCGAACACGACAGCGCGCGGCCGGCGCGCGCGAGATGGTGCTACCAAGACGAAGTCTTTCTTGCCTGCAAGCGCGCTTCCGCCAAGCCGAGCCAGGCGTCAGCCGATCACGACACCTGCGCTCATCAACATGGCGAGCCGGATCGAACCGGGCAATGGACCGGCGCCGATTCGGCAGTGCGCTCGAAGCCCTTTCTTTGCCCGCTCATCGGACGATGATGCAGCCGAGGTGGCGTTGGCGCAGCTTGCTGCAGAGCTGGTCGGCACGAGCGACATCACCGACCGGTCCCGTCTGGATGCGGTAATAGACGCCCTTCCCGCCGAGATCGGCGCGGATCGCAAACCCCGACAGGCCGCCCAAGAGATCGGCGTTGTCGCGGCGGATCCGATCCCATTCCTGGCGCGCGATCCCTTCGCTGCGTACCGAGCCGAGCTGGAGGCGGATGCCGCCGGCGCCGGTTGGCGCCGTCTCGGCGCGGGCGGTCTCGTGCAGCCCATGGCGGAGCTTTGCCGGCGCGGCAGCTGCAGGCCGCTCCGCCGGCCGCTCGGGCCGCGCGGATGGCGCGCGGAGGCCCGGCTCGGCACCGGCAGCAGCTATCGCCGCGGCCGGCGGAGATGCCGCAAGCGTGACCGAGGCTGCTGCCGCCGGCGCCAAGGGTGACGCCGCCGGTCGGGCCATCGGCTGTTCCGGCGGCGGCAGCAGGTGTTCGACAGTCGGCTGGGTTTCATTATAGAACAGCATGTTGCGATCGGGGATGGCCATGCCGCCCGGATTTGCCGGTTTGACCTTGATCGGTTGGGAATCAGCGCGGATCAACGGAATGTCATCACCGCCGCCAGACCCCGCAGCATGGTGCAGCCCCGCGACATAGGCAAACCACAGAGCGCCCGCGAACAGCCCCATAACCAGGAGCGCCATGCCGGCCGTCAAGATCCGCCGGGGTGCAGCCTGCGGCGCCTCGTCGCGCGGTTCGGCGTAGCGCCCGATCCGTTCCTCGGGGTCGATCTGGTTGAGATTGTAGGACACCGCTACATCTCCTCGACCGGCTCGACGCCGATCACGGCGAAGCCGGAGGCGATGACGATGGCGACGCCGCGGACCAGAGCCAGGCGCGCCCGGGTCAGCCCCGGATCACCGGCGAGGATAAACCGCAGGGTCGATTCGTCACGGCCCTTGTTCCACAAGGTATGGAACTGGGCCGCGACTTCCTGGAGATAGAAGGCGATACGGTGCGGCTCGTGCGTCTCGGCGGCACCCTCGACGAGCCGCGGCCACAGCGCCAGCTGGCGAATCAGCGCCAGTTCTGCCGGGTCGGCGAGCCGGTCGAGCGGGGCCGCGGCCAGCGACCGGTCCGACAGATCATCCGGCGGAAGCTCCTGGGCGGCGTGCCGCATCACCGAGGCGGCCCGGGCATGCGCGTATTGCACGTAGAAGACCGGGTTGTCCTTCGACTGTTCGGTCACCTTGGCGAAGTCGAAATCGAGCGCCTGGTCGTTGCGCCGGGTCAGCATCATAAAGCGAAAGACATCCTTGCCGACCTCGTCGACGACCTCGCGCAGGGTCACGAAAGTGCCGGCGCGCTTCGACATGCGCACCGGCTGACCCTTGTCGAACAGGTTCACCAACTGGCAGAGCTTGACGTCGAGCGCCGCCTGGTCGTCGCTCACCGCCTTGACCGCGGCCTGCATGCGCTTGACATAGCCGCCGTGATCGGCACCCCAGATATCGATCATATTGGCGAAGCCGCGGGCGAACTTGTCGCGGTGATAAGCGATATCGGCGGCGAAATAGGTCCAGGACCCGTCCGATTTCTTGAGCGGCCGATCGACATCGTCGCCAAACCGGGTGGCGCGGAACAGGGTCTGCGCCCGCGGCTCCCAATCATCGGGCAATTTGCCCTTGGGCGGTTCAAGTATCCCCGTATAGATCAGACCGCTTTTGTCGAGTGCGGCGAGGCAGTCGTCGATCGCACCCGTCTCCACCAGCGCGCGCTCGGATACAAAGCGATCGTGGGTGACACCGAGCGTCGCCAGATCGTCGCGGATCAGCGCCATCATCGCCCCGACGGCAAACTCGCGCAGCGGCGCCAGCCACTCCGCCTGCGGCCGATCGAGCCATTTTCGCCCGTCGCGCGCGGCCAGGGCGCGGCCGGTCTCGACCAGGTATTCGCCCGGGTAGAGCCCTTCCGGGATCGAACCGACCTCCTCGCCCAAGGCCTCGCGGTAGCGCAGGTAGAGCGAGCGGGCGAGGATATCGACCTGGGCGCCGGCGTCGTTGATATAATATTCGCGTTCGACCGCGAACCCGGCCTTGGCCAACAACGAGGCGAGCGCGTCGCCGACGACGGCACCACGGCCGTGGCCGACATGCATCGGTCCGGTCGGATTGGCCGAGACATATTCGACATTGACCCGTTCGCCGCGGCCCAGCTTCGAATCGCCAAAGGCCGACCCGGCATGCAAGACCGCACGCAATTGCGAGTGCCAGATCTCCTGCGCCAGCCTGATGTTCAAAAAGCCCGGCCGCGCCACCGTGACCGTCAGGCCGGGACCGTGGTAATCCCCGGTGGCAAGCTCCCGCCCGCCGAGAGCCGCTGCGATCCGCCCGGCGAGCACCATCGGCGGCTCCTTGAGGGTGCCGGCCAGGACCATCGCCGCATTGGTCGCAAGATCGCCATGCGCCGGGTCGCGTGGCGGCTCGACCGTGATCCGGGAGAGATCGAGCCCCGGCGGCAGCTCTCCATTTGCTGCGAGGTCGTCGATCGCGGCCAGCACCAGGCGGCGCACATCATGGAAAATGTTGGTCATCGCTGGACGTCCCACCCGCCGATCCCGCGGCCGGACTCGACCCGGCCGTCCACGTCTTCCCGCGACACCGCTCACAAGACCTGGAGGCCCGGATCAAGTCCGGGCAAGACGGAAATTGCAAGGCTTCAGAAGGACCGGACTTGCCCTCCCGCCGGGCGGCGAACCCCGTTTGCAATGGTGATCAGCTCGAAACGTAAGTGTCGAACAGGCGGTGGTGTTCGTCGAGCGCAAAGCGGTCGGTCATGCCGGCGAGATAATCGGCGGCGACACGCGCGGTCTGCGGATCATCCGGACCGGCCGCCAGTCCGCGCCACTCGCCGGGCAGGCATTCGGGCTCGGCGAGATACAGCCCGAACAGGTCGCGGACGACGCGGCGCGCCTTGGAGCTCATCCGATTGACCCGGTAGTGGCGATACATGCGCTCGAACAGGAACGCCTTGAGCGCCCGGTCGTTTTTGCGCATCGCATCGGAAAAAGCGGCGACCGGCGATGTCAGCGCGCGGATTTCAGCGACCGAACGGACCCCGCTGTCGGCGAGCCGCAGACCGGTCTCGGCGATCAGGTCACCGACCATGCGGTCGATGACGCGACGGATTGCTTCGTGGATCAGCCGCGGCTCATCGAGCGTCGGGTAATGCCCGGCGACCGATTGGAACACCGGACCCACCAGCGGCACGTCCACCAGATCGCCCACCGTGAACAATCCGGCGCGCAGCCCATCGTCGAGATCATGATTGTTGTAGGCGATGTCATCGGCGAGCGAGGCGATCTGTGCTTCGGCCCCGGGGAAGCTGTCGAGCGCCAAAGGATGATGCCGGTCATATTCGGCGATGGTCGGCGGCAGTGGCCGATCGCTTCCGGGTTTGACCAGCGGCCCGTTGTGCTTGACGGTGCCTTCGAGCGCCTCCCAGGTCAGGTTGAGCCCGTCGAACCCGGCGTAGCGGCGCTCGAGGCGGGTCAGGATGCGCAGGGTCTGGTCATTGTGCGAGAAGCCGCCAAACCGGGCCATCTCGATGTTGAGGGCCTCCTCGCCGGCATGGCCGAACGGGGTGTGGCCGAGATCATGGGCGAGCGCCAGCGTCTCGGTCAAATCCTCGTCGAGCCTGAGCGCCCGGGCCACGGTGCGCGCGATCTGCGCCACTTCGAGGCTGTGCGTCAGCCTGGTGCGGTAATGATCGCCCTCGTGATAGACGAAGACCTGGGTCTTGTAGGTCAGCCGGCGAAACGCCGTCGAATGAATGATGCGATCGCGGTCGCGCTGATAGGGTGAGCGGATTGCGTGTTCCGGTTCGGGATGGAGCCGGCCGCGCGACTCTTCGGGCTTTGACGCATAGGGTGCCAGACCGTTCGCCGGGACCATGCGTCGACCCTACGCCCGGCCGCGCCTCGCGTCCATCGCATCGCTGGCCCAACGGGTAGCGGTCCCGAAGGATATGTGGGGCGGAGGTGGTGCCGCACGCCTTTGCCGAGCCCGCGGCAGCGATCGCCACGCTGCTCGATTTATGGTTAGGATGCGCGTCCGAAGGGAGCGCGCGATGGAATATGTCCGCGTCAGTTTTGTCACTGGCGACGTGCGTGACGTCATCGCCAATGGCAATGTCGTCGGCTCGACCGAGACCGAGCTGGCCTTGCCGGCGAACTACTATGTCATTTCGCTGTCCGGCGCCGGATATGCTCCCTCGCACCGCTATGTGCTGGTCAGCGGCACGTCGCCGGCACAGCCGCTGCCGATCCGGTTCGACAGGGCCTAGCGACGATGCGGCGATCGGCACGATGCCTGCTGCTATGCGTCCTGCTGGCTGGTGGCTGCACTGGTTTGCACGTCGAAAATACGCCGTTGCGCGCCGGCGAGGCGAACCCGGACCATCGCAGCATCATCCCGGCCGGCCCCGATCGCCCGGTCGTGCTGATGGCGTTTTCGGGCGGCGGGTCGCGAGCGGCGGCACTCGCCGAAGCGGTGCTGCGGGAGATGGCTCAGACCCGGTACGCCGCTGGCGACAGCTTCCATGCGCTGACGGAGGATATCGGGCTGATTTCGTCGGTGTCGGGCGGCAGCGTCACGGCCGCGTGGTTCGGGCTGCATCGTGGGCCGGGCCATTGGGATGGCGATCTCGACCAGTTGCGGGCCGATTTTCTGGCCAGGGACAACATGAAGGCGCTCGAGCTCGATGCGATCAACCCGATCACCTGGTTCGACCTGGTGACCGGCTCGAGCACCCGGATCGAGGCCGAGGAGACGCTGTTTGACGAGCGGCTCTACCACGGAGCCACGCTGGCCGCGCTGAACCAGAGGGGCCGGCCCTACATCGTGTTCAACGCAACCGACATGGCTGGCGGCGAAAGCTTTGCGATCGTGCCGCGGCGCTTCGACGATGTGTGCTCCGACTATGACGCCCTGCCGGTGGCGACCGCAGTCGCGGCATCGGCCGCGTTCCCGATCCTGCTGACCCCGGTAACGTTTCGCGACTATTCTTCCGGCTGCCGCGGCCGGTTGCGCAACGGCGACTGGATCACGACCGATCTGGGCAATCCCTACACCCCCTATCTGAACCTGCCGGAATACAGAGACGCACGCTATTCCAATGATTTGCGTCACGGTCCCAATCCGTTCCGGCGGATCGACTATCTCTATCTGCTCGATGGCGGGCTGGCCGACAATCTCGGCACCCAGTCGATCCTTGGAGCGCTGACAGCACCCTATGACGATACCGGCCTGCGGCGTGCGCTCAATGATGGCGATATTCGCCGGCTCGTGGTCATCGTCGTCAACGCCCGCTCCGACCCACCGAGCCCGCTTTACCAACAGCCGCGACCGCCGAATCTCGTCCAGCAGATCCAGGCCGTGACCTCGGTGCCGATCGATGCCAACACCGCGAATTCGCAGACGGCGCTGGCCGCTCTGCTCGACGAGCTGGCGCAAGCCGCGGGCGCAGCGCAGAATTCGGCAAAGTTCGCCGGTATGCGGATCTACGGCATCACCATCGATTACGACCAGCTTCCCGCCGATACGCCGGCACATCGCCAGCTGCGAGACATGGCCAAGGACGTGCCGACGCGCTGGACCTTGACCCCGGCGCAACTGCAGGTGACCGAGGCGGCCGGCCGTTTCCTGTTGCGCCGGGATCCATGCTGGCGCGCGTTGCTGACCGATCTGCATGCGGTCGAACCGCCTGCTGCCATGGCCGCGACTGATGCGCCAACCGGGCCCTGCGCCACGAAAATCGACATTGAAGGGCAAAACCGCGCGACCACACCCGGGAGTTGACCGGAACCGGAGGCTCGCCGCCGCATTACTGCGACATGTTCGATCGGTTGATCATCGCGCAATCGCTGGCGAGCGTATTCCGATCACCCGCGGCGATCGGGCGTTCGCCACTTATGGAGTGGAGATCGCATGGGTCGCGGTTCAGCCCGTGCGCAGCGTCTTGGTGGCGGCGTGGTCGAGGCTGCCATCGGCGGCGAGCGCGACGCAGTAGTCCCGGCGTGCCTCCTCGGCCGAGATCAGCCCGTCGGCGACATCGCGTGCGACCTGCTCAGGATCGCGCTCGGCCGGATCGCCAAAGCCGCCGCCACCCGGCAATTCGAGCCGGATCAAATCGCCGCCCGGCACGCTCTGCCGTCCCTTGGCGCCGATCGGCCGGCCGGAAACGAGGCTGACCCGACCCGCCGCCCCGGTCCCGCCGCCGTCGCGGCCACGCGCCGGGTTCTGGACACGCTCAAAATTGCACAGCATCGCGATCGGCGCGCCCTCGGCGCCACCCAGTTCGATGATCTGGCCGAGCCCGCCGCGGTATCGGCCGGCACCGCCCGAGCCCTCGCGGAATTCGCGGCGGCGGAAGACCACCGGCGCCACCGCCTCGGTCGCCTCGACCGGGATCGTGCGCACGCCTGACGGAAACGCGGTTACGTCGAGCCCGTCCTTGCCGGGCCGTGCGCCGGCGCCGCCGCAATGAAAGATCGCGGTGCTGAACGGCCGGATCTCGGGCGGTGCCGTCCCTTCTTCCGCGCCCAGTTCGTCGAGCACGTCGGCGCCGCCATAGATCTGCGGGATCCACAAGGATGAAGCGCCTTCGGCCGGAACCCCGCCCTCGACGACCTGGTGCAGGCAGCCGAACACCAGATCAGGCAGCATGTGGCCGACCGTGTGCCGGGCGGCAACCGCGCGCGGCCGCTTGGCGTGCAACAGACAACCCTCGGGGGCGCTGACCGTGATCGGCGCCAGCGAGCCGGCATTGTTCGGCACCTCGGGCGCCACCAGGCATTTGACGCCAAAGGCGGTGTAGGCATGGGTATAGTTCAGCACGACATTGATGCCAAAGGCGCTGGCCGGCGAGGTGCCGGTAAAATCGACATGGATGTCGCCATCGCCGATCGTCATCTCGGCGGCGAGGGTCAGTGGCCGCTCGAACCCGTCCATTTGGAGACTGTGCCGATACCGGCCGGGCGTCAGCTTGCCGATCGCCTCGATCGTCGCCTGGCGCGAGGTTTCGATGATGTGCTCACCCAATCGGTCGAGATTGGTGATCTCGAACTCCTCCATCATCTCGACGAGCCGGCGGCTGCCTTCGTCATTGCACGCGGCCAAGGCGTAGACATCGCCCTCGACCTGCAGCGGCTCGCGCACATTGGCGCGGATCACGCGCAACAAATCCTCATTCATGCGACCTTCGCGGGCCAAGGCCATCAGCGGGATCGACAACCCTTCTTCGAACACCTGGCGCCCGTCCGGACCCATGCCGAGCCCGCCGATATCGACGACGTGGACCGTGCTGGCGAACAGGCCGACCGCTTCGCCACGCAGAAAAGTCGGGCTGACCACGGTCAGATCATGCAGATGGCCGCAGGTCAGCCACGGATCATTGGTGATGTAGTGGTCGCCCGGCCGCATCGTCGCGAGCGGAAAGGCGTCGAGAAAATGCCGGACCGCCGCCGCCATCGAATTGACATGGCCGGGCGTTCCGGTCACCGCTTGGGCCAACATGTTGCCGTCACCGTCGAACACGCCCGCCGACAGATCGCCGGCCTCGCGCACCGTCGTCGAGAACGCGGTGCGCACCAGGGTTTGCGCCTGCTCCTCGACCACCGCGATCAGCCGGCTCCACATGATCTGCAGATGGATTTGCGACAACGCGGTGTTGGCTCGGGACAGCATCGGATCACCTCGCAGACGGCGCTGCATCGTAGATTTGTCGGGCTCGGTCGCGCAACGGCGCGGCACACCTGCTCCGGCTCTTCGGCTCGGCGCTGTTGCCTCCACCGTCGAGCGCTTATGTTGTGCGCCACCATAGCAGAGGAGATCCCGATGGACCTGCCGCCGGGTCTGTCGCTGAGCATCGAAGACCAGCCGTCGACCGAGGATTGGGACCGGCTCGGCAGCGCCCTCGATGCATATAACCGGCAGTTTCTGGGCGAAACCGGATATTCCCGGATCGGCTTCTTTGTCCGCGATGCCAGCGGCGACATCAAGGCGGGGCTGACCGGCACCACATACGCCGGCTGGCTGTTCGTGGCCGAGCTGTGGGTGCACGCGGATTTCCGTCGCCGCGGTCTCGGCAGCCAGTTGCTGGCGATGGCCGAAGAGCGGGCGATCGCTCGGGGCTGCCATTCCGCCCTGCTCGATACGTTCTCGTTCCAGGGCCCGAAGTTTTATCCGCGCTTCGGCTATGAGGTGTTCGGCACGCTCGACTACCCGCCAGACCACCACCGCTATTTTTTGCGAAAGCGGTTGATCTCGGAGACATGATGAGCGCTTCGCTCGACCGGCTCCTGGCGATCATGGCGCAGCTGCGCAATCCGGAGTGCGGCTGTCCCTGGGATCGCGAGCAGAATTTCGCGACGATCGCGCCCTATACGATCGAGGAGGCCTACGAGGTCGCCGACGCGATCACCCGCGGCGACATGACGGCGCTGAAGGACGAGCTCGGCGATCTCTTGTTCCAGGTCGTGTTTCACGCGCGCATCGCCGAGGAGGCCGGGCATTTCGCCTTCGACGATGTCGCCGCGACAATTGCCGACAAGATGGTGCGCCGCCATCCGCACGTCTTTGGCGATGCAGAAATCAACTCGGCCGCCGAGCAGACCCGGGCATGGGAAGAGCACAAGGCGGCAGAGCGGCGGGCCCATGCCGCGGCCAGCGGCAGGCGCGAGAGCGTGCTCGACGGCGTGGCACTGGCGCTGCCGGCCCTGCTGCGCGCGGCCAAGATCCAGGCGCGGGCGGCGCGGATCGGCTTTGACTGGACTACGGTGCCGCCGGTCCTCGCCAAGCTCGGCGAAGAGATCGCCGAGCTCGAAGCGGAGCTCGCCGCGGGCGCTGCTGCGGCCAGGGTCGAAGACGAGGTCGGCGACATCCTGTTCGCCGCCGCCAATCTCGCGCGCAAGCTCGAACTCGACCCGGAAGCGGCATTGCGCCGGGCCACGGCCAAGTTCGAGCGCCGCTTTCGCACCGTCGAGATGCGCGCCGCTGAACGCGGCATCGGCCGCGACCTCGAGGCCCTCGACGCGCTGTGGAACGAGGTCAAGCGCGAAGAGAGTGGCGGCTGACGGATCGCTGGGCTTGCGCGCCAAGCGAATTGTCGGGAGTGAATTGTGCGGCCAGCGCTGAAGTCGGGGGCGAGGCTGGTGAGGCCGGCGGGCGGGCTAGTTCAGGCGCTGCTGGTGGCGCAGGCGGGCCAAATCGGGCTCGGACAGACGCACCGACAGATGGGCAGCCTCGTCGTCGTCGCGGCGGCCGAGGACCTCGCCGTGGCGGTAGATCCAGGCCAGCGTCTTGCCGTCGCTCAACGGCACGTCGAGCCGCACCGCGCGGATGTCGCCGGCGAGCCGGCGGTCGATCAGCTCCAACAGCCCGGCGCAGCCCTCGCCGGTCGCGGCCGAGACCGGGACGGTCTGCGAGTTGCGCAGCGCGTGATTTTCGAGGCTGGCGCGCGCCGGCGGGTCGAGCAGGTCGAGCTTGTTCATCGCCTCGATCAACCCGTCTTCAGCATCTTCGGTGCCGGCCAGCGCCGGATCGGAGCGCCCGAGATCGGCCAGCACCGCCAGCACATCCTGCGCCTGGGCTTCGCTTTCGGGATGATGTGCGTCGCGCACATGGATGATCAGATCGGCTTCGGTCACCTCTTCGAGGGTCGCACGAAAGGCGGCGACCAGATGGGTCGGCAATTCGGAAATAAAGCCGACCGTATCCGACAGGATTGCGGAGCGGCCGGAGGGTAGAGCAAGCCGCCGCATCGTCGGATCGAGAGTGGCAAACAGCATGTCGCCGGCGGTCGTGGCCGACTGCGTCAGGCGGTTGAACAGCGTCGATTTGCCGGCATTGGTGTAGCCGACCAGCGCCACCACCGGATAGGGCACGCGGCGGCGCGCTTCGCGATGCAGCGCGCGGGTCCGCTTGACACCATCGAGCTCGCGCTTCAATCGGGCGATGCGCTCGCCGATCAGCCGCCGGTCGATTTCGAGCTGGCTCTCGCCGGGTCCGCCGAGAAAACCAAAGCCACCGCGCTGACGCTCGAGATGGGTCCAGGAGCGGACCAGCCGCGAGCGCTGATAGGACAAGGCCGCGAGCTCGACCTGCAGCCGGCCCTCATGGGTGCGCGCCCGCTCGCCAAAGATTTCGAGGATCAGCCCGGTGCGGTCGATGACCTTGGCCTGCCAGCTTCGTTCGAGGTTGCGCTGCTGCACCGGTGACAAAGCGCCATCGACGACGACGAGGCCGATCGCGTTGTCGCTGATCATTTCGCGGAAATTCGCGACCGCGCCACTGCCGAGCAGGCTCGCCGGACGGGGCCGGACGATGCGCGCGATCTCGGCACGCACGACCTCGAGGCGGATCGCGCGGGCGAGGCCAACCGCCTCCTCGAGGCGAGCAGCCTGCGAGCGCATATCGGCATCGCCCGCGCCGCGCACGGGTGGCGATTTCGGCGCCGGGTGAAGAACCAGCGCCCGTCCGGTCGTGGCGCCGTCGGCGCTCGGCAGCAGCTCCGCTCCCTGGTTCAGAGGGCTTCGCTCTCCTTGCCGGGCTCGAACAGCTGGATCGGCTGCGCCGGCATCACTGTCGAGATTGCATGCTTGTACACGAGTTGCGAATGCGCATCGCGGCGCAGCAGCACGCAAAAATTATCGAACCAAGTGATGATCCCCTGCAGCTTGACGCCATTGACCAGAAATACGGTAACCGGTGTTTTGTTCTTGCGGACGTGATTGAGAAATACGTCCTGGACGTTTTGTGCCTTCTCCGCAGACATGGGTATCCCCCATTCGATTTTTGGAGCCGAGTCGGCCCGACTCACGCCAAACCGTTACAGACCCGGGTGAAGCCGCCGGGCTGCCGGTACGGAGATAGGCTCGACAGAGTAAATCACAAGCCCTGAATGCAGCGAAACAGTGACGCAGGATCGGAAAACACCAGCCGCGGTGCGCAGCCCGCCAGCTCCTCGGACCCGGGGTCGCCGCCCAGCAGGACCGGCACGCAGCCGCTGTTGCGGGCGCATTCCATATCGATGCCGGTGTCGCCGACGAACCACACCGCCTCCCCGGCCGGGATTCCGCTCGCTTCGAGCGCCAGCCGCACCGGCGCCGCGTCGGGCTTGTCGAGCGTCGCGTCGCCGGCCCCGACCAACCGGCCGAAATGACCGGTCCAGCCGAGCCGCTCCGCCTCGCGTCGCAGCAACGCGCCGGTCTTGTTGCTGACGACCCCGAGAAAGATCCGTTCCGCGGTCAGCGCATGCAGCAGCTCGCCGCGACCCGGCAGGCTCGTCAGCCGGTCGAGATGGATCGCGCGAAAATGGCCGAGATAGATCTCCCGCGCTTCCTCCCAGCGGGCGCCGAAATGCAACGGGAAACTTTCGCGCAGGCTGAGCCGCACCCGTGCGCGCGTCTCGGCGATCGACCACGGCGGTTTGCCCATCGCCGCCATGACCAGGTTCAACGCCTCGTGGATCGTCGCCCAGCTGTCGACGAGCGTGTTGTCCCAATCGAACAGAATGGCGCGTGGCCGTGGCAGCGTATCGTTCATGGTCCCCAACACCGGCAGATCGTCCTGTGAGAATGGCCTTGCATGACCCGATGCGGCTGCAAGCTTGGCGAAGACCCGGTTCGCGGCAGAATTACCGCAGCACGAGGCGGCGGCTCCCCGAGCGGCTTACGTGCCGACCTTGAGCGGTCGGTCGGTGCCGAACAGCCCGAGCGATTTGAGCTTGCGATGCAGGGCCGAGCGCTCCATGCCGACAAAGGCGGCGGTGCGGGATATGTTGCCGCCAAAGCGCGTCACCTGCGCCAACAGATATTCGCGCTCAAACACCTCACGCGCATCGCGCAATGGCAATGTCATGATTTCGCTGCCTTTATCCCATTTGACCACGGTCGGCGCGATAGCCGTGATCTCGTTCGGCAGCATGTCGGCGTGCACCGGCTCGCGCGCATCGCCCGGCGCCATGATCAACAGCCAGTCGATGACATTGCGCAGCTGGCGCACATTGCCGGGCCAGGAATAGGCCTGCAGCGCCGCCATCGCGTCTTCGCCGACCTCGCGCGGCGCAAGCCCGGCGGCCTCCGACGACCGTGCCATGAAATGGCGCGCCATCAGCGGGATGTCCTCGCGCCGGTCGCGCAAGGGCGGCACTTTGATCGGCACCACATTGAGGCGGTAGAACAGATCTTCGCGGAAACGGCCGCCGCTGATTTCTCCGGCGAGCTCGCGATTGGACGAGGCGACCACCCGGACATCGACCTCGACCCGGCTCGATCCGCCGATGCGTTCGAAGGTCTGCTCCTGCAGCACGCGCACGATCTTGCCCTGGGTCTCGAGCGGCATGTCGGCAACTTCGTCGAGAAACAGGGTTCCACCATGCGCGCGCTCGAAGGTGCCGATCTTGCGCGGTCCGCCATCGCTGCCCGATTCGCTGCCGAACAGCTCGATTTCCAGCCGTTCGGGCCGCATTGTCGCGCAATTGATCGGAACAAACGGCCCCTTGGCCCGGCGCGAGCGAACATGCAGCAGCCGGCCGACGACCTCCTTGCCGGCGCCCGGCGGACCGGTAATCAGCACCCGGCTGCCGGTCGGTGCCGCCTTGTCGATCTGCTGGCGCAGCTGGTTGGCGAGCGGCGAGGTGCCGATCAGGTCGATGTCGCCGCCGGCACGCAGTTTGAGCTCCTCGTTCTCGCGCCGCAGCTGTGCGGCCTCGATCGCCCGCTCGACGACCAGCAGCAGGCGATCCGATTTGAACGGCTTTTCGATGAAATCGTAGGCGCCGATCTTGATCGCTTCGACCGCGGTCTCGATCGTGCCGTGGCCGCTGATCATGACCACCGGAACCGACGGCATCTCGGCCCGCAGCAGGCGCAGGATCTCGATCCCATCAAGCGCGCTGCCCTGCAGCCAGATGTCGAGAATGACGAGGGTCGGCTGTCGCGCGTGGATCGCCGCCAGCGCCTGGGTGCTGTCCGCGGCCTCGCGGGTGGCGTAGCCCTCGTCCCTCAGCACGCCGGCGATCAACAGGCAGATGTCGGCTTCGTCGTCGACGATCAGGATGTCATGCGTCATGGCCGATCGTGCTCAGCTCCAACCGCTCTGCGACGGCATCCGGGCGGTCCGTCGGACGCAGCTCGGCGACGAAGACGAGCCTGACCCGAGCGCCCCGCGGCTCGCCATCTTCCAGCACCAGCTCTCCGCCGTGATCTTCCATGATCTTCTTAACGATGGCGAGGCCCAACCCGGTGCCCTTGGCGCGGGTCGTCACATAGGGTTCGGTCAACCGCTCGCGGCCTTGGCGCGGCAGGCCCTTGCCATTGTCCTCGACGGTGACCGAAGGCTGGCCCGCAGCCTCCGCCACCCGCACCCGGATGCGTCCGGCAACCTCGTGCCCGGTTTCGGCGATTCGCGCCTCAATCGCCTCGATCGCGTTTTTGACGATGTTGATCACCGCCTGGCCGACGAGCCGCGCATCGCAGCTGATCGGCACCGGGCACGGTGGAAAGATTGTCTCGAAGGTGATCTCGCGGTGGGCGGTGCGCTGCAGAAAGACCGCGCGATGGACGATCTCGACCAGGTTTTCCGGCTTCAGCACCGGCGCCGGCATGCGCGCGAACGCAGAAAACTCGTCGATCATGCGGCCGATGTCACCGACATGGCGGATGATCGTATCGGTGCAGGTGGTGAACGTCTCCGGATCCTCCCGGATCTCCTTCAGATAGCGGCGCCGCAGCCGTTCGGCGGCAAGCTGGATCGGGGTCAGTGGGTTCTTGATCTCATGGGCGATGCGGCGGGCGATGTCGGCCCAGGCCGCCTTGCGCTGCGCCGACAACAGCTCGGTGATATCGTCGAAGGTTACGACATAACCCCTGATGTCGCGCTCGTCGCGCTCGGCGGCGATCCGCACCAGGAGGGTCCGGGTGCTGTTGCCGCGGTCGAGCTGTACTTGGGTCTGGGCGAGTCGGTCGGGGCGGCGCAGTGCCTCCTCGAGCAGACCGGCCATCTCGGGTGCCACATCGGCGAGGTCCTGGCCGATCGATTGCTCGAGATCGACGCCGAGCAGTGCGGAGGCCGACCGGTTCGGCAGATTGACCCGGCCGGTGCGGTCGAGCCCGATCACCCCTGCCGATACCCCGGTCAGCACGGTCTCGGTGAACCGGCGCCGCTCGTCGAGCTGTCGATTGGCTTCGGTCAGCTCGCGCTGCTGGCTTTCGATCTGATCGGTCATGCGGTTGAACGCGCGGCTCAACGAGGCGAGCTCGTCATCCTTCTCTCCTTCCGGCACGCGCACCGCCAAATCGCCACCGCGCACCTGCTCGGCGGCGACCGCGAGCAGGCTGATCGGCACGGCCAGCTGCGTTGCGAAATGGATCCCGATCGCCACCGCGGCGACCAGAAACAGCATCGCCACCATCAAGAAGATCAGCGCGAAGGTGACTTGGAACCCGGAGCGCCGGCTTTCCATCTCCTGATACTGGGCCGCGGCACGCTGGGTTTCCTTCATATGGTCAATGACCCGCGGCTCGATATAGCGGCCGACATAGAGATAGATCTGGCCGAACTGGTCGAGGCGAACGAGCGCGCGCACCCGGTCGTCGCTGTCGTTGGTCATGATCGCAACATCGCCCTCATCGGCGACGCGGATCGCCCCCTCGGGCACCGGCTCGAACCCCAGCGTGAAGGACAGGCTCGATCGTGCCAGCACGTGGCCGGCACGGTCGAAGACCATCGCCTCGGTCAGCCCGCGCAATGCGGCCTGGGCCGAGACCACCTGCTCGAGCCGCTGGGGGTCGAGCTCGAGCTCGATTGCGTCGCGGTTCAGGTCGTTCGCCATCGCCAGCGCATCGGCGCGAATCGCCTGCTGGTGCTCGTGCAGATAGGCTTCGGCCACGGCCAGCGATTCGGAAATCGCGGTGCTGACCTTGTCGCTGAACCATGATTCGACGCCGTAGCTGAAAAACAGATAGGAAAACACCGCGACAATGATCGTCGGCGTCACCGCGATCAGGCTGAACAGCACCACCAGCCGGATCTGCAGCCGCGAGCCGGCGAGCCCGCGCCGCCGCTCGGCCCAGAGCTGCAATAGCCGCTTGGCAATCAGCGCGCCGAGCAGCAGCAGCAGCACGAGGTCGAGGTTGAGCAGCGAGATGACGGCGGTCGGCCGGCTCTCGAATGGCGGCGCCCCGGTCAGTGCCAGATAGGTCGCCACCCCCGAGGCCAGCGCTGCCATTGCCAGCGCGAAGGCGAGCTTGTGCCGCAGCCCGATCCAGCCGGCCCACCGACGAACCCGCCGCATCAGCTGCATGCACGACCCCTCGCGGGAATTGCCGCGACCGCGGCAGGCGCCCGATCCGCCACCCCGCCGCGTGCCGCGGTGGGCCGCCCACCCGCGTGCAACCCATGGGCCGCATTCGGCGGCGCCCGGCATTACTTTAGCCCGCGCACCACCGGAATGTCCAACTCACGGATCTTCTTGCGCAGCGTGTTGCGGTTCAGACCCAGCAGGTGTGCCGCCTTGATCTGGTTGCCGCGGGTGGCGCCGAGGGTCAGCACGATCAGCGGCCGTTCGACCTCCCGCAGCACCCGGTCATAGAGCCCGGCTGCCGGTAATCCGCCCTTGTGGGCATCGAAATAGCCGCGGATGTGGCGCTCGACGGCCCCGGCGAGCCCGCCGCCGCCCGGCAGATCGGCTGCGGCACCGGCATTGTCGCCGAGCTCGGCCTCGATGACGGCGAGCCCGATCACCTCCTGCGAGTAGAGCGCCGCCAGCCGACGCACCAGATTTTCCAGCTCGCGCACATTGCCGGGCCAGCGGTAGCTGCGCAGCCGCTCCATCGCCGCTTCGTCGAGCCGTTTCGGCGGCAGCCCCTCGCGCGCCGCCAGCGCCGAAAAATGCCGGACCAGCGCGGGGATGTCGGCACTGCGATCGCGCAACGGCGGCAGCCGGATCGGCGCCACGTTCAGCCGATAGAACAAATCCTCGCGAAACAGGCCCTGGCGGATCAACTGGCGCAGATCATGGTGGGTCGCGGCGATGACCCGGACGTCGCAGCGGATCGGCAGGCGGCCGCCGACCGCGGTGAACTCGCCCTCCTGCAGCACGCGCAACAGGCGGGTCTGGGCTTCGAGCGGCATGTCGCCGATCTCGTCGAGAAACAGGCTCCCGCCCTGGGCCTGCTCAAACCGCCCCATGCTGCGCGCGGTGGCGCCGGTGAAGGCACCCTTCTCATGGCCGAACAGCTCGCTCTCGATCAGCTCGCGCGGGATCGCAGCCATGTTGATCGGCACAAACGGGCCGTTGCGCCGCTTGCCGAAATCATGCAGGGCGCGGGCGACCAGCTCCTTGCCGGTGCCGCTTTCGCCCATGATCGTGACCGTCAGGTCGGTCGCCATCAGCCGGGCGATGATGCGATAGATCTCCTGCATCGCCGGCGAGCGGCCGATCAGCGGCAGCTGCTCGTCGATCTCGTCGTCGGAGCCGTTCACCACCGCACCGTGCGGCGCCGTCAGCGCCCGCTCGACAACGGTGACGAGCTCGCGCAGATCGAACGGCTTGGGCAGGTATTCGAAGGCGCCGCGCTCGGTCGCCTTGATCGCGGTCAACAGCGTGTTCTGCGCGCTCATCACGATGATCCGCAAATCCGGGCGAATCTTCTTGATGCGCGGGATCAGGTCGAGGCCGTTCTCGTCCGGCATGATCACGTCGGTGATGACGAGATCGCCCTCACCATCGGCGACCCACCGCCACAGCGTGGCGGCGTTGCCGGTCATGCGCACCTCGTGCCCGAGCCGGATCAGCGCCTGGTTCAGCACCATGCGGATCGCGCGGTCGTCGTCGGCCACCAGGATCGTCGCGGTCATCACCCGAAACCGTCTTGCGCGACCATCGGCAGAAACACCCGGAACACGGTTCGGCGGGGCCGGCTGTCGAACTCGATGACGCCGCCGTGGTCGCCGATCACCTTGGCGACCAATGCAAGACCAAGGCCAGTTCCGTGCCGCTTCGTCGTCACAAACGGGTCGAACAGATAGGGACGCATGTCTTCGGGAATGCCGGGTCCATTGTCGCCGACCGCGATCATCAGCGGCAGGTGGCGCCGTCCCTCCCCGCCCGGCCCGGCCAATCTGAGCCCGTGGCGATAGCCGGTGGACAGAGTGATCTCGCCATCGCCGGCCGCAACCGCCTCGGCGGCGTTCTTGACGATGTTCAGAAACACCTGGACGAGCAGGTCGCGATTGCCATGCACCGGCGGCAGCGAGGGGTCGTAATCCTCGACGAACCGGGCGTGGCGGGCGAACCCCGATTGCGCCAGCTTGCGCACCCGTTCGAGCACCTCATGGATATTGACCGCGGCGCGCTCGATCGGACGGCGATCGGAAAACGCCTCCATCCGGTCGACCAGGGCGACGATGCGGTCGGTTTCGTCGCAAATGAGCCGGGTCAGTTCGCGCCCGGCGGCGTCGGCATCCTGTTCGAGCAGCTGTGCGGCACCGCGAATCCCCGAGAGCGGGTTCTTCACTTCATGCGCCAGCATCGCGGCCATCGCGGTCATCGACCGAGCGGCGTTGCGATGGGTCAGCTGGCGGTCGACCGTGTCGACCATCAGCCGCTCATGCAATGTCAGCACCATCAATTCGGCCGCCTCGCCCGCCGGTGCGCCACGCAACGTGACCGAACGGTTGCCAAAGCGTGCGCCTTCGAGCGGCATGTCGTATTCCGAGATCGTGTTGCCGCTGCGCCAGACAGCATCGATCAACGACAGCATCGGGCTGTGCGGCGCCAGCAGGTCGGCGAGTGGAGAGCCGTTCAGCGCCGCCGCACCGGTGCCGAAAAACTGTTCGGCCGCCGAATTGACAAGGCGGATCGCGCCGCTGCGGTCGATCACGATCAGCGGCTCGGCCAGCGCCGCCAGGATCGCCGCCGGTTCGGGTTCGATGCGGGCGACGGCGCGCGCATCGCCGCGGCGCCGGCGGGAGGGTGCCCTGGTCATGCCGGGTTCATCGTGCCGGGAAGATCAGGCCGGGCGGCGCGTTAGCGCCGCCGCCTCATAGAACTCCCGGATCAGCTCCCGCACCCGGGCCGGCGCCACCGTCTGGTTGACCGCGGCGCGGAACTCGGCGGAGCCCGGCAGGCCCCTCGAATACCAGGCGACGTGCTTGCGGGCGATGCGCGAGCCGGTGTCGCTGCCGTAATGCCCGAGCATGTCCTCGTAATGCCCGAGCACGATGTCGCGCTGCGTTTCGAGCGGCGGATCGGGGAGCCGCCGGCGCTCGCGCAGCCAGGCGATGACCTGGCACACGAACCACGGCCGGCCATAGGCGCCGCGGCCGATCATCAGCCCGTCGGCGCCCGACCGCGCGAGCGCCTGATCGGCGTCGGCGAGGCTGACGATGTCGCCATTGGCGATCACCGGGATCGTCACGCTGTCCTTGACCCGGCGGATGAACTCCCAGTCGGCGGTGCCGCGATAGAACTGGCAGCGGGTGCGGCCATGCACGGTAATCATGCGAATGCCGCAGGCTTGGGCAATCCGCGCCAGCCGCGGTGCGTTGCGGTTCTGCTCGTCCCAGCCGGTGCGCATCTTCAGCGTTACCGGCACATCGACCGCCGCGACCGTGGCTTCGAGGATGCGCGCCGCATGCAGCTCGTCGCGCATCAATGCCGAGCCGGCATGGCCATTGACCACCTTCTTGACCGGGCAGCCGAAATTGATATCGATCAGACGGGCGCCGCGATCGGCATTGAGCCGCGCCGCCTCGGCCATGACCCGCGGCTCGCAGCCGGCGAGCTGCACCGCCATCGGCTGCTCCTCGGGGCAGCTCGTCGCCATCGTCGTCGATTGCCGGGTGGCGCGGATCATCGCCTCGCTGGCGATCATCTCGGAGACGACGAGGCCCGCGCCCAGGCGCTTGACCAGCCGGCGGAACGGAAGATCGCTGACGCCGGACATCGGCGCCAGCAGCACCGGAGTGTCGATGGTCACGGACCCGATGGAAATGCTCATTATTTGTGCAAAGACATTCGCTGCCCAGTGATTAAGCAGATTTTACTCGGTTTCTTTCGCAGTGCAACAGCAACCGAGGACCTCGCCGATCATGGCGCCCGATCGCTGCATCGGCTAGGTTTCGGTGATGGATCGGATCTTTGCACTGGTCGTCGCAGCCGGAAGCGGCAGCCGATTTGGGGGCGAATTGCCGAAGCAATACCTGCCGCTCGCCGGGGCGAGCGTGCTGCGCCACGCAGTGGCGCCGTTTGCCCGACATCCCCGCCTCGCCGGGGTGATGGTGGTGATTCGCCCGGAAGACGCGGCGCGGTTTACGCAGGCCACCGCCGGGCTGCACGTGCTGTCACCGGTGCCGGGCGGGCCGACGCGTCAGGATTCGGTGCGGCTCGGTCTCGAGGCGCTGGTCCCCCACCAGCCGCATCGCGTGCTGATCCATGACGGCGCGCGGCCGCTGGTCGATATGCCGCTGATCGACCGGGTCATCGACGGGCTGGAGCGGGCGCCGGCGGCGGTCCCGGCCCTGGCCATGCGCGACACGGTCAAGCGCGCGGCCGGCGGATGGGTGCGGGAGACGGTCGACCGCAGTCTGTTGTGGCGCGCGCAAACCCCGCAGGGCTTTGCTTTCACGCAGATCCTGGCGGCCCATCGGAGGATGGCGAAGACCACGATGACCGATGATTCGGCACTCGCCGAAGCCGCCGGACTGACCCCGCTGCTGATCGCCGGCAGCGAGGACAATCTGAAGGTGACCACCGCCGACGACCTCGCCGCCGCCGAGCGGCTGATCAATGCCCGTCGCGGCGACGTCCGCGTCGGCCAGGGCTTTGACGTGCACGGTTTCGGACCGGGTGATCACGTCACGATCTGCGGTGTCGCAATTCCGCATTCGGCCGGCCTTGTCGGCCACTCCGACGCCGATGTCGGTCTCCATGCCGCGACCGACGCATTGCTTGGCGCGATCGGCGCCGGCGATATCGGCCTGCATTTCCCGCCGAGCGACCCGCGCTGGCGCGGTGCCGCCTCGGACCGGTTTCTGCGGCACGCCGCCGATCTCGTCGCCGCCCGCGACGGCATTGTCGCCGCGATCGATGTGACGCTCATCTGCGAGCGCCCGAAGATCGGGCCGCACCGTAGCGCGATGATCGAACGCGTCGCCGCGATCCTCGGCATCGCTGCCGGGCGGGTCAGCATCAAGGCGACAACCACCGATCGGCTGGGGTTCACCGGTCGCGCCGAGGGCATCGCCGCGCAGGCGGTCGCCACGGTGCGGTTGCCGTGGTGAGTTGTGAGATGGGTCAAGCCGCGACCATCGCCGGGCGCGGACCGGGCTGCCAGCGATCGGCGGTTCGGCTGACCGCACGCCCGTGACACGCCGGGTCCGGACGACCTCCCAGGCCGAGCCTCGCGATTACCGCGCCGCGCCAAACTGGCCTTCCCTTTCGTCATCCGGCGACCCTGCTGGCGACCTGGCTCGGCGCCGGGTTCTCGCCGCTCGCACCGGGCAGCTGCGGATCGCTCGCGGCCCTGCCCCTCGCGTGGGCGATCCGCACCCTCTGGGGTATGCCCGGCCTCGCCATCGCTGCTGCGATCGTCTTTGCCGCGGGTTGCCGGGCGGCGGCGCGGGTCGCCGCGGCGAGTGGCCTCGCCGATCCCGGCTTTGTCGTCATCGACGAGGTTGCCGGCCAGTGGGTGGTCTTGCTCGCGGTCCCGTTCAACCCGCTCGGCTGGGCCCTCGGCTTTGTGCTGTTCCGGCTGTTCGACATCCTGAAGCCATGGCCGGTGAGTTGGGCGGATCGCCGCGTCAAGGGCGGCTTTGGCATCATGCTCGACGACCTCCTTGCCGCGGGCTACGCTGTCATCGTCTTCTCGGCGCTGGCGAGGATCGGCGGAGTGTTTGGTGTTTACGGCTGAAACCCTGAGCTTGGCGCAATCGGTGCTCGACCGGTGCCGGACCCGTGGCTGGCGCCTTGCCACGGCCGAATCGTGCACCGGCGGGCTCGTCGCCGTGGCGCTCACCGCGGTCGCCGGCTCCTCTGATGTCGTCGAATGCGGCTTTGTCACCTATTCGAACGAGGCCAAGGTTGCGCTGCTTGGGGTGCCATCGGCGATCATCGCCGGTCATGGCGCGGTCAGCGCCGAGACCGCCGCGGCGATGGCCGGCGGTGCCCTCGACCGCGCCCCGGTTGATCTGGCGGTGTCGGTTACCGGGGTCGCCGGCCCCGGCGGCGGCAGCGCCGACAAGCCGGTCGGTCTCATCCATCTCGGGCTGGCGCGAAAGGACGGGCCTTGCCGGACCGAGCGCCACATGTTTGCGGGCGATCGCGCAGCGGTGCGCGCGGCGGCGCTGCACGCGGCACTGGTGCTGCTGGCGACGGTTGCGGGTGGCGAATAGCGCGGCCGGGCCGGGCCGGATGCCGGCTGGGCCCGGCGCCGGTCCAGCATGCGCGCCCGCTCCGGCAGGCGAAAACGCACGCCACTGCATGGTAATCAGATCTCAACGATTGCGGCCCATCATCGCTTGGGCCCGAGATGGCGGCGGACGGGATTGCGGATTTCGCTGGCCGCCCTATCTGATCGGGCGGAATCTGGTCGGGCGGGGCAAATGAAAATCCTGGTGCTGGTGTATTGGTGATGTCCTACCTCGTCGTGATCGAGCCCGGCCAGCACGAGCGGAACTACTGGCGCGACCTGTGGCGCTACCGGGAACTGTTCTACGTGCTGGCGTGGCGGGACTTGGCGGTGCGCTACAAGCAGACCGTGATCGGCGCGGCGTGGGCGCTGATCCGGCCGTTTCTGACGATGGTGATCTTTACCGTGATTTTCGGCCGGGTCGCCAAGCTGCCATCCGATGGCACCGCCCCCTACGCGCTTCTGGTATTCGCCGGCATGCTGCCCTGGACGTTTTTTTCGTCGGGTCTCGGCGACGCCTCCAACAGCTTGATCGGCAATGCCAATCTGATCAGCAAGGTGTATTTTCCGCGGCTGATCGTGCCGACCTCGACGCTGGTCGTGGCCTTCGCCGATTTGTTGATCGCATTTGCCATCCTGGCCGCCCTGATGGGCTGGTACCGCTTCGCCCCGAGCTGGCAGATCCTCGTCCTGCCGGTGTTTATCATGTTCGCCTTTCTCGCCAGCGTCGGCCCGGCCTTGTGGGTCGCCGCGCTCAATGTCAAGTACCGCGACTTTCGCGTCGTCGTGCCGTTTATGGTGCAACTCGGTCTCTATGTCTCGCCGGTCGGGTTCAGCTCAAACGTGGTGCCGGCGCATTGGCGCCTCGTCTATTCGCTCAACCCGATGGTCGGGGTCATCGACGGCTTCCGCTGGTGCATTCTTGGCGGCCAGAGCCACCTTTACCTGCCCGGTCTGATCGCCAGCCTTGCCGTCACGCTGTTCTTCCTTTGGTTCGGCATCCACCGCTTCCGCCGGACCGAAAAAAGCTTTGCCGATATGATCTGAGACAAAGGGCCGCACCATGCCGCCACCGGTCATCTCGGTCGAGCACGTCTCGAAGCGCTATCTCGTCGGGCACCGTACCGAGCGCCAAATCTACGGTCATACCAATCTACGCGACGCGATCGGCCGCGAATTGCGCAGCGCCGCGCGCAAGGTGGTCGATGTCGCGCGCGGCCGACAGGTCGTACAGGGCGACACGGTCGAGGAATTCTGGGCCCTCAAGGATATCGGCTTCGAGGTGCAGGAGGGCGAGGTGCTTGGCATCGTCGGCCGCAACGGCGCCGGCAAGAGCACGCTACTGAAGATCCTCAGCCGCATCACCGAGCCGACCGCCGGCCGGATCGTGCTGCGCGGCCGTGTTGCGAGCCTGCTCGAAGTCGGCACCGGATTTCACCCCGAGCTGTCGGGCCGCGAGAACATCTATCTGAATGGCGCCATTCTCGGCATGTCACGCGGCGAGATCCGTCGTAAATTCGACGAGATTGTCGCGTTTGCCGAGATCGAGCGATTCCTCGACACGCCGGTTAAGCGCTACTCGTCGGGCATGTATGTGCGGCTCGCCTTTGCCGTCGCCGCCCATCTCGAACCGGAGATCCTGATCGTCGACGAGGTGCTGGCCGTCGGCGACGCCGAGTTCCAGAAGAAATGCCTCGGCAAGATGGACGACGTGTCGCGCCGCGAAGGCCGCACCGTGCTTTTTGTCAGCCATAATATGGGCGTCGTCACCAGCTTGTGCCCGACCGTGATCTGGCTCGAACACGGCGTGATCCGCCAGCGCGGCAGTGCGCGGCAGGTGATCACCGAATATCTTGCGCGCCGCACCGACCGGGAGCAGGTGATTTGCCTGAGCGGCGTGCCCCGGCCCCAGTATGTCGAGGAAGATCGGCTTCGCCTGCAGGCGATCGAGTGGCTTTCCGACCTGCCGTTGCGGCATGGTGAGCCGGTCCGGGCGCGGATTCATTTCAAGACCCGGGTTCCAGTGTCGTCGGTGGCGATAGGAATCGGCTTCTCCAATCTCGAAGGCACCCGTCTGCTGACCTATGATACGGATTTCCAAGGAGAGATTCGTCCTGATCTGAGCAAGTCGGGCGAATATTCTGTCGATTTCTGCATCGCTTCGCTGCCGCTCGCGCCCGACACCTATGCGCTGGACATAGGGGCTCGCTCGGGTCATGGGCACGCATTGGATTACCTGGCGGCCTGTGCGCAGATCGAGGTCATTGCGGGGCCCATGACACCCGGGTTTATTGTTCTAAAGGGTGCTGGGGTGCGCCTGCCGTGTGAATGGAACTGGTGTTTTTCCGAGCAGGAGAGAAAGCTGCGCCTTATCGGATGAATGCCGCCAGAGCTGTGACCCGGGGTTAAGGGCATTCGTTTTCCGCAACAGGGCGAGTTGACAAGCGCCTGCGACCCGTCGCTTGGTTGCCCGGCCATTGCCGAGACGCCCGAATATCGCGCGTTCGGCGCGTTCGGGCATACGCGCGCCAGCCGGTGGGTCGGGCGCCGTTCCGGCGGTAGAGTGCGGCAAGGCCGAGCGCGTCGGTCGGGCTCGGCGGGCGGACCATTACCCCTTGACTTAGCGTGTTATACAAATCTGATTTGCAGGCTTCTTCAGCATTGGTCAATCGATGAATTATGCCACGGCGTTGCCATCATGGTCCGCTACCGCTCCTTTGCAGGCCGTGAACCGGGCACTGATCAACGCCAAGCATCAATGGCCAAGCGTCATTCCGCGCCATTTCCGGCTTCGCCCTCCCCGGCAATCGACGGCCAGCGCAGCCGGTCAGCACCCGTCCGAATTGCGTCAGCCGCACCCCACTCCTGTCGGACCATAAAACAATCGAACTCGACCAGGATCGGGAAAAATCCCGCATTATTAGGAAATATACCGCTCATTAGAAATCCACGCTGCTCGCAATACCTTATCACCTCATCATAGCGCGGCGCCCCATCATAGATCCGTCGGACAGAAGCTTCAAATTGAAGCGCTTGGATCTGGTTGAGGTGTTGTTCAGCGCCCTTGATGATTTCAAGATCGAACCCTTGCGTGTCCAGCTTGAGGTAGATGTTTTTTGCGCCAAAGCGGTCGCGCACCATCGAGATGACCGTATCAAGCGTCCTGACCTCGACCTCGATCTGCTCGCTGACTTTGTTGTGGTCGCGAAACAGGCTCACTTCGCGATGGCTGGGGGCCAAGAACGAGCTGAATTGGGTGTCGGTCATGACATTGAGCTTGAGCGTTCCAGGCGCGGTTCCCAGCGCGCAACCCTCCACCAGCCAGTTCGGGTCGCTGTGCGCCCGATCCTTGAGGATTTGCACGTGATCGGGGATTGGTTCGAACGAGACCGTCACGCCCGCATAACCGACCTCGTCGCGAAGGAAATTGTGATACTGGCCGAGGTTCGCACCCACATCGATAACGCAGTCAACCGCCAGGAGATCGAACAGGCGCCGCAGGTATCTGGCGGCGTGGAACGTATATTCGCGGTCGGGCGCCACGATGATGTTTTCCTGCCAGGCGGGCAGCACGATGTAACCGAAACGACGCGCCAGTTTCTCGGCAAGGCGCTTGCCCCATTTCGCCGCGCTGGTCACAGCGCCGCCGCTCCATTCGCCGCTACGGCCACCGGTCCCATTCCGCTCAAACACGCGGGCGGCAGGTGCCGTCGTCCCGCTCCCTGATTGCCCCGCATTACCGTTGTCCGCCGGACCGTTGTCCGCCGATCGCCCGATATCGTTCTGCGGCGCAACGCATGGCTGCTCACGGCAGCGCCGGCTCTTCACGCAAACGCGGCTCGCTGACCGCCTGTTGCGTCGCATAAACGGCGGCCAGCGCCTCGGCCAGCGCCGACAGACTATATCGCGTTCGCCACAATTCGTGCCCGGCGGCAGCAATCCGCCGCCGCAAACCGTCATCCACCATGATCCGACGGCATTGCTCGGCGAAGGCCTGCGGGCCATCACCGACCAGGATGTCGGCCTGCGGCGTCACCTCGAGCCCCTCCGCGCCGATCGTGGTGGAGACGACCGGCAGACCGTAGCTGAATGCTTCGATAATCTTGATCCGGGTGCCGCTGCCGCCGCGAAGCGGCACGATCACCGCATCGGCCTGCGCGTAATAAGGGGCGATATCGGGCGGATCGACGGCGATCTCGACCTCATCGATCCCGGTCAACCGGTCGAGGTCGCCGCCCGCTCGTCCGACGATCAGCACCCTGAAGCGCCCGGGTGCCGCCTGTCGCAGGATCGGCAGCACCCTTGTGCAGAAAAACAGAACCGCGTCCCAGTTCGGCAAATAGCCCAATTGGCCCGCAAACATGAAGGTGAACCGGCCATGCCCGGCGGCATCATTCTTGGCCGGTTCGGCAATGGCATTGGGCACCACATGCCAGCGTGTGCCAGGAAACCGCCGGCGCAATCGTTGCCGGTCGTCCTCGGAGCAAACGATGCTATCGTCGAAGCGCGGGATCAGCAGCGCCTCCAGCACCCACCATTTTACCGCCCTGAGCCACGTCACGACCGACAATTGCTTGCCGACCAGACGCCGAAACGCTGCCGTCGATCTGAACTCCGCCTGCGATTCGTAGCCGTCGAAATCGAGCACCGACCGGCCAAATCTCACGCCGCCTCGCCGCAGCAAACGCAGCAACCCGCTATTCAGGCGAAAGCAGTGGACCACGGCAAACCGTTCGCCGCTCAAACGCCGCCCCAGCTCCGCGACCGCCGGGATGTACGGGGTGACGATGGCCGGGACCGGCCACAGCGCCTCGCATAGGTTGTGGAGGAGGAAGCCTGCTCCGGGGGCGAGCCGGCGGTGCAGGCGGACAAGTCCGCGGTGCAGGAAGGAGGTGCGGCTGACGATGATGACGGACGCGCAGACCTCCCGCACATCGGGGGCCAGCCGCCGATATGCCTCCGCTTCGGCGCCGTGATCGCCGACAATCGCCAGCGTCACATCGAACCGTTCGGAGAGCAGTTTGATGTGGCTGGCAGCGCGCATCTCGGTCCCGCCGCCACTCCATGTCGGAAGCCATGTCGAGAGATAAAGAAGTCTGTTCCTGCCCACGATCGATTCAAAACTGCCATCCTCGTTAACCTTAACGGATCACCGTTCGGCCGGGAAGGAGTGAGCATGCGGTCTTGCTCGCGCCCACACGCATCGTCGCTGACACCCTCCGCCTCCTGCGCAAAATGCGGACGGGCTATCCGATCGACGCGGCCACGGGGGCGCTTCCACCGGGTCTGGCGCCTTCTTGATTGCCAGCCCAATCACGTCATCATTTCCGGGTCAGCGCTTGCCTCAGTCGGTCTGGGTTTGGCCTTTCGGGCCGCGATTCAAGATCGCGTGTGCCGACCTTGCGGGCCACAACCTGGATCTGGGCGAGAGCGGGACCGAGCGTCTGATCAATCGGCTTACCAAGCAGGCGCTCCAGGCGCTCGATGGCCAAGTCGAGACGGTAGACCGGCAACCCGCGATTCATCAGCCGCGCGAGAAAGCGCCGCCGCCTTGGCGACAGCCGGAACAGGAGCCGCCCCAAATGGGTCACCCGCCGACGAACCAGATGATGATCGAGACCGTGATCCTGGATGCGGGCTTCGACGATTTCGGCTCCGGCTAAGCTCGCCACCAGCGCGCCGAGATCAAAGGAGACCCCGGACCAATCTCCGCACCTGCCCAAATTGAAGGTCGCCTTGTGGTCGGGATTGAATAGCGAAGGCCACGCACCCTGCTCGTACAGGTCCTCGTGTGGGACCACGATGATCAGATAACCGCCCGGCGCAACCAGCGACCACCATTGCGTCAGGGCACCGGGAACATCCCGCATGTGCTCGAGGCAATGCGAACTGTGGACACAGTCGAAACTTTGCGGCCGAAAATAATCAAGAATCGACTGGGCGTCGCCCTGCTCGAGATCGAAAGGCACAGCGTGTGGGACAACCAAATCGGGGCCGGCGCCAATATCGATCACCCGGCCAGACAAATAGTCGCGCTTGAACGCGGCGCCGCGAAATTGGTTCGTCTTGCTTGCTTCGTCCATCGGGGCGCTATTGCCTTGCTTGGCGAATGCGGAGGCCCGAGGTCAGACCGTGGGCCGAAGGCTCGGCCGGCAATTTCGCGCTAGCAGAGCGCAACCGACCCTAATAGCGGAGCCCGACGGAATCAACCTCGGCCGCCCGCGCCCGACGCTGCCCCCGGTGCACCCGGGGGCGGAGGCGGGATACCGGAGTGGCCGGTCGCCTGCGCGCCGTGCTGGCTGCGCACGCCTTGTCCGCACCGGTTGAAATGCCTTGAGGCGATTTCGCCGGACCGGGTCGAGAAAGCCGTGGCAACGCTGTGGCACAGCATCCGGAGCCGCTAGTTAACCAGACCGGTTCGGTTTATATCACCGCCGTCACGCGCCGAGGCCCAGATGCTGATAACCGTCGCGATCTGCACGCTGAACCGGGCAGAATCCTTGCGTCGCACGCTCGAATCGCTGGCGGCGATGCGGGTGCCGGGAGAACTCGATTGGGAGCTCGTCATCATCAACAACGCCAGCACCGACCACACTGACGATGTGATCAAGACGTTTGCCGGTCGACTGCCGATCCAGCGCGAATTCGAGCCGCAGCACGGGCATTCGCGGGCTCGCAATCACGCCGTCGACATTGCGAAGGGCGACTACATCGTCTGGACTGATGACGATGTCATTGTTGATCCGCGCGATCTCGTCGGTGCCGATACCGCGCAAACTAATTGGTTTGCCGATACCCGCTCGCTGCAGTACGCAATCTGGTCGGGGACCGAAATGTAAGATTTGTGCCAGGCCGGTTTCCACAATCGATTCCGCCCGAACTCCATGCGTCGCGCTTCTGCCTTGCCCATATCGACTGCGACCTGTATGAGCCCGCGAAAGCCGCGCTCGAATTTTTTTATCCTCGGCTGTCGCCGGGTGGATTGTTGATTGTGCATGACTACGCCAATCCCTATTGGCAGGGCATCAAATCCGCGGTTGATGAATATTGCCGGCAAATCCCCGAGCGGCCGATCGTCCTCGGCGACAAATCCGGCACCGCTATGATCCGTAAAGCCGCCGCTGCGTGACCCTCGCCCCGACTCGCCGCCGATCAGCATCGCTCAGCGGTGCGATCCGCAACATCACTCGACCGGCACCAGCTGCGGCGGCGCTTCGCTCAACGCGGTGCGGACCTGGCTGCGCGCGTCACATGGGCCGGGATGACCGCCGCAATCACCGTGTTGACACTAGCAACGGATCGCACGCGGCTACACTCCCAAGCCGCCGCCGCGACGTGACTGTTACAAGCGCGGCCGCCCCGAGGCGAGCCCGACAATCTGGCAGAGCCATTGAATCCGCTTAAAACTCCAGCGACGGACGACAAGGTTGGCACCGCTGTTGCCGAAAGCAGGAGCAGTCGCGCGCGGTGGGTCCTGCCGTGGCGCGCACGGCGCGCATTTTGGTATCTTCGGCGAAAGAGCGTCGATCTTTGGGACTGGATAGCGGCGTGCGGCTTGGGGCTTCAGATGATTGCGACACGCTCGCCGCTTCCCCGGGTCATGCTGTTTTTCGGGCTGGCGCCCGGGGATGATCTACTGTGCACAGCAGTATTGCGCGAATTGCGCCGGCGCAGCGCGGATAGCGTGCTGATGATTTCCAACCACGAACAGCTGTTTCTTGGCAATCGAGACGTCGCGTATGTCCGACCGGCCAGCCGTCGAGATGGTAGCTATCTTCACAACCACAGGTGTTTTGCTCGGATTTGGCGCAGTGAATACACGATGCCGCTTTACGCGCCGTTCGACGGCAACGACCACAGCGAGCCGCCGTCACGTCACATCATCGCCGATATGTGTGCCAACGCCGGGATCAAGGGACCGGTTTCACTCCGGCCATATCTTACCCTGACAGAGGAGGAAAAATCGGGGGCAGCCTGGGCCAGTGACAAGATCGTTATTCAAAGCAGCGGAATAGGCGCGCGCCACCCAATGCGAAACAAGGAATGGTATGTGGAACGATTTCAGAGTGTAGTCGATCGTCTGCGCGAAGAGATGATGTTTGTTCAGCTTGGCTCGGCTAAGGATCCTGCACTCCGCTTCGCGATGGATCTCCGCGGTGCGACTAGCATTCGAGAGACGGCCGCCATTCTGCACAACGCGCGGCTCTTTGTCGGCACCGTCGGGTTTCCGATGCATTTAGCGCGAGCGGTCGAGTGCCCGAGCGTGATTATCTTTGGCGGGCGCGAGGCGCCGTGGCAGTCCGGCTATGTCTGCAATCTCAACCTCTACTCCGCAGCCCCGTGCGCGCCGTGCTGGCGTTGGAACTGTTGCGATTACAACCGGAAGTGCATGATGGATATTACAGTAGATCATGTCGTATCGGCGATCCGGCAGATGCTGGATCGACCGCGCCGACCACTTGCCGTCGAAACCGCCGAGATCGGCTGAATTTTTGGGCGAGCCAACACCGGCGCCAACACAGGCTCAAACCACGCACCTGTCCACGGCAACAGGAACGGCGATGCCATTAGAACCGCACACGACCTTAGCCCACGATCCGGAGAACACGGTCCGGAACACTAGCACGACGGTCGATCTCGGTTCGGAAATGTATATTCGCGAGCGATTGGACCCCCTGCCGGGTGACGCCGCCTATCTCCACCTATCCGATCTGCTGCTCGCGGTCAGAGACCTGATCCCCCGAGATGCTATGCGGGTGCTCGATTTTGGCTGCGGCGGATCGCCCTACCGTTCGCTGTTCGGAGACCGCACCTACCATCGCGCGGATCTGGCGGGAACCGGCGCCAGCCTCGATTTCGAATATGGGGCGGATTCGCTGCTGCCGGTGCCGTCAGAGGATTATGATTGCGTGTTGTCGTCCCAGGTGTTGGAACATGTCGGCTCTCCAACGAGCTATCTTGCAGAATGCTATCGTGTGTTGCGACCGGGGGGACATCTGATCCTGACAACGCACGGGATCTTTGAAGACCACGCCTGTCCGTATGATTACTGGCGCTGGACGGTGTATGGGCTGCGAAAATCGGTTGAAGAGGCGGGATTTGGCGTGCAAAAGATCAAGAAATTGACCACCGGCCCGCGCGCGGCAGTATTCATCGCGCAGCGCGAACGGAGCCGGTTGGTGTTCAAACAGGCAAGACTAAGCACACGGGTGGGCTTATACAGCCGCCTATTGGACTATGGAATGCGACTGTTCTACAGTGCTGGGGCGTGGCGGATTCACCGGGCTTGTGACGCAAACTTCCCACAGCACCGCATCGTCGATACCGATGTGCCGGGCCACGACGTTTACATTGCCATTGCGCTGATCGCGAGTCGATGAATAGAGCGCGCTCGGTCTGCCAAACCGCATGACGGCAGCCGTTCCAAAGGACCGCGGCGATGGAGCCTTCCCGCAATAGACTCGTGTTTGTCTCCACCATGGCGGGGGAGCCGTGGGGCGGCTCCGAAGAGCTGTGGTCACGGACCGCGCTTGATCTGGTCTCCCAGGGATTTCCCGTCTCCGCAAGCGTGCTGGAGTGGTCGCCTCTGCATCCCCGAGTGCTCGATCTGCGGGCGCGCGGGGTGGATTTGTGGGCCCGCCCGCAATGGTACTCGCTGCGCCGACATCCTTGGGACCGGCTGATGTCGCGCGGCAAGGATCGGACGACATATGCGGTCGCGCGGCTGATCGCCGCACGGCCGCCGGCTCTGGTCGTCTTTTCGGAGGGCGGACCCTTGCCGCCAGTCGACCTGTTGGAACTGTGCGTTGCGCAGGGAGTGCGGTTCGCTACGATCGGTCACGCCAATTGGGATTGGGGCTGGTACTCCGACAATATTGCGGAGCGCTATCGCGCCGCGCTCGCTGTCGCGCGACGCTGCTATTTCGTCTCCAGGGGTAATCTGCACGCTGCCGAAAAGCAGATCGGCGGCGAGCTTCTCAATGCGGAGGTGGTGTGGAACCCGGTCAATCTCCCGCCCGACGCATCACCGCCATGGCCGCCGCTCGGTCCGGGGGGCGAACTGCGCCTTGCCTGCGTCGGCCGTCTGCACCCCCCATCGAAAGGGCAGGACATCCTTTTCGAAGCGCTGGCCCAGCCGCAATGGCGTGAGCGTCCGTGGCGGCTCTATCTGTATGGCGAAGGACCGATCCGGCGCAGCCTTGAACGGCTCGCGCAGCGGCTGGGGCTTGTCGATCGTGCCGTGTTTGCCGGATTTGCGCCCGTCGAAAAAATCTGGGCGGACAATCACGTGTTGGTGATGCCGTCGCGCTACGAAGGCCTGCCATTGGCGATGGTCGAGGCAATGCTGTGCGCGCGACCGGTCGTTGCCACCGATGTCGCCGGCCATGCGGAAGTCATCGATGATGGCGTGACCGGCTTTTTGGCCGCGGCGCCGACTGCTGGCAGCATTGCCGAGGCGCTCGAACGGCTCTGGGCCCGGCGCGGTGAGGCGCAAGACATGGGGAAAGCCGGCGCCCAAAGAATTCGACGGCTGGTCCCCGCCAATCCAATCCGGCTCTTTTCGGATAAGCTGAAGGAATTGGTCGAGACCGTCGCGCTCTGAGTACGGTTTCAAGCGCTTTGGCAGGCCGAAGACGCTCTCCTCGGGCCGGCGTGGATGTGCCGCGTGCGCCGAGAAATACCCGACAGCCAGGGTCGATCATTGCATCGGGCACGCGCGACAAACCATCAGCTATGTCGCGCGGTACTACGCCGGTTATGGGGAAACTGCCGCGTTTCGCGACCCATCCAGCACGAACTGGCGACGCTTCTGGTTCGGCGCTCCACCGTGGTTGTGGCGGCGACTGGTCAGCCAATGGGTGCGCTACCAGCTCCACCGCCGGATTTCTCCGGCGCCGGTCTGGGTGGCTGACCTCCAGGCATATGCGCTTGCTTGGGGCGCGATCCGCTATTGGCGCACCGAGCGGGGCTGATCGCAGGGAAGTCCCTGAGGTGTGTGCCGGTCGCGGAATTTTTGAACCGGTGCGAAGGTCTACCTGAACGGGGGCACGATGACCGAAGGATTGGTCGAGGGCCGTTATCGATACCCGATCAAAGACGGCATCTTCGTTCTGACGGCGGATAACGCGATCGATCAGGCCCTCAACCGAGAGGCTGGCACGCCAGCCAGGCCCGAGAAGGAGATCGTCCGCACCGGGTGAAATGCCTTGAGGCGATTTCGCCGGACCGGGTCGAGAAAGCCGTGGCAACGCTGTGGCACAGCATCCGGAATGGCTAGTTAACCAGACCGGTTCGGTTTATATCACGGCCGCCATATGCCGCGGCCTCGATGCTGATGTCCCCAAACGATCTGCACCTTGCAGCGCGCCCGGTCGCTGCGCCGGTCGGCGGTGATGCGGATGCCGATCAAGCCCGCCCTCCGGCTCCGGCCGTATCCGTCGTGATCTGCACCCGGAACCGGGCGCGCCAGCTGGACCCCTGTCTCGACGCCATCGCGCGCATTCGCACGAATCTGCGATGGGAACTCGTGATTGTCGACAATGGATCAACCGACGGTACGGCAGCCGTCATCGCCGAGTTTGCGGCCCGGGCGAGGTTTCCGGTCTTGCCCGTCTTCGAACCCCTTCGCGGTCTCGGCCGCGCCCGGAACACCGGGTGGAGAGCCGCGCGGGGGCAATTCATCGCCTTTACCGATGACGACTGTTACGTCCCGGAGGATTTCATCGACCAGGCCGTCGCTTTATTCAGCTCTCCCGAAATCGGTTATGGCGGCGGCCGCTTGACCCTGTTCGATCCTTCGGATTATCCGGTCGCGCTCAACCTCAGAGAAACGGGGCATTTCATTCCCCCGTGCAGCTTTGTTCCGGCCGGGTTCATTTCAGGTGCGAACATGGTTTTTCGCCGTGTTGCGCTCGAACAGATCAACGGCTTTGATCCAATCTTCGGACCCGGCGGCAAGTACGTCTGCGATGACGTCGATGCGCAAGCGCAAGCGTCCTTTGCCGGATGGGCCGGGATCTATGAGCCATCGATTGCCGTGGCGCACCACCACGGCAGAAAAGCCGGCGATGCGCGCAAGCTGGACCGGGTCTACGGATTGGGCCGCGGTGCATATTTTGCGAAATTCCTGCTCCGTCCGGAATCACGGTACGAGTTTGCGCGGCATTTCTACTGGGAAGCGCGGCAGAAGCCATGGATCGACATCGCGCGCGAAGCCAAGGGCGCGATCGGGTATCTGGTCTCCGGGGCGTGGAGGCAACCGCGATAATTCACCGCAAAGCGAAATTCGATGCTGACTGTTTTGCTCGCCACACACAACGGCATGGATACGCTGGGCCGGACCCTCGAACAGTTTTGCGCCCTCGTCCCGCCGGCCGGCGGCTGGAAATTGCTGGTCGTCAACAATGCCAGCACCGATAACACCGAGGAACTGGTGCTGAGCTTTCGCGGCCGGCTGCCGCTCGAATATCTAGTCGAGCCGCGCCTTGGAAAGCCCTATGCGCTGAACACCGGGCTCCAACACATCTCAGGCGATTTGGTTGTCTTTACCGATGACGACGTGCTGCCCGACCCGGATTGGCTCGCCGCCTGGCGCAGCGCGGTCGATCGCCACCCCGAATGTGCGATCTTTGGCGGCACGATTGACCCGCTCTACGAGCGCGATCCGCCCAGTTGGCTATCCGGCGCGCCGGGGTGGGAGAGCATCTTGTTCGGCCGAACCGAGCCGGTGCCCGAGGGGCCGGTCCCACCCGACGGCCGCAATGTATACGGCCCGAACATGGCGATTCGCACCGCCCTCCTCGACAGCCGCTCAAGATATGATACGCGATTTTTTAGCGGGCCGTCGGGATTGATGGGTGAGGAAACCGAGTTTGTTCGGCGGCTGGCCGACCGAGCAACCGAGCCTTGCTTTGTGCCGAGCGCGCGGGTGCGGCATATCGTGCAGTGCGGCCAGCTCACCTGGTCGTATGCGCTGCGCCGCTTTTATCGTTTCGGGAAACGGTACTGGGTTTTGGAGACACGGGAAGCCCCTGCCGTTGCGCAGCTGTTCCGCATGCCGCGTTACGTGGTTCGCCAAATCATCACGCTGATTGCGATGACCCCTGTGGCTCTGCTGAGCTTTGACCGGTCCCGCGTTTTCGGCCACTTGCGGAAGCTTGCTTTCCAGCTCGGGCTCCTCGTGCAGGCGCGCGCCTTGCAAGCCGATGCCCGCTGGCGGGATTGGACGGCGCCGTGCCCGCCTGGCAGTCTTGCCGCCGACCGGGGCGAGCGGTCGCATTAACCAGGCGAAACTCCATGCTGACAGTTTTGCTTCCTACCCACAACGGCACCGACACGCTTGGCCGCACCCTCGAAGCGTTATGCGGCGTCATCGCGCCGGCCGGCGGCTGGAAATTGCTGGTCGTCAACAATGCCAGCACCGATAACACCGAGGAACTGGTGCTGAGCTTTCGCGGCCGGCTGCCGCTCGAATATCTGGTCGAACCGCGGCTCGGCAAACCCTATGCGCTGAATACCGGGCTCGATCATGTCGAGGGCGACCTCGTCGTCTTCACCGATGATGATGTGCTGCCCGACCCGGATTGGCTCATCGCCTGGCGCAGCGCGGTCGAGCGCCACCCGAAATGCTCGATCTTCGGCGGGGCGATCGAGCCGCTTTACGAGCGCGATCCGCCACAATGGCTGTTTCGCACCAGCTGGTGGGGAAATCTGCTGTTTGCCAAGACTGATCCCCTGCCGGCAGGCCCGATCTCGCCGGGAAGCTGTATCTACGGTCCGAACATGGCAGTCCGCACTACAGCGCTGACCGACGAAACCAGGTTCGATCAACGGTTCCAGATCGGTCCGATCGGGCTGTTGGGCGACGAAATCGACTTTGTCTATCGTCTTGCGGCACGCGGAAATCAGGCCTGCTTTGCGCCAGGCACACGCGTGCGCCACATCGTGAACGCCGGTCAGTTGCAGTTGACCTGGCTGCTCCGGCGCTTTTACCGACAGGGCAAGATGCTGGCGACATTCGAGGCGCAGCGCAACCGCACCCAGGTGCGTAAATTGTTTCACGTCCCGCGCTGGCAGATCCGACGTGCTCTGACATCCTGCGCTATCCTGCCGTTTGTTCTGCCGAGCTTTGACCGGTTTCGGGTTTTTTCGCGACTGGCACAGCTCGCATCCGCCTTGGGCGCCATCGCCCAGTCACGTGCGCTGCATCAGGACCCGCAGTGGCGAGACTTGACATCGCCGAGCGTTGCTGCTGATCCGACCGGGGGTCCGCTCCCTCGCATCCGACCGACCGGCGGGCGGGCTGACGGGGACGCGTCAGAGATGTAAAGTCGCCGTGGGTGTCGCCTCGCCTGCGCGCGCTCTTAGGCATGCCCTGAAGGCGAATGAGTTGTCGTCTCGGACGGTGTCAGGCTGATGAGCCTCTGGTGATCTCTGCCAGGCAGAGCAGGACCCGCGCCATCGGTCTCGCGACCGGTTCCGGCAACCCGGCAATCGCGATTTTGATCCGGTGCCGCACCGGTAGCTCGGCGGGCTTGAGATGCTGGCTGCGCAGCAAGGCGAATTCTTGTCGGCCAAAAGCAGCATCGACCAGACCCCCACTGCGCGCCACGATCTGTTCGCGGAGTAGACGGCGCCATTCTTCCGGTATCGAGTGGCTGCCGAGGGCCAGGCGCAGCACAGAAATCGAGGCCAACAACGTTCGGGGGGCGCTGCTCGAGAAATTGCCGTCGTGGCGGCGAATCCCGACGCTCGGTTCGGTGAGGACTCCGATCTGTGCCTGCTGGACGGAGCGCAGGGTGAATTCCAAATCTTCGCTCGGATTTCGATTGAGCCGTTCGTCAAACCCGCCCACCCGATTGATGTGATCGCGGGTAAAAGCGGTCGCCGATGGGAAGATCGGCTGATGTCGGAAAATGATCCTGGGATAAAGCGGTTGATCCAACACCCAGCCGCCGGGGAAGAGCTCGCGCCGTTCGATTGGCCAGAAATTCGCTGGCAGCTCATCAAACATGGTATGCGACGCCCAGACGTCTTGACTAAACTTGGTGAAATTGCTGAAGACATATCGAACCTCTGGTGCCAGCTCGGCCAGCCTGGCGATCGTCGAGAGATGGTTTGGGCTCCATAGATCATCGCTGTCACAAAGCGCAATCCACGGCATATGGGCCGCTGCAAGCCCCAAATTTCTTGCCGCGGGCGGTCCTTGATTTACGCTAAATAAGTAAGTAATGTGACCTCCGTAATCGGCGACGACGTCACGTGTATTGTCAGTAGAGCCATCATCTACTACAATGATCTCACGTGGACGAAGAGTCTGATGCAAAATCGAGTCGATCGTCCTACTGATGAGATGGCCGCGGTTGAATGCAGGAATGATCACGGAACAATCAAAGGGCATTATTCAGACCGATAGGAAAGCCGCTACAATCAATATAGCGGGAAGTCCATGATGAGGGAAGAAGCTTCGTTTGCAGGGTACTGGAGAATCGGTATCACCCGTGCGCGTACTGGCAATGATTTCCCGGTCTTCGATACTGTGCACGGCAAGGTCGGGCTCGGCATTTGCAGCAAGGTGTACATGCCCGAAGTCTCGCGCGCGCTCGCCTTGCGCGGCGCCGAGACCCCGTTTTGCGGCACCAAGCAGGGGTTGCTGTCGCAATGGCAACGGCCGGAGCTTTATGACATGATCCTGCCGCGGCCGTTGCCGGCCGCAGCCGAATAGCGGCGGCAGGCGCCAGGATGGGCAGCATTGTCATCGCGGTGAGCCGCAGCCCGGCGCACACGATGCGCAAGCCGAACGCGGCGAGCATCCGGCTCTTGGCCGGGCGCGGCGTCGAAGGCGACGCGCATCAGGGGCGCACGGTCAAGCATCGCTCGCGGGTGGCGCGCGACCCGACCCGGCCCAATCTGCGCCAGGTGCATCTGGTCCATGCCGAATTGCACGACGAACTGCGGCTGGCGGGCTTTGCCATCGCCCCCGGGCAGATGGGCGAGAATATCACGACCCGCGGTGTCGACCTGCTCGGGCTCGCCGTCGGCACCCGGCTTCATCTCGGCGAGTGGGCGGTGGTCGAGATTACCGGGCTGCGCAACCCCTGCGCTCAGCTCGACAAGATCCAGCGCGGGCTGATGGCGGCGACCCTCGCCCGCGATGCCGACGGCAAGCTGGTGCGCAAGGCCGGGATCATGGGGGTCGTGCTGGTCGAAGGCGAGGTTCGTCCTGGCGACCCGATCCGGGTCGAACCGCCGCCTCTGCCATATCGGCCGTTACCGGTCGTGTGACTACGCGGTTCAGCGTGCTGCCCGGCGCGGCGACGGTTCGCGGCAGCAGTTCAGCCGAGCACCGGGAGCTCGACAAAAGACGGCGCAGTCAGCGCGTGGTGAACCGTGTTGGTCGCGACCCGGATATCGGCCTCGCCATCCTGCGCCAGCACCGGGTTGCCGCTGTTGGTGTTGCGCGCATGGCGCGGAAAATTGCTGCTGGTGATGTCGATCTCGATCCGGTGGCCGGGGCCGAAGCTGTGGTGGATATGGCCGAGATCGATCGTCAGCCGCTCGATCCGGTCCGGCGCCAGCTGCCGCCTCTCGCCCGAGGGATCGCGGAACATGGCGCGGGTGATGCCGTCCATCAGCAGGGTGGCGCTGCCGTCCGGTCCAAGATCGATCAGCTTGGCGACAAAGTCGGTGTCCGGGCAATCCGACTGCACATTGAGCGTGACGCGCACATTGCCGCCAATGGTCAGCGGGCGCCCCAGTCGTTCGCCGCGATAGACCAGGCCGTAATCAGCGAATGCCTGCACCGGCCGCTGGTCGCGCGGCCCGGCATCGATCAGCATGTTGCGGCCGCCAAGGCTCGGGATCGGCCGCCTCGGATCATAGCGGTAGCTCAGCGGGCGATGGCTCGGCGGGCGTGTGGCCGGCTCGTCCTCTCGCGGCGGATCGGCGCCGAGGCTGCCATCGCCGCCCAGATAGAGTCGCCACGGCCGCATCCCCGGCGGCGGCCAACGCTCCGCCTGCCGCCAGTCGTTCGGACGATAGCTGTCGCGATCGGCGACCCAAGCGCGCGGCGAATAGGAGACGGCCGGGCCGGCCGTGATGCCGTTCTCTTCACCCTTCAACCAATAATCGAACCACGCAAAATATGGATCGCTCGGCCAAAAATTGTCGTGATAGACGAAATAGTGCTCGTTGGGGCCGATCCATAATTTCTGGTTGCCGGCGCGCGCCTGGATTTCGCTGAACGCGGCGATGACGCTGGTCAGGAAGATGTCGAACCAGCTGGTCACGTGGAAGCCGGGAATGTCGATGGTGCGGCGGAAATTGTGCGCGGCGCGGAACTTGTCCGGCGCCGGGTGGCTGATGATCTCGTCGAGAAACGGCTGCCAGGTCGAGAAATCGGGATAGCCCGCCAGAGGCAGCCGCAGCCAGTCCTCCGATCCGACAAAGGGCGGCTCGGCCTCTCGTGCCGCATCGAGCCGGGCATAGCGCGCGGCGGCCGACACGGCGGCACGATCGAGCTCGGCGGCACCAATGCCAAGGCGCTGCATCACCGCCGCCCGATGCGACGCTGACAGGCCGGGGATGTTGCGCGCCACCCACAGCCACAGCCGCTCCATCTCGATCGACTGGCCCTCATAGACGACATCGTCATAGATGCTGGAGGCGCCGGCTTGAGCAAAGAATGCGCGCAGGCTCGGGTGCCGGGTCGAAGCTGCGGCAAATGTCGTCGTGGCCCCGGCCGAGGAGCCGGACATGCCGACCATCTGGTTGGTCCAGTCCTGGGCGGCGATCCATTCGAGCGTATCGTGTCCGTCGGCCGCGTCGTCGGCATAAACCCGATCCTCGCCCTCCGAACCGTGCCGGCCGCGCGTATCCTGGTACACCGCGGCATAACCATGCGCGACGATCGCCCGCCAGCCGCGCAGGATCGAACCGCGCATCGGCTCGGCTTCGCTCGGCAGCCACGCCCGCGTGCAGTCGAGTTTGTCGCGGGCATCGGCGGCGGCGATGCCGTAGGGCGTCCGGTGCAGGATCACCGGCCACCGCGGCCCGCTCTCTTGCGGCAGGAAGACGAACGTGTTGAGCCGCACGCCGTCCCGCATCGGCACCATTGCCTGGAAACAGCGGGCATGCGCCGCGCGATCGATATGCTCCGCCATGGCTCCGGCTCCCCGGCTGACCCGTTACACCATGCCCATCCAGAACATCTGCCGGTCGCCGACATCCACATCGTATTTACGCACGAAATCGAGCCTGCCATCGGTACCGATGCGGAACACCGAGAGGCAAGCCGGCACGTCGCGGATGGTTGCGCCCTGCCGCACCGGCAACCCCATGATGTGGGCTGCAACAAGCACTTGGCCGCTCGGGTCGATGTGAAATGTGCGACAGTGCACTGGTGGCCTCTTTGACGATCGTGAGCGCACCGCTTGGGCGACCACCATAAAAGCCGCGACCGGAAGACTGAAGCGCTGTTCTCGGGCGGCGCCTGCCGGGATCCGGCCGGCGGCTCGACCGAACCGGCGGGGCAATCGGGCAAATCGCCGCTCACACCGCGGCGTGACTGGGAAGGTCGGGCGCCGGGGTGCCGTAGAGATCGCGCGCCCGTTTTTCAAAGGCGCCGACCATGCGCCGCACCGCCTCCCCGAACAGCACCTCGATGACCCGCTGCATCAACCGTGACTTGAACTCGAAATCGACAAAGAAATCGATCCGGCACCCCGCGGCGACAGGAGTGAACGTCCAGTGATTGTTCAGATAGCGGAACGGGCCCTCGGCATAGACCACGTCGATCTTGTGCGGCGGATCGAGCGCCACACGCGACGTGAAGCGCTCGCGGAACATTCTGAAGCCAATGATCAAATCGGCGACGACGAGGTTGGGCTGGCGCTCGCGGATCCGGGCGCCGAGACACCAGGGCAGAAACTCGGGATAGCGCTCGACCTCGGCAACGAGCGCGAAAAGCTGCTCCGCAGCATAAGGGAGGATGCGTTGTTCGGCGTGAGTGGGCATCGGCGCATGATCACCCGGCGGCAGGCGGCTCGACGCGGGCGGCGCGCAGCCGCGCGAAATCCTCCCCGGCATGATAGGACGATCGGGTCAGCGGCGACGCCGCTACGAGGAGAAAACCCTTGCCGAGAGCAAAGCGGCGATAAAGGGCAAATTCATCCGGCGTCACAAAACGCGCGACCGGATGATGTTTCGCGGTCGGCTGCAGATATTGCCCGATGGTCAGGAAATCGACTTGGGCGGCGCGCAGATCGTCCATGACCTGCAAGACTTCCGCCTTGTCTTCGCCGAGCCCGACCATGATGCCGGATTTGGTGAACAGCGTCGGATCGAGCCGCTTGGCCTGATCGAGCAATCGCAGCGAGTGAAAATAGCGTGCTCCGGGCCGGACCTCGCCGTAAAGCCGCGGCACCGTTTCGAGATTATGGTTAAAGACATCGGGCCGTGCCGACACGACGGTTTCGAGCGCGCCCTCCTTGCGCAGAAAATCGGGGGTCAATACCTCGATCGTCGTACCCGAGGCAGCGGCGCGGATTGCGGCGATGGTCCGGGCAAACTGTCTCGCCCCACCATCGGCGAGATCGTCCCGGTCGACCGAGGTGACGACGACATGCGCGAGGCCGAGGCTCGCCACCGCAGCCCCGACGCGCTGCGGTTCACCCGGGTCGACCCGGTCCGGCCGTCCGGTCGCGACATTGCAAAAAGCGCAAGCGCGTGTGCACACGCGGCCGAGGATCATCACGGTCGCATGGCGCTCCTTCCAGCATTCGCCGATATTCGGGCAGGCAGCCTCCTCGCACACCGTGTTGAGCTGCAACTCGCGCATCAGCCGCTGCGTCGCCTGGTATTCGGGCGAGCCGGGCGCCCTGACGCGCAGCCAGTCGGGCTTGCGCCGGATCGGGCTGTCGGGGCGGCCGGCCTTTTCCGGATGGCGCGGCGGCGCCGGTGGCACGGTCCCGGTCGGTCTGATCATCGGCTAGAAGTGGATGGCGCGGCCATAGGCGTCAAGCACGGCCTCGTGCATCGTCTCCGACAGCGTCGGATGCGGGAAGATCGTGCGGATCAGTTCGGCCTCGGTGGTTTCCAGGGTCTTGGCAATCGCATAGCCCTGGATCAGCTCGGTCACCTCGGCGCCGACCATGTGCGCGCCCAACAGCTCTCCGGTTTTGGCATCGAACACGGTCTTGACCATGCCCTCGGGCGCCCCGAGCGCCAAGGCCTTGCCGTTGCCGATAAACGGAAAATGCCCGACTTTCAGCTCGTAGCCCGCTTCACGCGCCGCCCTCTCGGTAAGCCCGACACTCGCCACCTGCGGGCGGCAATAGGTACAGGCGGGAATGTTGCGGAGGTCGAGCGGATGGACGTCGTTGAGCCCGGCGATATGCTCGACGCAGATCACACCCTCGTGGCTCGCCTTGTGCGCGAGCCATGGCGGACCGACCAGATCACCGATCGCATAGACCCCAGGCTCGCCGGTACGCAGCCATTCATCGACGACGACATGGCTGCGCTCGACCTCGACCCCGGTCCCTTCAAGACCGATCCCCTCGACATTGCCAACGATGCCGACTGCGAGGATGACTTTCTCGACATCCAGGCTCGTCTTTTTACCGTTCGCCTCGATCGGAACGGTTACCCGGTCACCGGCTTGCGCGAATGCCGCGACCGTCGCCCCCGTATGGATCTTTATCCCCTCCTTTTCGAACGCCTTGCGGGCAAATGCCGAGATCTCTTCATCCTCGACCGGCAGCACCCGCTCAAGCAGCTCAACGATTGTAACATCAGCTCCCATATCATTGTAAAAACTTGCAAACTCTATCCCGATGGCACCCGACCCAACGACCAGCAGCGATTTCGGGATCGCGGCCGGGACCATTGCTTCCTTGTAGGTCCATACCTGTTCGCCATCGGGCGCGAGACCTGGCAGCGAACGCGCCCGCGCTCCGGTTGCCAGCACGATATGCGGTGCAGCAAGCTCGGCGACCGCCTTGCCGTCTTTTTCGACCGCCAACCGCCCCTTGCCGATCAGCCGGCCAGTTCCGGCGATGACGCTGACCTTGTTTTTTTTCAAAAGGTAGCCCACACCGTTTGAAAGCTGTTTCGCTATTGCCCGGGAACGGGCTACGACCTTGCCCGCATCAAAGCCGACATCCCTGGCAGAAAAGCCGAACTGGTCGAGATGATGCAGCAGATGGTTGATCTCGGAGGTCCGCAGCAGGGCTTTTGTCGGGATGCAGCCCCAATTGAGGCAGATTCCACCGAGCTGATCGCGTTCGACGAGGGCGGTACGCATGCCGAGCTGCGCCGCCCGGATCGCCGCCACATAACCACCCGGGCCGCCACCCAGGACGATCAGGTCGAAGGAGTTGTCCGACATTTTCCACGTCCGCCTAAAGCAGCATCGTCAGCGGATCCTCGACCAGCCGTTTGAACGCAGCGAGGAATCGCGCGCCGACAGCACCATCGACGGCGCGGTGATCGCACGACAAGGTGCAGGTCATGACCGTCGCCACGGCAAGCGCACCATCCTTGACGACCGGCCGCTGCTCGCCGCTGCCGACCGCCAGGATGCCGCCATGCGGTGGGTTGATCACCGCGGCAAATTCCCGGACCCCGTACATGCCGAGGTTGGAAATCGAGAAGGTACCGCCCTGGAACTCTTCGAGCTTCAGCTTGCCGCTGCGGGCGCGTGCCGCGAGATCCTTGGTTTCCTTGGCGATCGCCGCCAACCCCTTGCGCTCGGCATGGTGCACGATCGGGGTGATCAGCCCGTCATCGAGCGCGACCGCGACGGCTATGTCGACCGTATCCCATAGCAGGATCGCGTCGTCGCTCCAGGATGCGTTGGCCGCCGGCACTTCGCACAAAGCGAGTGCTGCCGCGCGGATCACAAAATCGTTGAGAGAAATCTTATAAGACTCTGATTTAGAATTGAGTTCTTTGCGAATTTTGAGCAGTTCGTCGATCTCGCAATCGATCGTCAGATAGAAATGCGGGACCGTCTGCTTGGCTTCGGTGAGCCGCCGGGCGATCACCCGGCGCATTGCGCTCAACGGTTGCTCGCGATATGGCGGGTTTCCGGCAAGCGCCAGGATCCGCTCTTTCGAGGCAGCGGGCGTGGCGCTCGCCGGCGGCATTGGCGGGGGCGCCGCCTGCGCCGCTGCAGCCGCCGGGGCTCGTGCTATTGCCGTGCCGGACAACGCCTTTTCGATATCAGCCTTGACAATTCGCCCCTGCGGGCCGGAGCCGGTCAGGACTGCCAGGTCGACCCCCGCCTGCTGCGCCATCCGACGCGCCAGCGGACTGGCGAAGATCCGCCCGTTGCCGGCGCCGTCGGCCGGGCCTCGGGATTGCGGCGCCGACGAGGGCGGGACCATCGTGGCACGATGCGGCTCCTCCGGCGGAACCGGGGTTGGCGCCACGGCCGGTGTTCTCTCAGGACCGGTGGGGGGTGCCGAACTTGCCAGCTCTTCGCCGGCGCCGAGCAGCAGTGCGATCGGCTGGTTGACCTTGACGCCCTGGGTGCCTTCGGGCACGAGGATCCGGCCGACCCGCCCGTCATCGACCGCCTCGACCTCCATCGTCGCCTTGTCGGTCTCGATCTCGGCCAGCACATCGCCCGAATGCACCTCATCACCTTCGTGCTTCAACCATTTGGCCAAATTGCCTTCGGTCATGGTCGGCGACAGCGCCGGCATCAGCACCTCGATCGGCATGGTCGGTTTCCTGCGTCTCAGCCGGGCCGCGCGCCGGCGGCTAGCGATAGGCGATTTCGCGTGCCGCCATGACGATGTCCTCGACTTGCGGCACTGCAAGCTGCTCGAGGTTGGCGGCATAAGGCAGTGGCACGTCCTTGCCGGTCACTCGCCTCACCGGCGCATCGAGCCAATCGAAGGCTTCTGTCATGATCACGGCGGCAATCTCGGCACCGATCCCGGCAAACGGCCAGCCCTCCTCGACGGCGACGATGCGGTTGGTTTTCTTGACCGAGGCGACCACGGTCGCGACGTCGAGCGGGCGCAAGCTGCGCAGATCGATGACCTCGGCCGAAATGCCCGATTTTTCGAGCTCCTCCGCCGCTTGCAGCGCCAGCTTGACCATCCGGGAAAAGGCCGCGATCGTCACATCCGTGCCGGCGCGGGCAATACGCGCCCGGCCGATCGGCACCAGGAATTCCGGATCGTCCGGCACCGCGAAGGTTTCGCCATAGACGAGTTCATGCTCAAGAAATATCACCGGGTTCGGGTCCCGGATCGCGGATTTCAGCAAACCCTTATGATCGGCCCCGGTATAGGGCGCAACGACCTTGAGCCCGGGGACATGCGCGTACCAGCTCGCATAGCATTGCGAGTGCTGCGCGGCGACCCGAGCGGCGATCCCGTTCGGTCCGCGAAACACGATCGGGCAGCCCATCTGGCCGCCCGACATATAGCGCGTTTTTGATGCAGAATTGACAATCTGATCAATTGCTTGCATCGCGAAGTTAAAGGTCATGAATTCGACGATCGGGCGCAGCCCGGCAAACCCGGCACCGATACCGAGCCCGGTAAAGCCCTGTTCGGTAATCGGGGTGTCGATGACCCGCCGCTGGCCGAATTCCTGCAGCAGACCCTGGCTGACCTTGTACGCGCCCTGATATTCGGCCACCTCCTCGCCGATCAGGAACACATTGTCATCGCGCCGCATCTCCTCGGCGATTGCATCGCGCAGCGCCTCGCGCACGGTGATCGTCCGCGTGTCACCCTGGTATTCGGGCTCCGCCACGGCCGGCGGCGAAGGAGCCGTGGGCGACACCGGCGGCGGCGGGGTCGGTCGCAGCCGGGCGGCCGGCGGCGATTGGCTGCTATTGGTGCCACGCTCCGCGGCCGATCCGATGGATGCCGCGGTCGGCGATTTTTCGCCATCGGCAGCGATCACCGCAATCGGCGTGTTGACCGCGACATGGTCGGTCCCCTCGGGGATCACGATCCTGGCGAGCACGCCTTCATCGACCGCCTCGACCTCCATCGTGGCCTTGTCGGTCTCGATCTCGGCCAGCACGTCGCCGGCCCTGACCGCCTCGCCTTCGCTTTTCAGCCAACGCGCGATCTTGCCCTCGGTCATCGTCGGCGACAGCGCCGGCATCAGCACTTCAGTAGACATGGCTCGCTGCATTCTCCCGCGCCACACCCCACCCGCAGCCTCGATCGCGGGCCGCGACGAATCCCTCGGCCGGCGCGGTCAGGCGTCGACCAGCACGTCCGTCCACAGCTCGGCCGGGTCCGGCTCGGGGCTGTCCTGCGCGAATTGCGCCGCTTCGGTGACCCGGGCGCGAACCTCGGTGTCGATCGCCTTGAGTGCTCCTTCCTCGGTGCCGCCATCAATCAGCCGTCGCCTTGCCTGGTCGATCGGATCGTGCTCGGTGCGCATGCGGTCGACCTCGTCGCGGGTCCGATATTTCGCCGGGTCCGACATCGAATGGCCACGATAGCGATAGGTCAGCATTTCGAGGATCAGCGGTCCCTGGCCCGACCGAACATGCTCGGTGGCGGCGAGCCCGGCCTCGTGCACCGCAAGCACATTCATGCCGTCAACCTGCTCGCCGGGAATGCCATAGGCCGTGCCGCGATGAAACAGATCGGTTCGGGCCGAGGCGCGGTCGATCGCGGTTCCCATGCCATAGCGGTTGTTCTCGATGACATAGACGATCGGCAGCTTCCACAAGGCAGCCATGTTGAAGCTCTCGTAGACCTGCCCCTGGTTGATCGCGCCATCACCGAGATAGGTGACCGAGATCAGCCCGTTGTCGCGGTAGCGATGGGCAAAGCCGAGACCGGTGCCGATCGGCACCTGCGCGCCGACAATGCCGTGGCCGCCAAAAAAGTTCTTCTCGCGGCTGAACATGTGCATCGAACCGCCCTTGCCGTGCGAATAGCCGGTACGCCGCCCGGTCAGCTCGGCCATGACCCCCTTCGGGTCCATGCCGCAGGCCAGCATATGGCCGTGATCGCGATAGGAGGTGACGGTCGTGTCACCCGGCTTGAGCGCCGCCTGCATGCCGACGACCACCGCCTCCTGACCGATGTAGAGGTGACAAAAGCCGCCGATCAGCCCCATGCCGTACATCTGCCCGGCGCGCTCCTCGAACCGGCGGATCAGCAACATGTCGCGATAGAAGCCGATCAGCTCCTTTGGCGAGGTGTCGATTTCGGCGACGCCAACCGCCTTGCCCTTGCGTGCTGCTGCCATCTCGTTCCCTCCGGGCGGCCCCGCCCTCGCCGCCACAACGCATGGCCCGGAGCATGGTGTCAAACCCGGTTGTTTGCAACCTCGACCTGTTCAACCTTTTGTCCGGAAACGAAAACCGGTCTGCGGCCGAAGCGGGCTTCAGGGCGCGGACGGCGTCTTCATGATCACGATCTCGTTCGGCGCCACGAGGTTCAGGGTCTCGCGCACCCGCTCGTCGAGAAGATCGGGATCGAGATGATTGGGGCTCAGCTCGGAAACCCGCAATTCGAGAGCTTTGCGCTCGGTGCGCAGCGTGTCGAGCCGGCTGTTTTCGGCGTTGATCTGCCGGGTCACGCGGATCCAGGACAAAAAGCCGCGATCGCCTTCGAGCAGGTTGTAGGCGAAAAAGCCGGTCACGAGGATTCCGAGCAGCGGCACGACGGCCGCCCGCCCGATCCGCCGCAATTCGCGCATCACGATCATTGTGCGACCCGAGCACCGATCCGCCGGCAGGTCAATCCCCTGGTCACGAAGGCCGCCAGCGCGCCAGCACCGCACGCCCGGCATAGCGCGCGCTGCCACCGAGCCGCTCCTCGATTCGCATCAGCTGGTTGTATTTGGCGAGCCGGTCGGAGCGCGACAGCGACCCGGTCTTGAGCTGGCCGGCATTGGTGGCGACCGTGAGATCGGCGATCGTCGTATCCTCGGTCTCGCCCGAGCGGTGCGAGAACACGGTGCCCCAGCCGGCGCGTTGCGCGATCTCGACCGCTTCGAGCGTCTGCGACAATGTGCCGATCTGGTTGACCTTGATCAGCACCGCATTGGCGATGCCGCGCGCGATGCCCTGGCGGATCAATGCCGGGTTGGTGACGAAATTATCATCGCCGACGAGTTGGAGCTTGCCGCCCAGCTCGCGCGTCAGCAGCTCCCAGCCATCCCAGTCATCCTCGGCCATGCCATCCTCGAGCACGGCGATCGGATAGCGCGCGACGAGGTCGGTGTAGTAGGCGACCATGCCGGCCGCATCGAGCACCTTGCCCTCGCCGCTCAGATGATACCTGCCGTCGCGATAGAACTCGCTGGCGGCCGGGTCGAGCGCCAGCACGACATCGTCGCCCGGATGGTAGCCGGCAGCCTCGATCGCCCGCATCACAAAGCCGAGGGCGGCATCGGCCGAGGCAAGGTTCGGCGCGAACCCGCCCTCGTCACCGACATTGGTATTGTGGCCGGCGTCGGCGAGCTGCTTGCGCAGCGCGTGGAAGATTTCGGATCCGGCGCGGATCGCCTCGCGCACCGAGGCGGCGCCGACCGGCACGATCATGAATTCCTGAATGTCGATCGGGTTGTCGGCATGCACCCCGCCATTGACGATGTTCATCATCGGCACCGGCAGCGTGCGCGCGAAGACGCCGCCGACATAGCGATAGAGCGGCTGGCCGAGTGATGCCGCGGCGGCCTTGGCAGCGGCGAGGCTGACACCGAGGATCGCATTGGCGCCGAGCCGGGACTTGTTCGCAGTGCCGTCGAGCCCGATAAGGGCGCGGTCGAGCGCCAGTTGGTCAGCCGCGTCACACCCGGCGAGTGCTGCGCGGATCTCGCCATTGACCGCGGCCACCGCCTGCAGCACGCCGCGCCCGCCATAGCGCGCACCACCGTCACGCTTCTCGACCGCCTCGTGCGCCCCGGTCGACGCACCCGACGGCACCGCCGCGCGCCCGACCGCACCATCATCGAGGGTCACCTCAGCCTCGACCGTCGGGTTGCCGCGGCTGTCGAGAATCTCGCGGGCATGAATATCGGCAATCGCGGTCATCACGTCCTCATCGCAGTGTCGCTCGGGCGGGATTTGGCGATGCGGTCGAGAGCTATCAGCTCTTCGAGCAACGCCGGCAGCGCCTTCAGCGGCAGCATGGTCGCGGCTTCGGCGGTGCCTGAGTGGTCGGGGTCCTGGTGGGTCTCAAGAAACATCGCCGCGACACCGATCGCCGCGGCGGCGCGCGCCAATACCGGGCCGAATTCGCGCTCGCCACCGGACCGGTCGCCAAGCCCGCCCGGCTGCGCCACCGCATGCGTCGCGTCGAACACGACCGGATAGCCGGTGCGCGCCATGATCGGCAATGCCCGCATATCGACAATGAGCGTGTTGTAGCCGAAGCTCACGCCGCGCTCGCACAACAGGATCTGCTCATTCCCGGTCGAGGCGATCTTGGCCGCGACATTTGCCATGTCCCACGGCGCCAGGAACTGGCCCTTCTTGATGTTGACCGGCTTGCCGGTCCGGCCGGCGGCCAGCAGCAGATCGGTCTGGCGGCACAGAAAGGCGGGCGTCTGCAGCACGTCGACCACCTCGGCGACCGGGGCGCACTGCTCCTTTTCGTGCACGTCGGTCAGCACCGGCAAACCCGTCCGCTCTTTGACTTCGGCGAGGATCGGCAACCCGGCGTCGAGCCCGACGCCGCGCGCGCCGTTGATCGAGGAGCGGTTGGCCTTGTCGAACGATGTCTTATAGATCAGCGGGATACCGAGCCTTATCGCGATCTCGGCCAGTGCCGCGCTGGTTTCGAGCGCGTGGGCGCGCGATTCGAGCGTGTTCGGGCCGATCACGAACACGATCGGCAAGTCGTTGCCGATTGCGATGTCTCCGACCGTGACGTGGCGTGCGGCTGAACGTGTCATTGCAGGGGCCTGCAGCGGCGGGGCAGTCCCGAGCTTGCCGCGCCGTGCCCGCAATGACAATGCCCGTCACACCAGGCGCGACTGGTCGCGGGCGGCGCGGACAAACGATGCGAATAGCGGATGCGGCGCAAACGGGGTCGATTTGAGCTCGGGGTGGAACTGCACGCCGATATACCAGGGGTGGTCGGGCAATTCGACGATCTCCGGCAGGACGCCGTCGGGCGACATGCCGGAAAACCGCAGCCCGGCCGCCTCCAGCCGATCCTTGTAGCCGATGTTGATCTCGTAGCGGTGACGGTGGCGCTCGCTGATCAGTTCGGCGCCATAGATCCCGGCCACCCGGCTGCCCGACGCCAGCACCGCGTCATAGGCGCCGAGCCGCATCGTGCCGCCCAGATCCTCGTTCGAGTTGCGCCGCTCGATCGTATTGCCGCGCGCCCATTCGGTCATCAGCCCGACCACCGGGTGCAGGCAGGGTCCGAACTCGGTCGAGCCGGCACCCGGCAGATCGGCGAGATCGCGCGCCGCCTCGATCACCGCCATATGCATGCCAAAGCAGATGCCGAAATAGGGCACGCGGCGCTCGCGGGCGAAACGCGCCGCTTTGATCATGCCGGAGGTGCCACGTTCGCCGAAACCGCCCGGCACCAGGATGCCATGGACGCCTTCGAGCTGGCGCACCGCCTCGGTCTCCGCCTCGAACACCTCCGAATCGATCCAGTCGAGATCGACCCCGACATTGTTGGCGAGCCCGCCATGGGTCATCGCCTCGGCCAATGATTTGTAGCTGTCCGGCAGATGCGTGTACTTGCCGACGATCGCGATCGTGACCCGGCCCTCGGGCTTTTTGATCAGGCCGACGATCTCGTTCCAGCGCGCGAGATCGGGCTCGGGCGCGTCGAGGCCGAAATGGCGGCACACCTCGCGGTCGAACCCCTCGGCATGATAGGCCGCGGGTACCGCGTAGATCGTGTCGAGATCGACAGCCGGGATCACCCGCTCCTCGCGCAGATTGCAGAACAGCGCGATCTTTCTGCGCGCCCCCGCCGGGATCGGCCGCTCGCAGCGGCATAGGAGGATGTCGGGCTGGATGCCGAGGCCCAACAACTCCTTGGTCGAATGCTGGGTCGGCTTGGTCTTCAGCTCGCCGGCCGACGGGATGTAGGGCACCAAGGTCAGATGCACATACATGACCCGCTCGCGCCCGAGCTCATAGCCGAGCTGGCGGATCGCCTCGAGAAACGGCAGGCTCTCGATGTCGCCGACGGTGCCGCCGATCTCGCACAGCACGAAATCCTCGCCGTCGAGATCGGCCTGGATGAACTCCTTGATCGCGTCGGTGACGTGCGGGATCACCTGCACGGTGGCGCCGAGATACTCGCCGCGCCGCTCGCGGGCGATCACCGTCGAATAGATCCGCCCGGTCGTGACCGAATCGCTGCGCCGCGCCGTCACCCCGACATAGCGCTCGTAATGACCGAGATCGAGATCGGTCTCGGCGCCATCGTCGGTGACATAGACCTCGCCATGCTGATACGGGCTCATCGTCCCGGGATCGACATTGAGGTATGGATCGAGCTTGCGCAGCCTGACCCTGAACCCGCGCGCCTGCAGCAGAGCGCCCAGCGCCGCCGCCGACAAGCCCTTGCCCAGAGAGGAGACCACGCCGCCGGTAATGAAGACGAACCGCGTCATGGAATCCCAGCCTACAGCATCCCCTCTCGCGATCCCACGGTTAAATCGCGGCGGGCGATGGCAAGCCCCAAGCGATCTCTCAATGCGCGAGCGGAGCGCTCGGAGCCGCCGGCGCCGCGGGCTTCGCCGGAGCGGCCGGAGCCGCCGGGGTCAGCGGCGCGGTCGGCGCCGCCGGCAGTGCCGGCGTGCTCTGGCCGAGGATCGATGGCGGCGCGCGCTCACGATTGTGCATGACCACCAGCAGCACACTCGTCGTCATGAACGCGGCGGCGAGGATCGCGGTCGCCCTCGTCAGCAGATTTGCCGTCGACCGCCCGGTCATGAACCCCGACATCCCGCCACCACCCATGCCGAGACCGCCGCCTTCGCTCTTTTGCAACAGGATGACCCCGACCAGCGCGAACGCGATCATGATGTGGAGGACGAGAACCAGGATGATCATGGCTGCTGAATTTAGGCGCTCATGGCGGCCGTGACCAGCACCCGAAGCTTCCCGCCATGCGACGCCACCCGCGATCCCGCTGCGGTTCGAGGTTGCGGCGCGTGCCCGTCGCTGTTACGGTCGGGCGATGGCCCGCAACGCACGCTCGAATGCTTGGTGGTGGCCCGCCTAATCGGGCGGCCGAAGCTTGTCATTTCCGGATAGGGCCGCTTCGGAGTTCCGGGCGGCCCTTGCAGTTTCGAGGCGAGCCTTCCCGGAGCCCTCCGCAGCGACCCCGGCGCGCAGGAGGTTTTCGTGCAGCTTACCAGCTACATCACTCGGGGTGGCATCGGTGTCTGCCGGGAGGTCCGCGAGCAGCCCTACCAGCCGGCCGACAACAGCCTGGCGCAGGCGCTCGATCGTGGGCGCGGCTTGTTGTTCTCGTCGAGCTTCGAGTTTCCCGGGCGCTATACGCGCTGGGATATGGGGTTCGTCGATCCGCCGCTCGTCGTTACCGCGCGCGGGCGAGGCTTTGCGATCGACGCGCTGAACCATCGCGGCCGGGTGCTGTTGCCGGCAATCGGAGACGCGGTAGCGCAGCTGCCGCAGACCCGCATCGAACCGGTCGGCGAGACCGGTCTGCGTGGCACAGTCGCCGAGAGTGCGCAGCGCTTTCCGGAAGAGATGCGCAGTCGGCAGCCATCGATATTCTCGGTGCTGCGCGCGCTCGTCCAGCTGTTCTCCAGTGCCGAGGATCAGCATCTCGGGCTGTATGGCGCGTTCGGCTACGATCTCGTGTTCCAGTTCGAGCCGATCCCGCTGAAATTGTCGCGACCTCGTGATCAGCGCGACCTGGTGCTCTATTTGCCGGATGAGATCCTGATCGTCGATCACATGCGCCAGATCGCCGCGACGCACCGATATGAGTTCGAGGTCGGCGGAGCCTCGACCGCGGGGCTGCCACGGGAGACGGCACCGGCACCCTATCGTCGCGGGTCGGCGACCACCCATCCCCCGGCGGAAAGCGACCATGCGCCGGGCGAATATGCCGCCCTGGTCGAACTCGCCAAGGACGCCTTTGTCCGCGGCGACCTGTTCGAAGTGGTGCCAGGCCAGTTGTTCGCCGATCGCTGCCCCGACCCGCCGAGCGTCGTCTTTCAGCGGCTGCGCCGCGCCAATCCGGCGCCCTATGGGGCGCTGATCAATCTCGGCGATGGCGAATTCCTGGTCTCGGCCTCGCCTGAAATGTTCGTGCGCGTCGAGGGCAGGCGGATCGAGACCTGCCCGATCAGCGGCACGATCGCCCGCGGCCGCGACCCGGTCGAGGATGCCGAACGCATCCGCGAATTGCTGAATTCAGCCAAGGACGAGAGCGAATTGACGATGTGCACCGATGTCGACCGCAACGACAAGTCGCGGGTCGCGGTGCCGGGCAGCGTGCGGGTCATCGGCCGCCGTCAGATCGAGCTCTACTCGCGGCTGATCCACACGGTCGACCACGTTGAAGGCGAATTGCGCGCCGAGTTCGACGCGCTCGACGGGTTTTTGAGCCATGCCTGGGCGGTGACCGTGACCGGCGCGCCGAAATTGTGGGCGATCCGCTTTATCGAGCAGCATGAGCGCTCGGCGCGGCGCTGGTATGGCGGTGCCATCGGCCGCCTGACCTTTGACGGCAACATGAATACCGGGTTGACCCTGCGCACGATCCGCATGCAGGACGGGATCGGCGAGGTTCGGGCCGGCGCCACCCTGCTCTATGACAGCGACCCGAACTCCGAGGAGGCCGAATGCCGGCTCAAGGCCTCGGCCCTGTTCACCGCGATCCGCGGCCGGTCGGCGCAAGCTGTCGCGAAGGCAACTGCGATCGCCGACGAAGTCGGGCGCGCGCGCAAGGTGCTGCTGATTGATCACGAGGACTCGTTTGTCCATACCCTCGCCAACTACATCCGCACCACCGGCGCCGAAGTCGCGACAATGCGCCCCGATCTGGCGCGTGCCGAATTGCGGCGGGGTACAGCACCGGACCTGATCGTGTTGTCGCCGGGACCGGGCCGGCCCGTCGATTTCGCGATGAGGGAGACGCTCGAACTGGCGATCGAGGCGGCCTTGCCGATTTTCGGCGTGTGTCTCGGGTTGCAAGGGATCGTCGAATATTTCGGCGGGGCGCTCGATGTGCTGGAGGTCCCGTTTCACGGCAAGCCGTCGCGGGTCCGAGTGCTGGGCGGACGATTGCTGCGCGGCCTGCCGCAGGAGTTCGTCGTCGGCCGCTACCATTCGCTGCATGCCCGCCGCAGCACCTTTCCGGCGTCGCTGTCGATCACCGCGGAAAGCACGGACGGCGTGATCATGGCGCTCGAACATCGCGCGCTGCCGATCGCCGCGGTGCAGTTTCATCCCGAATCGGTCATGACCCTGCGCGACGAGATCGGCTTGCCGATCATCGCCGCGGTGCTGGCCGGCTTCGCGATGGCCCACGCTCCGGCCAAGTAGCGGGGCCGGCCGGGTAGCGGAGCCGACCGAGGAGATGGCGGGTCAGAACATCTGGTCGAGGGTCTGCTGCCGGATCGCGACCGGGAAGTGGTTGCGCAGGGCTTGCGAGAATTCCTCGCCGAGATCGGTCTCGATCCCGCTATCGATCTCGCGCGACAGCCCGGCCGTGGCTGTCTTTGTGTCGACTTTCGGCTCCTGCACCGAGATCAGCTGAGCGGCATAGGAGCCGTTGGAGTCGGAGGCGGTCACGACGGCGCCGGGCTTGACCGCGAACAGCCGGGCGACCAGCGCCGGTGCCACCCCATCGGCACCCGACGATTGCCGAAGCAAGGGCGGCGAGGTCGTGACCTTGAGCCCCTTCGCCGCCGCGACCGCCGACAGCGACATGCCCGGCGTGACCGCGGCAGCCAGCGCCTGGGCCTGCGCGGCAACGACATCGCGCCGCTTTTCGGCCTGCCAGCCGGCGATTGCGCGATCCTTGACCTCGGCGAGCGGCCGGATCGAAGGCGGTGTGATCTTGGTCAGCTGCAATACAAAGATCGCGCCGCCGGGCGTTTGGGTCACCCGTGTCGTGCGGTCGGCCTCGGTGGCGAAGGCGAGCTTCAGCACCGCAGCGGGAGCCACCGGCAGGGCGACCACCTTGCCGGCACGGTCGCGGCCCTGATCATCGACCGCGGCGACGAATGTGGTCTTCAGTCCGAATTTGGCCGCGGCCGAGCCGATCCCCGCACCGCCGGCGATCGCGTCGTCGACATGGTTGGCGACGGTATAGAGCCGGTCGACCGCCTCGTCATGGGCGACATCCGCCTGCAGCTTCGCCTTCGCCTCGTCAAAGCTCTCGGTGCGCGGCGGCTCGATCCTGGCGATCCGCAGGATGTGCCAGCCGAGCGGCGAATGCACCGGCGCGCTCGGCTTATCGATGGGTAGCGCAAACGCCACCTTGGCGAGGCTGTCGGGCAGTTCGGCCTCAGCCAGCAATCCGAGATCGATGGTCTGTGCCGTCTGCCCGCCAATCGTCGTCGCCACCTCGTTCCAGCTCTTGCCGGCAGCGAGCGCCGCCTCGGCGGCCCTCGCCTTGTCCTCGGTCGGCACCAGGATCTGCTGCACATCGCGCCGCTCGGGCAGCACGAACTCCGCCTGCCGCTGCGCGTAGGCGCTCTTCAGCCTGGAGAGCGGCACATCGATCGTCTTGGCGAGATCGGATGGGGTCAGGCTCGCCAGCGTGAACCCGCGATACTCGGGCGCGCGAAACTGATCCTGATGCGCATCGTAATACTTGGTCAGCTCGGCGTCGGTCGGCTGGCCGACATCGCCGGCACCGGCATCCGGCAGGGTCACGATCGTAGCGACCCGCTTCTCGTTGCGATAGCGATAGAGTGCCTCGACCATCGCCGGCGGCGCTGCCGCACCCGAAATGATCGCTTGAACCAGGTCGTTGCGCGGGATCTCCTGGCGCAGGCGCTCGACATACTGGCCTTCGGTCAGCTGGTTCGCCGCCAATAGCGCGTCGAATGCGGCGCGATCGAAGCCGCCGTTGCGCCCGCGGAACATCGGGTCCTGCATGATCGTGTTGCGGATCACATCGTTCGAGACTTCGAGGCGCAGCCGCGCGGTCTCCTGATCGAGCAGGCTGCGGTCGATCAGCTGCCGCAGCACGTCGTCGATGACGCCCATCTTCTTGGCTTGCTGTAGATCGACGGCGCTGCCGGTCTCGGTGCTGAGCTGCTCGAGCGCCGGCTGCACGGCACTTTGTAGAGCGCCGGCATCGATGCTCTGGCCGCCAACCGTGGCGACCGAGGTGTCCGGTGGACGCCCGCGAAAAATGTCGCCGATACCCCAGATCCCGAAGGTGATGATCAGGATGCCGAACAGGCCCTTGACGAACCAGGATCCCGCCTGGGAGCGGATCGCTTGCAGCATGGCGGCTGCCGGCCCTCTGACTGGCGGCGCGGGCGGTTGACCCGCCCGGATGCCGGTGTGATCGTGATGGCGCGGGATGATAGGAGTGCGGGGACAGGGCCGCAACTGCGGCCGGCCGCCCGCGCGCCGAGGAGGGCGGATGGCTGACCGGACCCGGCTCATCGCCGGCAATTGGAAGATGAACGGACTGCGTGCCGACGGCGTGGCGCTGGCCGGTGCGCTGGCACGGCGGATGCGCGGGCCGGCCGCCGGTGATGCGCTCGGCTGCGAACTCCTCATTTGCCCGCCGGCGACGCTGCTCGTGCCGGTGCATGCCGCCATCGCCGGCAGCGGCATCGCCCTTGGTGCCCAGGATTGCCACGCGGCGCCAAAAGGTGCCTTCACCGGCGATATCAGCGCCGAGATGCTGGCCGATGCCGGCTGCACCCATGTCATCCTCGGGCATTCCGAGCGGCGCCAGGGCCATGGCGAGAGCAACGCCGAGATCCGTGCCAAGATCGAGGCTGCGAGCCGTGCCGGGCTCCAGCCGATCCTGTGCGTCGGGGAAACCCGCGACGAGCGCGAGGCCGGGAAGGCGGGTGCTGTCGTTGCCGCGCAGCTTTCGGGCTCGATCCCTCAGGGTCTCGACCGGGCCCGGTTGATTGTCGCCTATGAGCCGGTCTGGGCGATCGGCACCGGGCTCAGCGCCACCCTCGACGACATCGCGGCGATGCATGCGGCGATTCGCGCGGACCTCGCGCCCGAGGTGCGGATCCTCTATGGCGGCTCGGTCAACCCGGCCAATGCCGTCGCGATCCTGGCGCTTCCCGATGTCGATGGCGCGCTGGTCGGCGGGGCCAGCCTCGACGCTGATTCGTTCTGGGCGATTGCCTGCAGTGGCCAATAGGAATGGCCGGTGCTGGCTGGTGCACCTTCCGTCGGATCGCCCGGTATCGGTCCGGTCCGGGCACGGGGTCGGAATCGTCCGGATCGGTCCGGGCACGGCGTTCCGTTGGCCGCCCGGCGTTGGTATAAGAAGCTTCCCGCTGCTGGCGAGCCTGCACATGGTGCTGCCAATCGACAAGCTGAGCCCTTTGGCGACCGCGGAATTCGCCGGATGATCGGCGTCGCCAGCGATCTCAAGCCACTGCTGGCGCTGGTTGCCCAGGGCCGCAGCCTCGCCGAGGCCGAGGCCGAGAGGGCATTCGACATCATCATGAGCGGTGACGCGACCCCATCGCAGATGGGCGCGTTCCTGATGGCGTTGCGGGTTCGCGGCGAGACTGTCGACGAGATTGCCGGCGCAGCGCGGATCATGCGGGCCAAGGCTGCGGTGATCGACGCCCCGCCGGGTGCGATCGACACCTGCGGTACCGGCGGCGATGCTTCGGGCAGCTTCAACATTTCGACGGCGAGCGCGCTGGTCGTTGCCGGCTGCGGCGTCCCGGTCGCCAAGCACGGCAATCGTGCACTGTCTTCGAAATCGGGATCGGCCGACGTGCTGACGGCACTCGGCGTCAATATCGAAGCTGATCTGGCGCTGGTGCGGGCTTGTCTGTGGGAGATCGGCATCGGCTTTCTGATGGCGCCGCGGCATCACAGTGCCACCCGCCATGTCGCTCCGACCCGCGTCGAACTGGGCACACGCACGATCTTCAACCTGTTGGGACCGCTGTCGAATCCCGCTCATGCCCGGCGCCAGCTGGTCGGAGTGTTCGCCCCCGAATGGGTGCGGCCGATGGCCGAGGTGCTGGGGCGGCTCGGCGGCGAGCGTGCCTGGGTCGTGCATGGCGACGGTCTCGACGAATTGACCACCGCCGGACCGAACATGGTGGCTGCCCTCGATGGCGGCCGTGTCGACACCTTCGAGATTGTCGCCGCGGATGCCGGATTGCCGGCGGCTCATCCGGAGGAGTTGCGCGGCGGCGAGCCGGCTTACAATGCCGGGCTGATGCGCGATCTGCTCGGCGGTGTCGGCGGTCCGCTGCGCGACGTCGTCCTCTTCAACAGTGCTGCTGCTTTGCTGATCGCCGGCCGGGTGGCAAATCTTCGCGAGGGCGCCGGGCTGGCGGCCCGATCGATCGATTCGGGTGCCGCCCGCCGGGTGCTCGCGGAGCTGGTCGCGCGTACCAATGCTAACGCCGGCGCCGGCGTTGAGCAGGTCGCCCAATGAGCGACGTGCTCGAGCGCATCTGTGCCGACAAGCGCGCCGAAATCGCCCGCGCCAAGGCGGCGATGCCGGAACCGCTGCTGATCGCCGGACTCGCCGCGGCGCCGCCGGTGCGGCCCTTTGCCGAGGCTCTGGCGCGGCACCTGGCCCTGGGCCGCTACGGTCTGATCGCCGAGATCAAAAAAGCCTCGCCGAGCGCCGGACTGATCCGTGCCGATTTCGATCCGGAGATTCTGGCCCGGGCTTACGCCGCCGGCGGAGCGACCTGCCTTTCGGTGCTGACCGACGCCCCTCATTTCCAGGGCAGCCTCGCCGATCTGCGCAGCGCCCGCGAAGCGGCCCCGGAATTGCCGGTGCTGCGCAAGGATTTCATCCTCGACCCGTATCAGGTGATCGAGAGCCGCGTGGTCGGCGCGGATTGTATCCTGTTGATCATGGCGGCACTCTCCGTCGATGCTGCGCGCGAGCTTGCCGCCGCCGCGGCCGAGCTCGGTCTCGACGTGCTGGCCGAAGCGCATGATGCCGCCGAGCTCGATCGTGCGCTGCGACTCCCGGTCAGGTTGATCGGCATCAATAACCGTAATCTCAAGACGTTGACGGTCGATCTTAAGACTACGGAAGAGCTTGCAGGGCAGGTTCCGTCGGATCGGATTGTGGTCGCCGAAAGCGGTTTGCGTGGTCCGGAGGATCTCGATCGGCTCGCCGCCGCCGGGGCGCGCTGTTTTCTGATCGGCGAAACCCTGATGCGCTCACCCGATGTGGCCTTGGCGACGCGCCGGCTGCTGCGTCTGCCGGCATTCACCCATCTCGACGCGCAGGGGCGCGCCCGGATGGTCGACATCTCCGCCAAGGGCGAGACGGATCGGATTGCCCGAGCCGGCGCGCGGGTCGTGATGCAGCCGGAAACGCTGGAACGCATCCGCGCCGGTGATGTTGCCAAAGGCGATGTGCTGGCCGTCGCCCGCCTTGCCGGGATCATGGCGGCCAAGCGGACTGCCGAGTTGATCCCGCTCTGTCACCCGCTGGCCTTGACCTCGGTCGAGCTCGACCTCGTCTGCGTCGCAGAGCGAAACGCCGTCGAGATCACCGCGACCTGCCGCCTTCGGGGACGCACCGGGGTCGAAATGGAGGCGTTGACCGCGGCCGCGGTGGCCGCGCTGACGGTCTACGACATGTGCAAGGCGGTCGACCGCGGAATGGCCGTTACCGATGTGAGGCTGCTGCACAAATCGGGCGGGAAATCAGGTATCTGGGAGAGAGTCCCGTGATTTTTGTTGAAGAAGCCCTGGCGCGGCTGCTGGCATTGGTCGAGGCCTTGCCGGCGGAGCAGATCTCGCTTGCGGACGGCCTCGGCCGGGTCCTCGCAGAGGATGTCGCGGCCCGCCGGACCCAGCCGCCTTTTGCCGTGTCGGCGATGGACGGCTACGCGGTACGGGCCGATGATCTCGGACGGATCCCGGTCGAATTGCGCATTGTTGCCGAAGTCCCGGCCGGGGCCGGGTTCGGTGGTCGGATCGGCCGTGGCGAGGCAGCACGGATCTTCACCGGCGCGCCGATGCCGGATGGCACTGACACGATCGTGATCCAGGAGGACGCCGAGCGGCAGGGTGACCGGGTGCGGGTCATGGAAGGCGCCCGCCGCGGCCGCTATGTCCGGCGCGAAGGGCTCGACTTTACCACCGGCGATGTGCTGCTGCAGGCTGGCCGTCGGCTTGGTGCACGCGACATCGGCCTGTTGGCGGCGATGAACCGGCCGTGGCTCTCGGTCCATCGCCGGCCGCATATCGGCATTCTGTCGACGGGCGACGAGATCGTAATGCCCGGCGACCCGATCGGGCCGCATCAGATCGTCAGCTCGAACAGCCTCGCACTCGGCGCCATTGTCGCCGCCTGCGGCGGCATCGCGGTGTCGGTCGGCAATGCGCCGGACGATGTCGAGGCGCTGCGCCGCATAGCCGCCGCGACAAAGGGAGTGGATCTGCTGGTCACGACTGGCGGTGTTTCGGTTGGCGAGCACGATCTGGTGCGCGAAGCGTTGGCCGCGGACGGCTTCGCTCTCGATTTCTGGCAAATCGCGATGCGCCCGGGCAAGCCGCTGATGGTCGGGCGCTATCACGGCACCCCGATGCTCGGGCTGCCCGGCAACCCGGTTTCGACGTTCGTCTGTGCGATGCTGTTCCTTGCCCCCGCGATCGCGCGATTGTCGGGCCTCGCACCGGCGCCCGCAGCGGCCGCGACCGCGCGGCTCGGCGCGGCCTTGCCGGCCAATGACCAGCGCCAGGATTACCTGCGTGCCCGGCTCGCCCGCGCCGCCGATGGCAGCGAAGAGGTGTACGCCTTCGACGTCCAGGACAGTTCGATGATGCGTTTGCTCTCGGCCGCCGATTGCTTGATCGTGCGGCCGCCGCACGCTCCGGCCGCCGCGGCTGGCAGCATCGTTCCGCTGGTGCGCTTTCCGGTCGGAACATTGCCGATCTGAGCGGCCAGCTGCCGCCACTGGACCCCGGCGCTCTGCTGTTGCCCTGGAGGAATTGCTGCGCATTGGCCCCTTGACGCGGCGCGCGAACTAAAGTAGAACGACTACGGCGTTTAGGGTTCGTTCTGCACTGGTTTGTTCTGCACTGGCCGAGTGGGGGTTACATGTTAACCGCAAAGCAGCGCGAATTGCTGCTGTTTATCAATCAGCGGCTAATCGCGACCGGGGTGTCACCCTCCTTCGACGAGATGAAGGATGCATTGAGCCTCAAATCCAAATCCGGCATTCATCGGCTCGTCAGCGGGCTCGAAGAGCGCGGGTTCATCCGCCGCCTGCCGCACCGTGCCCGCGCGCTCGAAGTGACAAAGCTGCCGGAAGAAAGCGCCGCCGGTCCGGCAGCCGCCCGCAGCCGGTTCTCGCCGACCGTGATCCGCGGCGATTTCAAGGCCTCGCTACCCGGCGCCCCGGTAGCGGCTGCGGCCGAGGCGGTCGATCTGCCGCTCTATGGCCGCATCGCCGCCGGTACGCCGATCGAGGCGTTGCGCGACCAGAGCACGACGATCGGCGTGCCGGGAAGCCTGCTCGGGCGCGGTGGCGAGCACTATGCGCTCGAAGTCGCCGGCGACAGCATGATCGACGCCGGGATCCTCGACGGAGATACGGTGATCATCGAAAGCGGCGACACGGCCGAAAATGGTGCGGTTGTCGTCGCCCTGGTGGACGAGCAGGAGGTCACTCTGAAGCGGCTGCGCCGACGCGGCGCTTCAATCGCCCTCGAACCGGCCAATAAAGCCTACGAGACCCGGATTTTCGGTCCGGATCGCGTCAAGGTCCAGGGCCGCCTTGTCGGCTTGTTACGCCGCTACTGAAGATCGGCGCCCGCCGCCTGGTCCGACCGCCGGATTGGCGGGCGCGGCCGTTTGGTAACGGGGCGGCATCGAGCCGGGCTCGACCGGCGCGTGCACAGCGCGCATTTGGCGCTCCGATGCCGGGCGGCGCTCCGCTCCAGGCAAGGCTCCGCTCCGGCGAACAACAGGGCCGGATGGAATCGGACGGTCCGCCTCTGGCCAGCCCTCGGATAGATTGGCGGAAAGCTCTGCAGATGCGCTATCCGCCCGTGGCCGGGTTGCCCTTGGCAGCGAGTGCCGCCTCCTCGGCCGCTTCACGCTTGGCGCGTGCCTTTTCGACCATGCGGCAGGCGAGAATCGACACTTCGAACAAACCGATCAGCGGCAGCGCCAGGCTGGTCTGGCTGATGATGTCGGGCGGCGTCAGCACCGCCGCGACCACGAACATGATGACGATCGCGTAGCGGCGCTTCGAGGCGAGACCGGCTGAGGTGACAAGCCCGACGCGGGCCATCAGGGTCAATAGCACCGGCAGCTGAAAGGCGAGGCCAAAGCCGAACAGCAGGGTCATCACCAGCGACAGATACTCGCTGACCCTGGCGTCGAGCACGATCGGCAGTGTGCCCGGGCCACCCGGAGATTCGAAGCTGACGAAAAACCGCCATGCATACGGGATCACGACGAAATAAGCGAGAGATGCGCCCATCACAAACAGGATCGGCGTGGCGAAGAGATACGGCAGAAAGGCACGGCGTTCGTTCTTGTAGAGACCGGGTGCGACGAATTTCCAGATCTGCGTCGCCACAATCGGAAAGGAAATGCACAAACCGGCCCAGAAGGACACCTTGATATAGGTGAAAAACGCTTCGGTGAGGCCGGTATAGATCAGATGTCGCCCGGTCTGGCCATGAAAGATCACGGCCAGCGGATGGACCAGAAAGGCGTAGATCCGTACCTTGAATTGATAGCAGACGAGAAACGCGACCATGATCGCGCCGATCGACCACATCAGCCGGTTGCGCAGCTCGATCAGGTGATCAAGGAGCGGCATCCGGCCCGCTTCGAGCTCGGACTCCCGATCGTCGGCCATTCGTCGGCTACGGGTGCGGCGGCACGATATCGGCGGCGATCGCGGGGTCGCGACCGTGCTCATGCGGCGGCTCGTTTGCCGTCGCTCCGCCGGCGGTGATCGTCACCGCGCCGGGACGGCTTTCGGCCGCTTCAGGTGGTGCCGCGTCGCCTGTCGGCCGTTCGGGAGCAATCGCGTGCGGCGAGGCTTCTGCGGACGTCCCCGCCGGGCTTTCGCTGACCGGCGGCAATCCCGGCGCCGCGATGCTCGGCAGCTGCGGGGGTGCGAGATGCTCGCGCAGGTCGCCCCCCGGATCGATCGTGTTCTGGAACTCCTTGTCGAGGTCGAATTCGGCAGCCTTCTTGAGCTGCTGACGCACCTCGTCGAGCTCGGCCTCGCGGATCATCTGGTCGATGCTGCCCTGGAATTCGCGCGACAGAGCACGGGCTTTGCGGATCCAATATCCGGCGACGCGCATCGCTTTCGGCAGGTCCTTGGGCCCGACAAACACCAGGGCGACGATGCCGATCAGCAAGATTTCGGACCAGCCGAAGTCGAACAGCATCGCTATCGGTTCCGCTCCATTGACGATCGCCTGTGCCAAATTCCGCCGGCCGATGATGCCAAAAGGGCCCGCTTCCGGCAATGCCGGCTCGGGCGAGCCGATCGTTGCTGCCCCAGTATCACTCAGCCCACCACGGTGATATGGGTGCGGAACGTCAACGGGTCGGCGATCCGGCGCATCGGTTCGAGGCTGCCCCCAGTGCCGCGGACGATGATCGTGCCGTAACCGAGAATCCGGCCGAGGATCGTCTGGTTGACATCGACGCTCTCGACCTTGCCGCGGTTCATTTCGAGAGTATGGCGCGACAGCAATCCGGTCTTGTAGATAACGCGGTGGTCGGTGATCGCAAGCTCGGTGGTGGTGCGGCGAATGAACGCCTGCAGCGCTGCCGAAAGCGCCAGCAGCGCAAAGATCACCGCGGCTATCTTCAGGGCGAGGCTCAGATTTTGCCGGCCGTCTGCGACGAACGCGCAGATGGCGAGCGCGATGCAGACGATCAGCGCCAGCATTGCACGCAAATAGATCAGCCAATGCAGCCGCGTCTCGTAGACGATCGCCTCGCCCGGTTGCAGCACCCGTCTAACATAGCTCATCGCCGCCGGCATCCTCGTCGCGGGCTATCGCCATAGCCGCCATTCGCGCTGCAATGGCTTTGGCCAAGCGACAGCTGAACCCATCCTATCAGGATCGGCCCTCGGCGGCGGCACACTCGCAGCGATCGGATCCTCACATGCTCGGACGCAGTGCCGCCTTGTAGGCGCCGATCGCTGCGGCAAAGCCGACGACAAGCGCGTCCGCGGTCAATTCGTGGCCGATCGAGGCCTCGGCCGCCATCGGCAGCGCAGCGACCAGCGGCGGCAGGTTCGCAAGGTTCAGGTCATGGCCGATATTGACCACGAGCCCGAGACCGGCGGCGCGCGCGGCGGTAGCGGCACAGGCGGCGCGGGGCGCATCGGGCCGGCCGATGCAGAACGCGGCCGCATAGGCACCGGTATAAATCTCGATACCGTCGGCGCCGGTGTTGTGGACCGGCGCGACGGCGGCCGGATCGGGATCGAGAAACAGGATCACCCGGATGCCGAGCGGCTTCAGCCGGTGCACCGCCTGGTCGACCAGCTGTCGCTGCGTCGCGTCGAGCTTCCAGCCCTCCTCCGAGGTGAAGGCGTCGGGAGCATCGGGGACCAGCGTGCATTGCTCCGGCTTTACCTCGGCGACGAGGTCGAGAAAACGGTGGTCGGGATAGCCTTCGAGGTTCAGCTCGAACCCCGGCCGCCACGGCCGCATCAGCTCGGCGATCGCAAAGACGTCGTCGCGGCGGATATGGCGTTCGTCGGGACGCGGATGCATGGTCAATCCGTCGGCCCCGGCATCGTGTGCGATGCGGCCGAACCGGGTCACGTCCGGAACTCCGGTCCGCCGCGAGTTGCGTAATAGCGCGATCTTGTTCAGGTTGACGCTGAGCCTCGGCATCGCTCGATGCTACACCGCGCATCCCCCGCGGTCAGCCCCGATCTCCCGGTTCGGTCGCAGATGCCGGGCGGCGTCGCCCCCGACCACATCCGGCCCCTGTCGCATCACGCCCCAACCACATCTGGCCCGGTCACATCTCGCCCGGTCACATCAAGCTCGGCCACGGGTCAAAACGGAATGTCATCATCGAGATCGTTGACCGGCTTGCGCGCGGCGCCGCGGCCGGTGGGCGCGGCACGGGGCGGTGCGGCATCGGCATAGCCATCGTCGAAATCACCGTCCATCGGCGGCCCGCCCATGGCGCCGGCTCGGCCGCCCCCGGCCGCGTCGAGCATCGTCAACTCGCCGCGGTAACGCTGCAGCACGATCTCGGTGGTATAGCGCTCCTGGCCCGAATTATCGGTCCATTTGCGGGTCTGCAAGGCGCCTTCGAGATAAACCTTGGCACCCTTTTTCAGGTATTTCTCGGCGATCTCGGCGAGCCGCTCGTTGAAGATCACGACGCGATGCCACTCGGTGCGCTCCTTGCGCTCGCCCGAAACCCGGTCGCGCCAGCTTTCCGAGGTGGCGACCGTCAGATTGGCGATGCGCATCCCGTCCTGGGTCGAGCGCAGCTCCGGGTCGCGGCCGAGATTGCCGACCAGGATCACCTTGTTGACGCTGCCAGCCATGGGTCACCCACTGCAAATGGTTGCCGCCGGTACCATCTTATCAAACCCTGCCATTGTTCCCACTTTATTCTTATCCACAGGGGATATTGGATTTTCCGTACCCATTCGCAAGGGGGTGCGGTATGATCGCCTCCGAAGAGTGGCTCTGGCGACTTATGCCCGGATTGTCCGGCCTGTCCCGCACAGAGCGTCGACGGAGATTAATTTTGGCGCTAGAGGCTTATATAGACGACAGCGGCTCAGGCGACCCGCCAGTGTTTCTCTTGGCTGGGTTTGTCGCTAGAGCCGAACGATGGGCCGAATTATCCGAGCGGTGGGACGAAGCGCTCAGAGGGCCACCAAGGCTGGAATATTTTAAGATGAAGGAGGCGGCAGCGCTTGAAGGCCAATTTAAGGGATGGCGCGGAAATGACCGCGATGGTCTTTTAGCTAAACTTGTAAAGATCATAAAGGATCATGTCCTAGTTGCTGTGTCCTCAGTGGTATATCATCAAGACTATAGAGAAGTTATAAGCGACAAGATTTCTAAAGAAACTGACGCCCCGTACTGGTTGATGTATCATTCAATCATAGAAACCACCTATAGATGGGAGTTAGCCAATGGATTAAAAGAAAAGGTAAGTTTTATATTCGATGAACAGTTCAAACAGAGTGATATTGTCCAAGGCGCTTGGAGTGTATATTACGAGCAAGCGCCGGAAGAATATAAGGAGTTATTTGGTGATCGGCCGGTCCACAAGAAAGATACCGACGTTTTGCCTCTACAGGCTGCCGATTTGCTAGCCTGGCATATTCGTCGCGAATATTACGAACTCGGGAAAGGAAGCCAACTCAACACCCCCGTCATGGATGCCATTAGGGATATACAAGGGGCGCACGATAGATGGACCAAAGATCGATTGCAGGAGATGGTTCTTGGAATTCATAGATTGAACAGTCAATTAGGGAAAGTAACTCCACATCAACACCGCGATATGATTAAGCGATTGCCAATCGGCATATCTCAGATAAACCTTAGAATTATAGGAAATACACCGACTAACTCCTGCGGGATGATTGTGCCTTACCCGGCCATTGGAACGAAACGATTTCTGCTGGTTGATAGTTGTCAATTTTTTCGCAGTCCGCATTTACACAGACGATCCGGAAATAAGTGTCTTTTGCAGGAGCAAGCTTCTGCCCCTCCCGCTGACTATGGCACTCAGCAATGAAGATGGGCGATCCGCAGCAATGACACTTAACTCCGAAGTACCAATATCCCGGCTTGGGTCGGAAATATGCGATATCCTCTATCGGGTCTCCGTAATGATCACGAATCAATCTGATTGACGCCTACGAAGTGGGACTAGTTTGCGAAATGTTTGATCAAACGCCTCTGGTTCATCATCGGCCTGGACCTCACGGGCGAATTCCCGGAAGCGCTCATATTGCTCTTTGTCGTCACTTGTCTTGCGTCGGGGATTTGCGCGCGTCGGGTTCCCTCGGATCGGGTTCTGCCGCGTGGGGTTTGATCTCGCCATTGAACGGTAGCCTCAATTGCACAGGCTCCCTATATGGCGCTTCGAATACCACTGGTCTAGGCAGGATCGGCTTTGGGGCTTTGGCGACGAGTCGTTCGATAGGTCAGCCGTTTGCCGATGATACCGCGCACTGCTCGTTCGGTGCGCTCTTCGTCATCGACGCCGAGGGCGGCACGGTTCGAATAACGAAAATCGAACTCGGCGGCATAGCGGTGCAAATGCCGCTCGTTGCAATGCTGATAGACGCCGACCATGCCGCGCTTGAACACGCTAAAGTAGCCTTCAACCGTGTTGGTGTGAACTTTCTTGCCTTCGCCAAAATCGCGCACGTATTCATCGTCGTCGTGGTTGACGGTCTCATGGCTGGCAAAGCGGCGACCGATGGTCCTATAGGCGCGGAGATTATCGGTCATCAAGTCGCTCTTGGTGTCTGCGTTTTCGAGCACGACGGCGCGAAGGGTTTGCAGGGTGATATCAGGGGCCTGGACAGACCGCGCCTTGCCGCCGCGTTCAACGAGAGTAACGACCGGGTTCATGCCGCTATAGGCCATGCGCTTACGCGACCAGCGGCCATTCTGGAGGCGATAAGGCTCAGGCCCCCAGCCTTCCTTGTGAACCCCAGAAAGTCTCGTCGATTTCCAGTATCTTGCCCTCGCCGCCGAGCGGGCCGCTGGTGCCATCGTCTTTCATCGCCTCGCGGATGCGATGGCCGATGAACCAGCCGGTTTTGAAATCAACGCCGAGAACCCGGCAAAATTGATTCGCGCTGAACCCCTTCTTGCTGGAACACAGCAAGTGCATCGCTTGGAGCCAAATGTGCATCGGCACATGGCTTTTTTCGAAAATGGTTCCCACCTTTACGGTGAATGGTTTGCGGCAGGCGTAGCACTTGTAGACGCCAAGGCGGGTACTCTTGCCTTTGAGCTTCCCAGCCTCGCCGATCAAACCACAACGCGGACAGACGGGACCATTGGGCCACACGATCGATTCCACATAGGCATAGGCATCCTCCTCGGTGCGGAAGCGAGGCTCATCGAGGACGGAGCGAGGCATGCCGAATGATCCATATCTGATTGACAGAGATTGTAGAACATCCCATATGGGTACGTCAAGTCCAATATGCCCTATCCACAGGGACCTCAGCACATGCCGTTTCTCTCCGAGATCAACACGCTGATCGGCAGCGACCCCGCCACCCCGGTTCGGCCGGGGCTGATCGCCGACAATGACGATAGCACGCTGCTCGACGCCTATTCACGCGCGGTCACCGGTGCGGTCGACCGGGTCGGACCCGCAGTGCTGCACCTGCAAGTGACCGGGGCCAGCGAGCACAGCAACGGCGCCGGCTCGGGCGTCGTCTTCACCCCCGATGCCTATGTACTGACCAACAGCCACGTCGTCAGTGGCGCGCGCAAGATCGAGGCGGCCTTTCCCGACGGGCGCGGGGTGCATGCCCACCTCGTCGGCGACGATCCGGACACCGATCTCGCCGTGTTGCGCCTCGATGGCGAGGCCGGAGCGTTCGCCCGGCTTGGCGATTCCCGGCGGCTCAAAGTTGGCCAACTGGTCATCGCAATCGGCAACCCGTTCGGTTTTCAATGCACTGTGACGGCTGGCGTGGTCAGTGCGCTTGGCCGCTCGCTGCGCAGCCGCTCGGGCCGGCTGATCGACAGCGTGATCCAGACCGATGCGGCGTTGAACCCCGGCAATTCCGGCGGGCCGCTGGTCACCGCCTCGGGCG